>Ga0181518_10000498_pt1 | contig 42804 bp, 38 predicted proteins | sample PEATcosm2014_Bin_28_FD_119751 | JGI IMG/M metagenome (GOLD analysis project Ga0181518, IMG submission 119751) | Peatland microbial communities from MTU Mesocosm Facility, Houghton, MI, USA - PEATcosm2014_Bin01_60_metaG | ecosystem: Environmental > Terrestrial > Soil > Wetlands > Peat | place...
AGCGCAGAATCGATGAAGGAAAGACCAAGCGAGAGGCCATGCGCTCGCTCAAGCGATACCTCTCCCGCCACCTCTACAACCAGCTCACCAAAACGCCCTTGACAACATAGAAGCATCCAACGAATTGCACGGCACGCACACAGCGCCGGCACGGCTGTGCATCTAGTCTGTCCGGGCTTGGCGGGGTGCGCCGGCCGCGTGAGCTTGCGAGCGTCAGCGAGCGGCGAGCGAGCAGCCCGAAGGGCTGCCGGCCGGCTTGCAGCACGCGAAGGTCGGTGGAGAGCCGACCGTAGGGAGGCTCGGTTACAGCCGGCGTAGCCGGCGTCGGTAGCCGGCCGTTGAAGGTGGGGCCGCGCCGTCGGCGGTCGCCGGCGCGGCGAGAGGGTCGCGCCGAGGGCGGGTCGTGGCCGGGCGCAAGCCCACGCGGGGAGCCTTCAATTTCGTCAGAACGCTGCGAGGCTCAGCGCAAGGCGCGAATGGGCAAATGCGAGCTGATGGCAGTTTCCTAGCAGGCGGCGACTACTCGTGGCGGACGATGACAGTTGTCAGCAAAGTGTGGTATTCGTCGGCTGTGGAAGCTCGCTCTCATCAGCGTCATAGAGAGCGGGCAATCGTCCTGCAGCTGCTCCGGGGCGACCACGATGAATGGTGGACTCGGGGGCAGCTCCGAGCGGAGCTGGAAATGTCCGAGGACGCGCTCGATCAGTCCCTGCGGGAGTTGGAGCAGCACAGTGTCGTGGTGATGGGCGACACGGATCGCGTGGTCGCCTCGCCGTGCGCTCGCCATCTGGACGCGCTCGAACTGATCGGCGTCTAAGGGACGCCGACTCGCCGGGCAATGGCAGACCTGACCATCCGGGCGTGATGCCCTACTCGATCAACGGTCGGCTCATCGAACGTAGACCTGATCGAGTGGGCCGACGCGAAGCCCGTGGGTGCGCTTGCCCTTGGGCAGGACGCCGCTCGGGCGGTGCTGCTCGTCGGGGATCACACGGGCGTCGTGCAAGCGCCGGGTGGCGTAGAAGCGATCGAAGACGACGACGCTTGAGAAGCGCTCGCGTGCCGCGAGTTCGCTCAGGCGCCGGAATCCGGCGTCGAGCACTCGTGCCAGCCGCTCGTGTCCTTCCACGAGACCGCGAAGCTGCTGGAGCAGGTAGATCGGCGTTTCCTCTCGCGGCAGCGCATCCGCGAGACCGGGGATGCGGCCCTCGAACGATGAGTTGTACGGGTACTTGCCTGCGGCCTTGATCTCCTCGTAGATCGTCCAGTAGGGCTCGATGAACGGGATGATCTGCGCAAGGTCGCGGTAGTCGCCGTTGAAGACCCACACGCCGAGCTGTGAGAGTTCGCCACCGATCCGGCGGACTTGTGCGCCGGCGGCACGGCGCTGGGCGTGATCTTGGCCGTGGTCACGCTCGTGTCCAGCAGCGTGGTACTCGCGCAGCAGCGCCTCGCGGGCGGCCGGGCTCGTCTGCGGGTCGGGCTCGCCGGCCCACCCCTCGCGCTCGCGCGCCTGGGCTTCTTCCGCGGCGACCAGGCCGAGCGCGCGATGGTCCTCGTGAGGGTCGAACTCGGCGTCCGGTGCGTCGTCCTGGTCGCGCTCGACGACGATCGACTGGCGGGCGTCTAGCAGCGGCGTGGTGTGGTCAGCACACGCGAACTGCACAAGGGCACCGCTGCGGTAGCTCGTGACCGCGACGATCTCACGACGCACGTACAGGCCGTTGCCGCGGGTCACGTAGATGTCGCCCTTGCGGGCGTCGCGGGCCAGGATCGCGCGCTCCTTGGCTTCGTTGGCGGCGCGTGACTCGAACGCGACCACAGCCTCGCGGCCGATGCGGTCGATCAGCTCAGCGGTGATCCAGCGGCGAACCTCGCTCGCGGACGCACCACCGATTCGCTGCGTCTCGCGGTAGTCGTCCATCAGCTCGGCCGTGGTGCGAGCCTTCAGGGTCGCCGCGGCCTGAGCGATGAGACGGGCGTTGCCGCCGCCCTGCTGGATGATCTCCTCGACGCGGACGGTGATCCCGTACTCGTCCGCGAGCACGCGGCGAATGGCAGGGAACCATTCCGGTCGCGGCCGAAGGGCGCAAGTCTTCAGCGTCTCGGCGAGGTTTCTGTCGGTCGGCTCAAGGGACTTGCCCTGGGCTGCCGTTTCGACGTAGAACCTCGTCGCGTACTTGTGGCCGGCGTTCTCGGCCTTGGCTGCTTGGGTGGTGGTGCTCATGCTGCTCCTTCACGGGCCTGGGCTCGCCGGGTGCGGGCCGTTGCCCGACTCCCGCGCACGCGCAGCGTGCGAAAATCGGGAGGGCGAGGACCGCGCCGGCGACACGCCGACATCCCTTCTCTCTCCCGGTCGTCTGAACCGCGCATCAGGCGGCGCTGCGCTCAAGCTGGTGAAGGGCGAGCTGTTGATCGGTGGCTGCGGCATCGGTGCGAGCGCGCAATGGGATCGGCGCGCCGATAGCCGGCGTAGACGGCTCAGCGACGAGCCTTGGCGGGACACAGACCGGGCGCTCGCCGTCCCGGTCGAGTCCGGGCAGTGGTGTCTGCGGTGGTGCGCTCACGGCCTGGAGACCTTCGGGCAGTCGGATGTTGCGCCAGCGCATCCAGCCGGTGCCGTCGATGCTGTCGCAGCCGATCTCGGCGGCATAGGCAATCCGCTTGAGGCTGTTGACGCGCCCCATGTGAGCCCACAGGCCCCGGCGCTTGGCCTCGCGCACGAGCGCACGCGCGGCCGGCCCGAGCTTCCAGTCGGTCGAGCCGCCGATGAACAGCGCGTCGATGCGCGGCCACACCATGCTCATCCATCGCTCCATGCGCTCAAGGCCGTCCTGCGCCACAAGGGCGGCCGGCAGGCCGCGGCGCGCGGGGCCGCTCCACCAGCGCTCGAACTGGCGGGCGGTCCCGTGGGCGTCGCCCACCACGTCCGGCACGGCTACGAAAAGGCACCGGCCGCCGACGTGATGCAGACGGTCGAGCATCGCGTTGTAGGCGCGAGGGTCAAGGCTCTGGTAGCAGTCGTTGTCGGCTGCCCACGGGACGCCGCGCTCGATCGTCGCCGCCAAGGCGTTGTAGTGGCGCGGCTGGATCAGCCGCCCGAGATTTGGGTGGGCGTGCTCGATCATCTGCGGCTCGGCCTGTGTTGCCAGCAGCAGCATCAGCTCGCCTCCAGCGTCAACTGCTCATTGCCGCGGGCGTGGCCGCTGCTCTCGAGGATCGCGCCGGCGCCTATCTCGATCGGGTCGAGGCTGCCGACATGGAGCGCCACGTCGGCGAGCCAGTCGAGCGCCTGCGGCGCTTTCAGGTCCCGGCCGCAGTCAAGACCCGAGCGCATCAGCCGACTGGCGGCCCTGCGGGCGGCGCTTCGGCGTTCGGTGAGCGTGCTCAAAGTTCGACCTCGTGCGGGCAGACGCCGAGCCCGTCCCGCGCGATGAGCGCCAGCACGTCGCTGTGAATCCACGGGCAGGGGCTCTCCTCCCCTCCCTCGGGCATCTCGCCGATCCGCCGCGCGACCCAGCTCGCTTCGCCGGCAGAGCTGCCGGGAGGCTCGCTCCTAAACCGGCCACAGCGCGCGGCGATGTCGCTCATCGTCACCGTGCCGAGTCGAAGCTCCCGCTGGACCGCTTCGCGCAGGCCGCGGTTGAGCACGATCGCGCTGTCGGCGAGCCGCTGCTCCTCCTCTCGCAAGCGCCGGGTGGAGACGCACTCACCGCAGCGGTCGAGCGCGTCGCGGGTCAGCGTGCGCGCCGGCTCATAGGCTTCGAGGCTGGCGACGACATCGCGGAGGGTCACGGCGTCGAGGGCGTCCTCGCGGCCGGGAAGGCGGGAACGGGTCCAGCGCAGCTCGCGGCGGCTATCAGCAAGCGGCGCCCCAGCGAGGGGTAGCTCGTGGATGCGGTAGACGTGACCGGCAGCGTCCTGCAGTCGGCTGAGCGGCGGTGCCCCGTGGCCGCTTGTCGGGGGTGGAGTGACGTGGCGGCTGACCTCGAAGTCCTCGGGCGTCACCGCGCGGCAGCGACCCCGGCGCTCGTCATCGGCGAGGTACAGCTCGCAGACGATCCTCGCGTTCTCGGCCGGCTCGTCCGGCGAGGGGTGCGCGACCAAGCGCCCGTCGCTGAGGGTGCCGAGCTGATAGTCGATAACGAGCGCGCTCCCGTCCGGGCGCTGCACGCGCAGGATCTCGCGCTCCTGTTCGGTGTCGGGCGCGAAGTATCTGCCGAGACGTTTGGTGCGCTGCGCGCCCGCGCTGGCGTGTAGTGGCGCCGTCGTCGTCGGAGGGTTTTCGGGTGCGGCTGTAGTCGTGCTCATGGTTCTCCCTTTCACAGGGGTCTGAGCCCGCCGGGCGCGGGCCGTTGCCCGACTCCCGCGCACGCGCAGCGTGCGAAAATCGGGAGGGGCGAGGTCCGCCCTCCGCGCTCAGGCGCTGCGTCGTCTCGCCAGCAGCCGTAGCTCTCCGTGCCCATCGGGAGCCAGGCGATAGCCGACGCCGCGCACGGCAATCAGCCAGCCGGACGCGCCAGCGTCCGCGAGCGCGCGCCGCAGGCGGCAAGCGTGCGTGTCAACGGTTCGTGTCGAGCCGCCGGCCTGATAGCCCCACAGCTCGCGCAGAAGATCGTCCTTGGTGTAGACGCGGCTGGGATCGCGTGCTAGGTGAACGAGCAGCGCGTACTCAAGCCGGCGCAAGTGAATCGGGGTTGATGCGAACGTCGCCGCGTGGGCGTGCGTGTCGATTCGCAGCGCCCCAAACTGGATCACTCCGGCGGAGCTGAGGATGCCGCGCCGCATGAGTGCTTGCACGCGGGCGAGCAGCTCGGCGTGAACGAACGGCCAGCGAATCACATCGTCGGCACCGGCCTCGAAGGCGCGCAGCACCTCGGCAACCTCGTCGCTGGAGTTGATCCACAGGACACGCACGCCTGGGTTGATCTCGGGATCAAGCTCGCCCGCGCGCAGCGCGCGCACCGCGTGAAGCCTGCTTGCCTGCTGAGAGGTCGCAGCGAGGATGATGAGGTCAACTTCGCCAGCCTGGGACGGTGCGCGAAAGCGCTGGGGGCTGGGAGCGCGAAGCATCCGATAGCCGTCGAGAGCAAGCTCGTGTGCGAGCGAATCGCTCGATGGCTCCTCGCCGACGAGCAGGATGACCTCGGGTTCGTTACCCATTGCCGGGCCTCCGATCTGGACTGTGGCCCCGCCGAGTGCGGAGCCGCGGAGCCCGAGCCCAGGCACGCCCGTATGGGCGTGCGAAAATGACGAGGGCGACGGCCTCCGCGGTGGCCCCCGCCGATCGACTGACCGACGAGGGCAAGCCCGACGCCACGCGTGCGCTAGGCATGTGCGACCGCCTGCCTGTGCCCGCTGCGGGCCATCGGGATACGCCCGAGCGCCTGCGCCTGCGCCAGGTAGTCCGCTACCAGCGCCTTGACTTCACCGTAGCCGCCCTTCTCGCGCAGGTCGTCCTCCACTGTGTAGATGCGCCCGGCCCGCCCGGCTGCGGCGTCGATGATCCTGGGCTTGCCGTCCACGCGGATGCCGTACAGCGCTCGCGGTTCCCCCGACTGCGTTTCATAGCGCCCCAGCTCGAACGGCTCGTCTGTCCGCCGTGGCGCCGGCGCTGAGCACCGCGGCGCCGGCTCCGCACGCCGCGCGGTGGCACCGTAGCCGATGGTCTCACCGGGCTTCTGCTCGGTCGCATAGGGCAACTCGGCCGGGTCCAGCTCCTGCCGCGGAGTTTCCAGATAGCGTCCGCGCCTGGCCTTGAGCGCCTTCAGCCGTTCGATTTCACGACCAGCGTGGTATCCGCTGCGTGGGAAGGTAAAGGTCGTGCCGGTCTGCGAAGCGAGGTCCTTGAGATAGGAGAGCTGCGCCGGGGATGCACCGCTTGCTTTTGTGCGAGGGCTCATAGTGTGAAAGTCCTTTCTGTGTGGTGAGCTTGTGAACTTGCCCTCTGCTCATCACGCCCCGGAAGGAGAGTCAAGCAATTGATAATGTGAAAGCCGTGCGCCCCCGCCAGGGGGCGACTCTCAATTGCTTGAAGGCGTAAGCCGATCTCTCAGGGAGGGGGGTGATAGGACTCTCGTGTTAACTCCCCGAAGACCGATCGCGCCTAATGCCGAGTGCAGCGTTCATCTCGCCGGCCATGAACCGCAGCGCTTCTTTGACGAGCCGGCGATCGTTGTCAGGCCGCGGGTCGCCCTCGGGGCACACGATGTTCTCGCCATCGCGCCAACCGCAGGTGACACCCGCGGCGCCGCCGGTCGGGTAGACGGCGAGAATGAAGCCGCCGCCATCGCTGTCATTGTCGCCGTAGCACTCGGCGCGTAGCTCGTCGGGTATGACGAGCGCGCGTGCTGCCTTGGCCTGCTCGAACAGGCTGGCGGCGACTTCACCAGGGCACGAGTCGGCCTGAAGCGGATCGTTGCGGCCGAGATTGGGAACACACATCTCGCGGTTGATCCGTCGCCCGTCGACCTTCACGGGCGGGCCGCTGTAGTTAATGGTGATTGGTGAAGCGAGGGTGCCCATTGCGGACTCCGTTTCATGTGAGATGGCGCCCGCCCTTTGCGGGTGCCGGCGGCAGCCGCTCGCGCGCCCCGCAGGGGTGCGATCATTCGCGGCTGCCGGCACGCGCGCTGACGCCCGCCGGCGCCGCGCTCCGTCTACGCGGCGGGTGCCAGCCAGCGCTCACGCTCCTGCTGGCTCGCGTTGGCCAGCCGCACGAGCACATCGCCGTGGCAGGGGCGCGGCGCGCACCAGCACCCGAGCACTAGGCCGCGGAGCTCGTCGAGCGCTTCGACCAGGGCCGCGTTGCGCCTGAGCCAGCTCTCATAGAGCGCGATGCACTCGCCGCGCTGACCGTGCTTGCCGACCACGAACGGGTTGCCCCACTTGCTGGGGCGCCCGATGTAAACGTGGTGGCGCTCGCGCTTGCAATGCACCGCACGCGGCCGGCCGAGAGGTACGTCGGCCGGGACGAGTAGACCGCTGGATCGCTGTGAGTACCTGTTCATTTCTCTCTCTTTCGGGTCGTGGTTGAGCACGCCCCGGCCAGAGCGGGCCGGCGAGGCGGGTCCAGCCCTGTCCCGGCAGGGATCGCCGCAGGCGACGCGAAGCGCAGGGCTTGACGCGCCGCAAAGCCGGTCTGCTGGCCTTGGGGGTGGGCGTTGCCCGACCCGACGAAGCGACTGCGGTGCTCACTCAGGTCAGGTCAGCGGTCTTGACCCGGCACCGCCTCGGGCGGCCGTGCGCGGGGCAACTCATCAGAGACGAGCGCCCCGCGCTGACTGCTTCGTGGATCAGGCGAGCACAGCCAGCCCCGCGGTTGCGTGGACCGCGGGCTCAGGCGCATGGGACTCGGCGGCGGCTGTGTGCTCGGTGCCTGCGCAGCTCTCTGAGCTGCGGCTCTGCTCGTGCGGCGTAGGACTCGCTGGCCCAGCCGCGAGTGTGTGGCCGTAGCGTCCTCGCGCTCCGGCCGTGACTACGCCGACTGCCTCGTTGCCGACGAGCGCGTAGACCTCCGCTCGCGGCCGTGTGGGATGGTGCGGCGTGTGCTCGGGGTTCGCTGCGGGATGGATCAGGCGAGCGCGCTTTGGTCCCACGCGCAGGACCCGGGCGACGCGAAAGCGGCCCATCGCGTGAATGACCACCACGTCGCCGGGCTGCGCCTCGCACCGATACAGGGTCGTACCGGGCGGGATGATCTCGTGTGGAATACCGTCGTGGGCGGCCATCTCTAGCGACCTTCCTCGCTGGCGCTGGTGAGCGCCAGGACCGCGCCGGGCGGCCCGTCGACCGCGCCGAGGATGTCGACGCAATCGTCGTCACCATCCGCCTCGTCGGGCACTGTCACGATCGTCAACTCGCCGTCGGCGATGTCGCTCAGACCCTCCGGGGTCGGAAGGCGCAGCCAGGCCCGGATGCCCTCGATCAGCGCGTCGGCGCTGCGGTAGTGGCCCTGGAACTCCTCCAGGTCGCTGGCGGTGAGCACCGGCTCGCCGTTGCCCATGACGCTGAACTCGCGCTCGATCCCGCTGGCGGGGTCGAACGCGCGGCCAGTGCCGGCGATCTCGCCCTTCTTCACGTCCCACGCGACGTAGGAGATGCGCGCGAGGCGCAGGGTGGCGAGCACAGCTTCGAGGCCGGTGAGTCCGTGCTGGCAGTCACCGAATGGGAGGTCGAGGACGATGGCGCCCTCGGCGGTGCGTTGTGCGGTGAAACAACCGTCGTTCACCTTTTGCGCCGCGAGATCAACTCCGACGCTGTGCAGCTCGTGCGCGACGCTGGCCGGGAGCGGGGTGGCTGGCCAGAGAGTGATAGCTGCGTTGTAGGACTCGTCCATGCGAGTCTCCTTTCACTGACAGGGCTCCCGTTCCGTGCGGGTGCCGGTAGGCAGCCCTCCGCACCCCGGCAGGGGTGCGATAATGGGGCTGCCGGCGCCCCTACGATTCACACTTTTCGTTGTGGTGAAAGTGACTTCCCGAGGGGCGACCGTCAGCCAGTTGCCTCTGTGCAGCATCGCGCGAGCCGCTGCAGGTGCTCGGGCCGGGCGAGGTTGAAGACTGCGATGCCGTGATGGTGGGCGATGCGCAGCGCCTGGCCGGTCCCGCCGACACGCCGGCCACGGCCGTCGAGGCTGCCGTCAGGGGTCCAGCACAAGACGAAGCGTGCTGGGCTTGCCAGATCGGCGCCGAGCACTTGGTGAGCGTTGCGGGCGTGCAGAGCGCGGACGGCCCGCGTCAGCCGCGACCAGGCGGGGTGAAACCGTGCCGCCAGCTCGTAGGCCGCCGGCGTGGGCTCGCCGAGCACGAACTGCTCTGTGCCACAGCTCGGCGCGTGGGCGTCGGCCTCGAAGGTCGGCCACGGCAGGTAAAGCTCGAACGCTCCATGCGTGCTGGCGCCGCGGTAGAACGCCTGGTCGGCGCCGGCGGCCATGCCCGTGCGCAGCACCCAGCCCTTGGCCGAGAGCCACGACGCAGCGCGGGTCATCAGGTCGAGCACGGCGGGCGGCGTGGCGCGCGAGCCGATGCCGGCGTAGGCGGGCCGCGTCTGTGAGGGCGAGCTGGTGGTGTGCGCCATCGCGCTTCCTTTCGATAGGCGACCCCGCCGGGTGCGGAGCCGATCCCCGACCCCCCCGCACGCGCAGCGTGCGACCATTGGAGGGGACCTCGGCCCGCAACGGCCATACCGATCACCAGAAAGGCCAGCGCCGCGCTCACGGCGGCTAGGGCTCTATGCGCTCCAGGTTCTCGAAGGCGTCATCGGGCACGTCGATGGCCACCTCGTAGTCGAGGCTATTGAGGGTCTCAAGCAGGACTTGGATGTGCTCGTAGGCGCACTCGCGCGCTCGCAGCATAGGGTCGAGGCTCGCCCGGTCGTGTTCGACCTGGGCGATCACGGGCTCGTGCCCAACGGGGCCGAGCGTGAGGTGCGTGACGCATGTCGGCACGCCGCCGTGCCCGACGAAGGTGGAGTGAAGCTCGACGGCAAGCCCGTGGTCGGGCAACGTCGTGGCGATCGTCAGCACGTAGGGTCCTGCCCACACGCAGGTCGTCTCGCTTGCGAGCGAGCGGCCGTCGAGCGTGACTGCAAGTTTGATTGTCCGACGCCCGCTCATGGTCGCCGAACCGTAGCGCTGGAGGCCGTTGGTGCGCCAGGGCCGGCTGGCGACTTTCAGCCCGCGGCTACACTTCGCTACCGCGTCGGCCGGAGTAGCTCAGTTGGTTAGAGCAGGGGAATCATAATCCCAAGGTCACAGGTTCGAGTCCTGTCTCCGGCATCTGAGCGATGCCCGCGCGGCGGGCCCTATCCGCCCGGCGGATAGGCACGCAGCACGCGGTCGCCGCCGGCGGCGCGGTAGAGCGCTGGCCAGTCGCTCGCCATCCTGTGCTGTAGTCGTGCCAGTGGTATGCGTCCGGCGCAGGCCATCCGTGCGGCCCACGTCTCAAGCTGATCCTTTTGCTCGGCGTTGTTGGGGCCGGTGCGGGGCTCGGGCCAGAGGTTGCGCGGGTCACGCGGCGCCCCGCCGATCGAGAGCGGCACAAGATGGTCCTCCTCGTAGTCCCTTGGAGATCCCGGCAGGCCGTAGGCACGCATCTGAGCGAGCTTCAGCGGCTCGGTGAAGCTCTCGGGCGGTCGCACGGCGCGGCTGTAGCCGAAGGCACAGATCGTCGCCAGCGGCATCCCGGCGCGGATCGCGCCGGGCGTGCAGCGAGAGTCGGGCAGGCCGTCATGCTCGACACAGCGCACGCGCGCCGGTGGCCTGCCGGCGCTGGAGCGCACGCTGTCAGTGGGTGCGGCACAGCCGGGGAGCAGCACCGACGCGAGCACGTAGAGGGCCGCCGCCGCGGCGAGCTTGGGCGGGCGTGAGGCGGCGGGCTCGGTGTTGGCGCTCATCACGAGACCCCGCCGCTGCGTGCGGCCAGCCCGAAGGTGCGCGCGAGGCGACGGCGCAGCTCGAGGAAGTCGTCTTCGCGCGTGCCGATGCCCCACACCGCCGCGGCGAAGTCGAAGATCGTGCCGCCCTTTCTGCATCGTGCGCCGAAGCAGTAGAAGGTGCCGTCGGGGTAGAGCTGGAGGCTGGGCTCGGTCTCCTCGTGGAACGGGCAGAGGACCTTGCCGGCCCGGTTGGGCTCGCGGCTGACCAGGACCCGCACGTATTCGCCCGCGGGGATGGCGAGCAGCGCCCGGTTGAGAGCGTTGCGCTCGACACGGCGGCTCGCCGATGACGCGGGGAGCGCGTGCCTTGGCTGGGGATCGTGTGGGAGCGTGGCGACCAGCTCGGCGAGCGTGTAACGGGCGCTGGCATCGTGCTCTAGGAGCCTCACGGGGAGCGGCGGCGTGTGCTTGTGGTTGAGACTGCGGGGCGGGCGGAGCATCCGCACGATGTCGGCGCAGCCGGGCTCGCCGTGGAGACTGAGCGCGAGACGACGGTTGGCACTCTCGATCGCGGCCGCAGCTGCGCGTTCGCGCAGCCGCCAGTAGAGGTGCAGATGTCCGGGCGAGCCGGAGGCAACGATCATCGACGGCGGGCAGGCGAAGTCCGCTAGGCGCTCGCGGGCGCTGGGATCGTCGCACTCGATGTAGAGCAGATGGGAGCCGTTGATCGCGGCTTTGTCGCCGCGAGCACGGTCACGCAGCGCCGCGCCGAGATACACGTCGGCGTCGGGCGCCAGAGTCGTGATCCGGCTGGCGATTTGTTGGAGGCGCAGCACGGAGACGTACTGCCGCCGCATCAGTCCCGCGGGCGGGCTGTAGCGGAGGTCAAAGAACTGAGTGGGCCGCGCATCCTCTGAGAGGATGCGTAGGTAGCTCAGCAGTTCGCCGGGGTGCTGCTCAGGCTGAGTGGTCAATCGCAGACCTCCGGGGTGGACATGGCGATGTACTCGAACTCGCCGTTGAGCAGCGGCACCTGCTCGGGGTGGCGTGCGGCCCAGGCGGCGCACTGCTCTAGCGTCAGCTCGCCGCGTCGCATAGCCGCGATCCGTTCGGCGACTGTCATCTGCCACAGCCCGCGCAAGCGTGCTTCGCGGGCTCTGAGGGCGTGTCCATCATTTGGTCGAAGCAGGCGGACTCGTTCATGGTCGTGTCCGTTCTCGGGTGGCGTGCGGCCCGCGCCCCGGCGGGGCGCGGGCCCGCAAAGCCCTAGAACGCGATGTCCTCCTCCCCGCCGGCGCCGACGGTGGCCAGCTCGCGCTCCTCGCCGGCCGCGCCGTTCCCGCTGTTCAGGAACTGCACGGAGTCGGCGATGATGTCCACGGCCTGCCGCTTGCCGTCCTCGGTCTCCCACTCGCGCCACTCCAGGCGCCCGTCGACCGCGACGGGACGGCCCTTGGAGAGGTAGCGGGCGGCGTTTTCGCCCTGGGCGCCCCACACGGTGACGTTGAAGTAGTTGGGCTTGTCCACCCACTCCTCGCCGCTCTTGCGGCGCGTGTTGCAGGCGATCCGCAGGCTGCAGACCGGCTTTCCGTTCGGCGTCGAGCGCAGCTCGGGGTCGGCGGTCAGGTTCCCGGTGATGACGACTCGGTTGATGTTGTTCATCGCTTGTTCCTCCGTTGGTGGTTGTTGGTGCTAGTGACGCAGCCCAAAAAAGACGCCGACCGGCGCGCGGAGCCGAAGCCCGTCAGGGCGCAGGGAAGCCCCCGCAAGGGGGCCGAAGCGCTAGTCCGGCGGTGTCCAAAATGGGGCAAGACACGACGTGCCGACAACCACCGGGGACTGCGTGAACAGCGAGTCGGCTCATCTCTTTCGAGCTGAGCGTGACCCGTTCTCGATCGTTGGCTGAACGGCACCGTCTGTCTCTCCTTGCGTATCCCGGCCGCGTCCGTCGCGGCGGCCTTTCCGTGGGTACTGACCACAAGCCCTCGACAACGGCCAACGAGTTTGCGCGGGACCGGCCGTGCGCCACGCCAAGAGCGGACGGGCTGACCGTATAGCTGAGGTCAAAGGGGATGAAGTCGTTGGCCGGTGTGGGCTGGTCGAGGTCAGAAGCAGCGATGACCAGCACCAGATCACCGCGCGGAGCGCGCCTCGACGCGCAGCTCGCCCGTCAAGAGAGGACCCGAACCGAATGAGGATTCACACCGTTGGGCGTCGCCCCGCGACGAGAATGCTCATCTGCATCGTCGGGCTGCTCGCGCTCACAGGTCTTGTGAGTGGTGTGTTGCCGTGGTGCTGGACGCAGGCCGCGTGCGTGCTCTCGCTGCGAGCGCCGATGCGACTGCCGGCTGGCGATGCCGCGAGTGCGATGTGGCGGCTGCTGATCCGCGGCGGCTGGAGCACGCCCTACCGTGCATTCCCAACGGCAGCCGAGCGTGAGGCAGCACCGGGCGCGGTGGCCTACGCGCTGGTCGTCGTCTTCTCGGTCATGTTCGTCGGCTGGGTGGCGTGGAAGGTCTACCGCCAGGTCCGTGGGTGGCGAGCAGGCTCTCCGCTGGGCAAGGAACAGCGCACGGTCGCGCGCCGTGCCGTCGATCGCGGGTGGGTGCGCCAACGCACCTGGGCGCTTCCGTCAGACATGCGGCGCCTGTGGGTCTCCGGCCCTGTCTCGGGCCGCCCGTACCTCGGCGTGATCGGCAAAGCGCCGCCCCGCACGCTCGCCGCCGAACCGGAGGTGCAGCCGATGGTCGTCTCCCCGCCGCGGGTCGGCAAGTCGAGCGGCTACGTGATCCCGTGGCTGCTTGACCATCCCGGTCCCGCGCTCGCGCTGAGCACGAAGCTCGACACCTACACGGCGACGGCGCCATATCGGCGAGGACTCGGACAGGTGTGGGTCTACGACCCGTTCGGGAACGGGCGCAGCGCTGGGTTTAGCCCGCTGGTGCCCGCCCGAACATGGTCGGGGGCGCTGCGCGCCGGCGAGGCGCTTGCCTCGGCGGCACATCCAGATCAGGCGAACGCCGCCAATGAGTTTTGGGACAAGGAGGCGGCGAGCATGTTGGCGCCGTTGCTGCACGCCGCAGCGCTGGCGGGCGTGAGCATGGCCGAGGTCGTCAGGTGGCTCGACGCCCGCGACTTCAACGACCCGCTGAGCATCCTGAATGGCGCGGGCGCGGGCGCCGCGGCCGACCAGCTCGAAGGCGTTGGCCGTCGAGATGAGCGCAACCGCGAGACGACGGTGATGAGCGCGTTGAACCTGCTGCGCGCCTACCGCTTCCCCGAGGTCGCCGGGTGCGCCGACGGCGATCTGACGCCGGAGCGCTTCTTGGACGGGCGCGCGAACACGATCTTCGTGGTCGCCGCCGAGCACGACCAGGAGGTTCTGCGGCCGGTGATCTTGGCGCTCGTGTCGGCCGTGTATCGGGCGGCGATCGAGAAGGCACGCCGAACAGGGGCGCTTGATCCGCCGCTGATGATCGTTCTCGATGAGGCCGCGAACATCGCGCCGGTGCGCAATCTCGCCTCGTGGCTGTCGCAGTGCGGCGACCACGGCATCATCATTCCGACGCTGTGGCAGTCGATCGCTCAGATTGACCACCGCTACGGCCGCGCTGCCCGCGACGCGATCTGCGCTGCTTCAACAGCGCAGATGTTCTTGCCGCCGTTGGCCGACCCCTCGACGGTGGGCTACCTGACCGAGCTGCTCGGCGAGGAGCCGGTCGCCAACGCCTCGTCGTCAACTGGCTTGGCACGGCACACGCTGAGCGTCGGGCATCAGAAGGCCGGGCCGTCGCCGTGGCTGCGCCAGATCGAGCGCGGCCGTGCGCTGCTCGTCTACCGTGACCTGCCGCCGGCGATCGTGCGCGCCCCGCGCTGGTTTGAGGACCCGCGCTTCGCGCGCTACGCAGAGCTGTTGGCGCAGCGCAGCCTTCTGTCTGCCGCTCGATCATCTGCCAGCTAGTCATCTGGCGGTCGGACATCCGCCAGTCGGGTGTCTGCGGTCGAGGTCCGCCAGGCGAGCGCGAGAAATTCGTTGGCCGGTCTGAGGCGCTGGTGGTCAGTAACGCCGATGACCGACAGAACCGCAGTGCCGGAGCGCGCGAGTCAGCGCGCAAAGAGCGCCCGCCGTGGCGGCCCGTCGGGCCAGCAGGCGGTCGGCGACTACGTGGGGCAGCCGGCGGGCGATGCGGCCCAGGCCGTTCGTCGCGCTGGCCTGCGTCCTGGTCTGGATCGCTCGTTCGGCTGTCCGGCGGAGCTGATCGGTCTCGTGGTGGCGCAGGACCCAGCAGCCGGCAGCGACATGGCTCGCAACGGGATGGTGACGCTGTACGTCGCGGCGCCTGGAGGCGAGCTGATCGACGGTGACGCTGCCCCGGCCACCGCTGGCACGGCGGCTGCCGAGCCGATCGAGCCGGAATCAGGTGAGGTCGAGCCGAATGGGCCGCCGACGGTGCGGATGCGTGCGCGGCGGCGCAAGCAGGGAATGGCCCGACGATCGGCGGCGACGTTTGATCCTCCCCCGCCTCCCGTTGCTGCTGATGCGACGCCGCGGACGGACTCGTTTACCGAGCCCGCCGTCGAGGAGCCGGGAGAGTGGCCGACGGAGATCGACGCGCCCCAGTGCGCGCTCGAGGACGCGCTCGCCGAGCAGTCGAGCGCGGCTGAGTTCGCGCACGACGACGACTTCGTGGTGCATGTCGAGGATGTGCTTGCCGGACGCAGCGGCCCTGCCTGGCGCAGGGCGTATCCGCGCCGACGCGGAATGCGTGGGCTCGGCAGCGGGGGCGCGGTTCGCGCATGGGTAGGCGAGCATCGGAAGCTCGCCGGCACGATCGGCGCGGCGCTTGCTCTGTGGACGGTCGTAGGGGTCGCTTCGGGGCTGGATGGCCACCACGCGCGCTCTGCGTCGGCGAGCGCGGTGGCGCCCGGCAGGGCGCAGGACCCGAGCCATCGCGCGCCAACGCCAGAACCGGCGGCAGCGCAGAACTCGAACACGCGCAGCAAGGCGCCAGCCGGGCGTGCGCGGGTGCATCGGAGGCGCCCAGGACCTTCGCGTGCAGCGTCACGACGACCCGTTCGGCGTGCGCCGCGAGCTGCGCGTCCGGCGGCACCTGTTGTCAGGGACGCGGTTGTGCCTGCCGTCGCGGCGGCCCCGCAAGCGCCGGCGCCAGCGCCATCGCAGGCTCCCGCGCCCCCCGCGAGCACCGCGCCTTCGCCTGAACAGACCGGAGGGGGCCTGTTCTCGCCGTGAGCTTGCAACCCAACACAAAGGAGGTGAGGCCAGTGATGGCGCTCACGTTCGGGCAGGCGCTGGCCTGTCGAGATCGGAGGCAAGCGGCTCTGCTGCTGGCCTTGGGAGTGCTGATGGGGACCGTGATCGTGGTCGCGGTCCTGGTGGCATTCCCGGACTCCCACGCTCACGCTCTGAACGCCGCGGGCGCGTTTAAAGGCACGCCGATCACCGGGGTTCAGAACTTCGTCGAAAAGCTGAAGGGCAGCCTGGTATGGCTCGGCGGCACGGCGATGAGCCTCGTGATCGCGGTCGTCGGGATCATGTTCATGGCCGGCCATTCGCGGGCGCATGACGTGGCGATCAAGACGCTCGTGGGCCTTGCGATCCTCGCGTCGATCAGCGGGATCGTGGCTTAGAGGCGCGCGGGGTGGTCCTTAGCCGACACGCACGGTTGCTGCCGGTGGCCGTCATGGGCTCGCTTTCTCTGCTGCTCGTGTTCGCGCCGGCAGCCGCCGCAGCATCGGGCGGCGGCCAGCTCGCACCGCTGGCGTTCCTCGGCCTGCCAAGCCTGCACAGCATCATCGAAGCGATAGCCAAGGGGTTCTTCTCGGCGCTCGCGGGCGCCTTGGTCCCTGGGTTTCTCAAGCACGGCACGGTCGCCACGATCCAGCACCTCGTCGCGCTGCCCGACCCTGCGACCTGGGGGCATGTAGGCGAACTGGAGAGCGACATGACCTACCTGGGCATGTCGCTGATGCCAGTGACGTTGGCGGTCTGCACGCTGCGCTACTGGATGATGGGCCTCACCGGGGCGGCGCATCCGGTGACGGCGCTGGGCCGGTGCGCGTGGGCGACTGGCGTGCTCGTTATCTACCGCTGGCTGGTGGAGCAGGTGGTCGCCGCGACGAACACGCTGACGCACGCGATCCTCGGCTTCCCGGTCGTCGCTAACGGCCTGGCGAGCATCATCACGGTCCTGTTCGGCGGCGCGCTGCTGCTCGGTGCAGGCGGCGTGTTCGGCGCCTTCTTGGTGATCGTCGGCGTCGTCTTCGGCGCCGCCCTGTTCGCATCCTCGGAGGCGCTGACCGTGCTGCTGGCGCTGGTCTTCTGTGCAGGGCCTCCGTTCATCGCGCTGGCGCCGATCCCCGAGCTTTCGCACCTGGCGAGGGTGTGGGGTCACGCGCTGACCGCGATCGTGCTCGTCCCGATCGGCTGGACGATCCTGTTCGCCACCGCTGGCGCACTGACGCTCGACGCGACCAGCGTCACACATGGCGCCGGCGGCCTGCCCGGTCATATCGCAGCCGCGTTCGCCGGGCTCATCACCTTCATCCTCGCCGTGAAGCTCCCGCTGATGCTGTTCGGGGAGCTGCGGCACATCCTCGGCGGCGCGCTGCATGGAGGAAGCGCCGGCGCGGGCTCGCAGAGCGCGAGTGCGATGCCAGGCGCTGAGCGGATGCGTGCTGCGCACGCTCGACTGCGCAGCTTTGCCTTGGAGGGAGTCCCTTCGGTGGGACGTAGCGCAGGCCGCGCCGCGGGCGCGATGGGCGCCCCGGAAGGAGGACCGCTCGGCGCGGCACGCCGGGGCTTGGCCGGTGGGGTGCGACGCACCGGATTGGTCTCCAGCATGGCACCGGCTGCCGCTGGAGCTGGCGCCTTGGGCGGCATGGCAGCAGGCCGCGCCGGCGCGGGTGGGGCACGCAAGGCCGGGGTGCGCGAGCGGCTAACGCGGGCACGAACGATTCTCGCCAACGCGCCGCGCGACGCGCGAGCGGCGATGGCCGGCAGCTCCGCGAGGGCGGCGCGGGCTTCAGCCCAACGCGGCTCACGAGCGGCCGGCGCCCGCCGCACTGCGGCTACAGCGACGGGCAGAACCCCGGCGCGAGTGGCCGCCGCTGGAAAAGCGCAGGTCCGCGGCGCCACGGTCGGGGTGAGCGCGCCGACACGCTCAGCGAGCGGTGGATCGGCGACGTCGCGGGCGGCCCCACGCGCCCAGCCGACCCAGGCGCCGAGCCCAGCCACGCCCCGCTCGGCAAACGCTGGCAAGGGCACGGCGCACCCTGGGCGTCAGGTGTCAAGCAGCGCGCGGCGGGACGCGAGCGGCCCCCCGCGCACATCCCAGCCGCCGGCCAGGCCAGCCAAGGCACAGCCGCCCGCTCAGACGCCGCCGCGCTCGAAAGACCGCAAGGCGCCGCCGCCGGGCCGCAGGCCACGAGGACGGAGCGGACGGTGATCCACCGCACATTTCGCTCGCTCGATGAGGCGCCGAAGCTGGTGGGCTTCACCGTCAAGCAGTGGGCGGCGCTGATCGCCGGCAGCGGCGTCGTGCTTGGCGTGATCCATCTCGCGCACCTGCCGACGAAGCCCGCGATCACGCTCTGCGTGTTCGTGATCGGGCTGCCGGCCGCGCTGACGTATGTGTCCGAGAGCGGCGGGCTGCAACTCAGCGCGCTGTTGGGCGCGATGTGGCGCTGGCGCTGGAGTTCCCACATCTTGGCGGCAAGCGCACCGGGGCGATCATGCCGAGCGCGCGGGGTCGTGATCCTCGCCGATGACGAGCAGCCGGCGGACGAGCAACCCGAGCAGGGCTTGCCCGTTGATGAGGACGACGAGCTGCCTTGGGAGCGCTGGGGCTGATGGGTCGACGCTCGGCGTGTGACCTGCTCGGCGTCGCGGCGATCGAGCCCGATGGGCTCTTGATCGGGGAGGACGGCAGCTACGTCCGCTACCTGGAAGTCGGCACTGTGAACCCGCTGGCCGTCGAGCAGTCGGAGGGCGAGCGGATTTCCGCGGCGTTCGCGCAGGTCGCTTCGCGGCTGCCCGACCGGCAATCCATGCAGCTCTATGTGCAGGGCAGCACCCTGGATGTGGAGGAGCTGCTGGCCGAGGAGACATACCGCTGCGAGCGGGCCGCAGGCGCGGCCGAGGACGCCGGTGAGCACGACCGCGCGAGGGCGATCCGCCGGCTGGGGATCGCACAAGAGCAGTCGATCCGCAAGACCGCCAGGACGATCAATCCGCTGCGGGTGCGCTATCTGGTCATCTGCCCGTGGCAGCCGACACGGCGGCCGGTCCTCAATGCAGGTCGCCGGCGTCGCGTGCTGCGCGTGCGCGAGTCCGTGCATCGGCGGGCGGTCAGGGACTCGCTGCGCCACAGCGAAGGGATACGCACGGATCTCGACGCGATGGGCCTGGCGGCACGCGCGCTCTGCGGCCATGAGGTGCTGGATCTGCTGCACAGCCGTTTCGATCCCGATTCGCAGCGCTCGGGTGGGCTGCCTGCGAGCTTCATGCAGGGAGAGGTCGTCAGGCCGCTGGTGGCCGGCGAGAGCCCAGAGGAGGCGGACGCTCGCGCGAGCCTGTTGGCTGAGGCGATCTGCACCGCAGAGATCGACCTGTCCGACCGTAGCCGCATCGGCGTCGGCGATTCGCTGGAGCAGGCGTTCTATGTCTCGCTCGCGCCCGAGCAGACGTGGCTTGGCTGGCTGCTTCACATGATGCAGTCGCCCAGCCCGTTCGTGCTGAGCGTGCATATCGAAGCGACTGAGCGCTACCGCGAGCGGATGGCGCAAAAGCGCCGCTACAAGCGCCTGTATGGGGTCAACCGCGGCGTGGAGTCCCACGGCCGCCCGCTCGACCCCGACGCTCGGGTGCGCGAGCAGGAGGCAGCGGAGCTTGTGGAGGAACTGGCCACGAGTGTCGGCGCCGGCATCTACCGCGTGAGCATCTACCACGCCACGCGGGAGCGCGACCCCGAGCGGCTGGCCGAGTTGTGCCAGGCGACCGCGAGGGAGCTGACGATGGCAAGCGACGCGCGGGTCAACCACGGCCTGTTCGCACAAGCACGGCTATGGCAGTCCACGCTCCCGCTCGGCCGCGACACCTCCCGGCGCAAGCGCAAGTACGTCAGCCGAAACGTCGGCGACACCTTCTCCTTGGTCGGGACGAGCGCGAGCAGCCCAGGCGGCATCCCGTTCGGGTACGCGCTGCCGGGCCGCACCTTGGAGCGCATCGATCCGTTCGACAGCGCGCACTCAAACCACCTGATGCTGATCGCCGGGATCACCGGGTCGGGCAAGACGATGGCGACCATCATCCTGCTGATCCGCGCGCTGGCGCAGGGCGCGACCGGCTTCATCATCGACCGTGCAGGGCACTTCGCGTTCCTGGCCTCCTTGATCCCCGGCGCCGCGTCGGTGGAGATCGGCGCCGACGCGCACGCGATCAATAGCTGGGATGTCGAGGACCCCGCGAACGTAGGGCCGGAGAAGGTCGATTACCTGCTCGCGCTGCACGCAGCGCTGCTCGGCGAGCACCACCCAGGACAGGACTCCTACGGGCTCACCGACTTGGAGAGCAACCTGCTCGGGTTGGCAATCGCCGAGGTGTATGAGCGCTGCACGCTGACCGGCGAGGAACCAAGGGAGCTGCTGCTGCAGGAGGAGCTTGAGCGCCGCTACCACAAGGAACGCAACGAGGGATCGGTCGGGATCGCGGAGGCGCTTCGCAACCTCTCGATGCGCCTGAACAACTACGTCGGCGACGGCCCCTACGCCTACCTGACGGATCGCCCGACGACGATCCTGCCCGACGCGCCGCTGATCGTCTTTGACACCAAGAGCGTGCCGGAGGCCAAGGCCGCCGCGGTGCTGTTCGTGCTCTGCGAGCACGTCAAGCGCAGGATCGAGCGCACGCGCCGCGAGTACCTCGCCGGCGACGGCCCCAAGCACGCCTGGGCTGGCCGCACGTTCCTGGCGATCGACGAGTGCTGGAAGCTCACCGAGCGGCCATCGACGGGCCGCTGGTTCAACGAGTTCTGCCGCAGGAGCCGGCATTGGGCGGTGTGGCTGATCGCCATCTCCCAGCAGATCACCGACTTCGATACCGAGTACGGCAAGGCGCTGCTCGCCAACGCGAAGATGCGGATCACCGGCCGCCAGGAGGCGCGCGAGCTCGCCCGGATGCGCGAGGCGCTGAGCCTCACCGAGGAGCGCGAGGCCGCGATGGCGCAGCTGCGCACGGTCCCCGGCGAGTACGCGATCGTCTACGTCGAGAACGGCACTCGCGGCGAGGCGATCGTGCAGGTGATCGTCGCCGAGCTTGAGTATTGGATAGCGACCTCAAGCCCTGCGCGGGATGACCCGGTGCGCCGCTACGCGCTGCGGCTGACAAATGACGACGGCTGGGAGGCGCTGCTGCTGTGCGCCGATGAGGGCTGGCGCACCGCCGCGATAGCCGAGCTGGAGCTGGCCGCCTGATGCAAGCGCGCCTGGTGATAGCGCTCCTCAAAAACCGGCAGGTGCAGACCGTGCTGCTCGTCGGCGTGCTCATGGTCGTCACGCTGCCGGTGCTCGTCGCGGCTGGCGTGGCGGGGCTGTTCTCCCAGGAAGCCGAAAACCTGTGTGGCGGCGCGAGCGTCGGTCAGGTCAATCAGCCGGCCGGTGGCGGGCCGCTCGCCCAAGGGCTCTATGCAGCACCGTTGGAACTGGCCCCGGGGCGCTGGTATGAAGTCGGCGCGACCGAGTACGGCGGGCCGGGCGATCCGACCTCCGGCGACTACGGCTCGATCCCGAATCCCGGCGAGTCATATCTACCGTCGCATCCTCAGTCGTTCGCGGAGCTGTCGGTGCTCGACAGCAACCCAGCGAACACCGGCGCCTTCACGTTCGCCGACGCGAACGCGCTGAGCAATCTTCCGTATCTGACCGGGCTTCGGGTCGCTCACGACAGACGCGAGAGCCTGCTGCTCAAGCGCGACGTGGGCTACGGACAAGGCCCTGGCCAGTTCATCGCAGACGGCCAGCCGTACCGCCTTGACGTTTGGTGGCAGGCCGCGCAGCCGCTCGGGATCACCAAGAGCGCTGTGAGAGTGCAGCTCGCGCCGAGCACGGGCGCGGCGCCGACGCTCGGCGCGATCCCCGCGTCGAGCGAAGCGAGCGGCTCGGGCGAAGCCGGCGCGGCCTGTGCGACAGCCGAAGGCGCCGGCAACATCCCGCTGCCGCTCACGCCGGGCACACAAACGAAGATCCTGCCAAGCGGCCTTGCCGCAGCCGGCGAAGAAGCCCCGACAGCGGTGAAGCGCATGGTTGCTGCGGGCAACCGCCTGTTCGGCGCGAGCTACCTCTACGGGGGCGCGCACGGCACGCCGCTGAGCCAACTGGAGCCGGCTTATGACTGCTCCTCGGCGGTCTCCTATGTGCTGCACGCCGGCGGCGCGTTCGGCGAATACGCCGAGGACTCGGGCGAACTTGAGTCCTACGGCGACCCCGGCCCTGGCCGCTACGTCTCGATCTACGCCAACGCCGCTCACGCCTTCGTGTATGTCGGCGGGCTGCGCTTCGACACCGTGGAAGCACCGGAATATGACAGTGGCCCGAACTCCGGCAAGCCCGGCCCGAAGTGGCGCGTCTCGGCGTCGGTTCCCGCCTGGGCCAACTGGATCGTCCGTCACCCCCCTGGCCTATGAGCGGGCGTCACTTGAAAGGACTGATCGCACTGTGCCTGCTCGCAGGCACAGTCGCGCTCGCGGGATGCGCCAACCCTGATGCGCCCAGCGCGGGACAACGCACGAGTTCGACTGCCTCGCCTCAGAACGAAGGCGAGCCACCTGTACCGGCGCCTACCTCGCCGGCATCGCAGGCGCCCGCGGCCGTGCAGCGCACACCGACTGGCGCACTGACGGCGTTCAGCCGCCTGTACTCGAACTGGACCTATCGCACGCTGACCGCAGATCAGCGGACGCTCGCGGCGATATCGGTCGGCGCGGCGCGACTGGCCGAGCAGCAGGCCGCCGCGTCAAGCCGGGCGGACACGACGATCGCGCGTGGGCACATCTGGAACAGCGGGAAGATCGTCAGCGTCGCCGGCGACCTCGCCGACCCCGGAATGTGGGCGATCGTCACCCGCGAACAGACCGGCGGCTCCACGCAGTACGAAGGGCTGCCAGCCTCCTTTCACGTCACCCTGGCGCGGCTTGCCCGCGTGCCCGGCGGCTACGCCGTAAGCGAATGGCTGCCGCAGAACTGAGGCAGCCTGGCGACACGCGCCGGCGTCGTCTCCCGGCAGGGCTGGCGAAGACGTGGCTGTGCGCCTACGCCGGCATTTGGACTCTGACGCTCGTGCTCGCCGCCGGCGCCGCGGTAGGCACGGTCGGCGTGCGGGCCTCTGTGCGCCATCTGCTCGGACTGACCCTGGAGCCTGACCCAGCACCGCAGCTGGGGCATGTCCTCGATCTCGCGGCGCACAACATCCCGATCGTAAGCTGGCCACTGCTGCTCGGCGTGATGGGCGGGCATCGTTCTCGACTTATCAGAGGCTTCTTCGACGCGATGGTTGGGGCTTGGGTTTTCGCCAACGCGCTACCCGTTGGGGCGGCCCTCGGCGCATACGGGACCTTCCTGCTGCCGTACGTTCCCCAGCTACCGCTTGAGTGGGGCGGCCTTGCGCTCGGCGCGTGCGGCTGGCTGGCACAGCGTCGGGAAGCGCTGAGTCTCAGAGAAGCGCTCGGCTTGTTCGCGCTGATCGTCGGCGTCCTGGTTTGCGCCGCGGTGGTGGAGACCGTCGCGGTGCCGCACCGATGAGCCCTCAAGCAGCCCATGTGGGCGTAGTCGGCTCCCGTGGGACGGGCGCGCTGGCACGGCGCTTGGCGACGCTTGAACGAAATGTTGCAAGTAGAATGTGCTCCGCAGAACTGTTCCAGATTGCAGGGCCTTTCCGCCTGGGTCAGGGTTGACCTGGAGACGATCCGATGGAGAATGGAGATCGAAGTGTCAGGGCTGGAAGCCCGCGCGAGACGCCGGGGGCAGGGGTCGTGCTCGCCTCTCAGAACGGGCACCAGCGCGCGTTCGGCTCGCAGCGCGTCGGTCAGATTCTCGGCGAATGGCAGAAGGTCGAGCTGCGAATCGCCCGCGGGTTCGCGGAGTGCCGGGGGCTGAGCACCGAGCAGCTCGAGGACATCTACCAGGAAACGACCGAGGCTCTCTACCGCCGGCCCTACGACAGCGAGGAACACCTCCGCAACGCGCTCCGGGACGGGATCAAGAAGCGCGCCCTGCGCCTGCACCGCGACGAACGGCGCCGTAGCCGTATCCTCGCCCACAACGCACCTGGCCTGCGGCTGATGGCCGAAGCGCGCGAAGGACAGAGCGCGCCCGAGCCGTCCGTGCTCGCTGACGAGGATCGCCTGATCGCCAGGGAGTTCTTCACGGAACTGAGCGACGTGGAGCGCCGTGTCTTCGCGTGCCTCGTCGAGGGGTTGCAGTACCGCGCGATCGCCACCGCCGAGAACATGCCCGTCAACGAAGCGCGCAACATCGCGCGTGCGTGCGCCCGCAAGCGCGAGCGCTTTCAGCTTCTCTACGACACGGGCCGGTTGTGCGGATACCGGGCACAGACGATCCAGGCGCTACAGAACGGCCAGAGCACGAGCGAGGAGCTGGCCGAGCGAGCCTTTGCGCACCTCGATAGCTGCGCCCACTGCCGGCTGGAGCACAAGACGAACGCCAAGCGGCTGCGGCGCAGCTTCCGCGACCAGGCCGCCGCGCTGCTCCCGCCCGTGCTCATCGGCCGGCTCGGCTGGCCCACGAGGCTTGGCGTGCGCGCGAGGCTTCTGCTGCACCGCCTCGGGCTGGAAACGGCGCCGGTCGGGCAGGGCGGCGTGCGCGAACGCGCCGTCGCCATGCTGGCGGGTGCCGGCGCCGGCGCGAAGATCGCCGTTGGCGTTGTCACGGTCGGCGTGCTGGCGGGTGGAGCGGTCGCCACTCACGTCCTCGGACACAGCCCAGCGCCAAAGCACCACCATCCCGCGCGCAGCGCAGCGGCAGCGCCCCCGCCATCAGCACTGATCCCACGGCCACTCAGCGCGTCTCCGCTGACTTCATCGTTGCCAGCGGGCGTCCACCGCGGCGTGCATACGTCTAGTCGTCCGCACCGGCGGCACGCCGGCGTGCGCCATACGGCGAGCGTGACGCATAGCGCGGCGAGGTCGAGCGCTGCCGGGCAGCGCGAACCGGGTGGTTTCGCCTACCTGGGCGTGCCCACAAGCACGAGTGCTCCCGCGGCGTCAGCCAGCACAGCCAGCAGCTCCGAAGACCAGCATGGCGGAGGAGCGTTCAGCCCATGAGCAACGCCACAGAAATTTGTTGGCCGGTTTGCGGCGGTCGGGGTCATAGACCCCCGAAGCCCCGCAAAACGGGCCTGAACACGGAATGAACGCGATGATGAACAACCTGCACGAAAGGCTCGCCCGCCGCGGTCTGGCGCTTGCGATGACGCTGACGGCCGTGGTCCTGGGCGGGTGGCTTGCTGCGAGCCGCGCAGACGCGGGGAGCTGGATGGAGGTCTCCTGCGTGAACCCAAGTCAGTCGGCGGCGCCCAGCGAAGGATGGTCGAGCTTTGCCGCAGGCGGCGGCTATGGGTCGAACGTCGGGACCGGGTGTGCGCCGGGAAGCCCGATGTACGCGATCTTGAGCACCGCGGCTGGCGTCGGCGTGGGCTCCAACGAGACCCTTCAGTACACCCCGCCCGCGGGATCGCGGCTGATCGGAGGATCAGTCGATGTGAGTCTCTACGCGGACGGCGGCGGCTACAACGCCTCGGGCACGGCTGTCGCCTACACGCCGGAATACGCCTACAACGGCTCCAACGTCTTCTTCCAATGTGCTCGCGGCCTGGAACCGTGCTCGAACGGCACCGATGACTTCTCGGGAGTGCTTGGGATTCCCGGCGGTCGTGGCGGCAACCTGTATCTGAGCGCCGGGTGCGGCGGTCACGAAGGCTACGCCTGCGATGAAGGCGGCAGCGAAGGCGCGTGGTCGCTGGTGCGTGTGTGGTGGGCGAACCTGCTGCTCTCAAACGAAGCAACGCCGACCGGCAGCGGCGTCGGCGGAACGCTGCTGAGCCCGAACGCCGAAGGCACGGCAGAACTGACGCTCACCGCCGCTGACCCTGGCGGCCCCGGCGTGTACCTCGTGATCGTTCAGATCGACGGCAAAACGGTCTACTCCGGCACGCCCAACAACGACGGCGGGAAGTGCATCCCTGTCGGCACGAGCGGCGAAGCGCTGATGTTCGACTACAGCCAGCCGTGCCCTGCGAGCGAGTCGGTGGACCTGCCGATCAACACGGCGAGCTTGCCGAACGGCCAGCACACCTTGAAGGTGCTCGTGCGGGATGCGGCGGGCAACTCGGCGGTCGTCTACGACGGCAGCATCTCGACCAAGCAGCCGGCCAGCAGCTCGCTCGGGGCGCAGCCCGGCCCCGGCACGGGTGGCTCGCCGATCGCTGGCGCGGCTGGCGCACCGAACGGCACGACGGCGAGCCGCCAGGCGAAGCTCACGCTCGGACTGAAACGCAGGATCACGCGCACCTTTGCGCATCGAGCGCTGCGCGTGTCCGGGCGCCTGCTCGACGGCCAAGGTCGCCCGATCGCCGGTGCGACGCTGGACGTGCTTCAGCAGGTCAGCGGCTCGGCAAACCTCAGCGTGATCGCCCACACGCACACCCGCGCCGACGGGACGTTCATCGCCACGGTGCCGGGCGGGCCGACGCGGAGGATCGAGATTGGGTATCGCGCGTTCTCGACCGACACGAGCTACGCGGCCGTGGCGAAGATCACCGAGGCAGTCGGCGCAGGCGTCAAGCTCACCGTCGTCCCTCGCGCGACGGGCTCGGAAGGCACGATCACGCTTGCTGGCAAGGTGCTCGGGCCGGTGCCGCCCGGCGGCGTCGTGGTCGAGCTGCTCGTCCATTATCGCGGTCGCTGGGAGCCGTTCCGTGCTCCCCGCACCGATTCGCGCGGCCGGTTCCAGGTCGTTTACCAGTTCGAGGGGGGCATCGGCCGGTTCCCGTTCAAGGCGATGGTCTTCGGTGGACAAGGTGGCTTCCCATTCACTATTGGAGAAAGCAGGACGGTTGATGTCACAACGCACTGAGGGCATCACGGGTCTGTCCCGCGGTGTCGGCGAGCTGCTGACCGCGGGCTTGGCGTGCTCCCTGCTGGTGCTCTCGCTATCGGCGCCGAGCGCGCACGCCGGCACATGGACGCTGCTCTCGTGCAGACAACCTGACGGTCAGCCCGCGCCGACCGATGGGTGGAGCACAAGCGCGACGGGCGCCATCGGCCCTGACAGCGGTGACACGAACTCGTGCGCCGCAGGCGGAGCGCTGAGCGCGGTGACAAGCGGTGAAGCGCCACAGGGCGCATACGAAGGCCCCGAGTGGATGTTCACGGCGCCGTCGGGGTCGACGATCGCCGGCGGCACGATCACGGCGACGTTGACCTCACCCCACGGACAAGCGTGGCTGGGGACACCGAACTCGACCTACGACGCCGCGGACGTGATAGCGAACTGCCAGTACAACCTCGCCTGCGGCCAGAGCGGCACCCTCACCGGCGCTTTCCCGATCACGCACGTCGGCGGGAGCAGGTTGTACGCCGTGGCGGTGTGCGTCGGCCCCTATGAAGGCGCGACCACCTGCCCGGCCAGCGGCGGGCTCGACGCGGCGGTCTCGGTCAGCGGCGCGGCCGTCGATCTCGCCGACAACGCCAGCCCGACGGCGAGCGGCTTCGGCGGGACGCTGCTCAGCCCGAACGCCCAGGGCGCCCAGGAACTGACCTTCCAAGCCAGCGACTCCGGCGGCCCAGGCGTCTACCTCGTGGTCGTCCAGATCGACGGCAAAACGGTGTATTCGGGCACGCCCGATACCAACGAAGGGCGCTGCGTCCCGATCGGACAGAGCGGGGGCGCGCTGATGTTCGACCACGGCCAGCCGTGCCGCGCGAGCGAGTCGGTGGACGTGCCGGTCAACACGGCCATGCTGTCCAACGGCGCCCACACGCTCAAGGTCACGGTCGAGGATGCGGCGCAGAACGCGAGCGTCGTCTACGACGGCCAGATAACGACGCTGCAGCCGTCGAATGGCTCGCTCGGCGCGCTGCCCGGCCCGGGCGCTGCCGGGCTCGCGCAAGTCGCACAGCCCAATGGGTCCGGTGCGAGCGAGGGAGCGCGCCTGGAGCTGGGTCTGCATCGCCGGCTCACGCGCTCGTTCGCCAAGCGCGCGCTGCGCGTCTCGGGGCGCCTGCTGGGCGCCCAGGGCCAGCCGATCGGCGGCGCGACTCTCGATGTGCTCCAACAAGTCAGCGGGTCATCGACGCTCGATGTGATCGGCCACGCCAAGACGGCCGCCAACGGAACCTTTCTGGCGAAGGTGCCCGGTGGCCCGTCACGGACGATCGAGGTTGCCTATCGTGCCTTCTCGACCGACACGAGCTATACCGTCGCGGCGAGGATCGCCGAGCAGGTCCAGGCGGGCATTCAGCTTCATGTCAGTCCGCGCACGACTGGCTCGGAAGGCACGATCACGCTCACCGGGCGCGTGCTCGGCCCGGTCCCGCGGCAGGGCGTCAGCGTCAATCTGCTCGTCCACTACCGGGGGCAATGGGAGCCGTTCCGCACACCGAGGACGGACGCTGCGGGTCGCTTCACGGTCGTCTATCGGTTCGAGGGCGCGCTCGGACGATTCCCGTTTCGAGCCGAAGTGCCGCCAAGTCAGGCCGGCTATGGCTTCGGCCGCGGATTGAGCGAGGTGGTTGATGTCGTCACCGACTAGCAGCTTGGACCGGCGCCTTCGCGCGCATACCGCGCTCGTCGTGGCGAGCGTCTTGCTCGCGGCGAGCGTGATACTCACGGCCAGCGCGAGCGCTGGCACCTACTCGATGAACCAATGCCGAGAAGGCGTGCCGGCGGTCTCACCCGGCTGGAGCGTATTCGGCAACAACACGAACGCCAGCACTGTGCTCTCTAACACGTGCTCGGCAGGTGGCAGCATCGGCGACTACGTGTTCACGAACGGCCAGGCTGGCGCGGTGACTGAGAACGGCAGCAACGGAAGTCAGGTCGGGCTCCAGATCGCGGTGCCGAGCAGCGTGCCCGGAGTCACGATTCACTCGATCACGGCCGAGGTCATGGGGTCGCCCGTGACCGGCGATGACGCCTTCCTCGAGTTCGCCTCCGCCGGCCAGTCGCTTCCAGGCGGGACCGAGCTGGCCTACGGCGGAGGTCTGTATGCGTCAAGCGAAACCTGGACCCTGCCGCAGGGCGCACGCGACTTTGAGGCATACGTCAATTGCACGACCGATCGAAGCTCGCCGACCTGCGACTTCGCCGACTCGACCGCCGTGCCCGCACTCACCAACATCACGTTGCACCTTGAAGACAACACTCCGCCCAAGGTTGAAAGCGCGAGCGGCCCACTCGTCACGGCCGCAGCCGGTGATGCGCAGGTGACGGGCTCCCAGCCGATCAGCTTCACCAGCGCGGACGCGCAAAGCGGCGTCCGCACGGCGACGTTGACGCTGAGCCCGCTGAGTGGCGGCGCCTCCTCCGTTCACACGTTCGACTTCTCGGGCGAATGTGCCTATGACGCTTGGAATGCCTGCCCGCTCTCGCAGACCGTGAGCGGCTTCACGCTCAACACAGACGCATTCGCTGACGGCGCCTACGCCGTGAGCCTAGCTGTCACCGACGCGGCCGGAAACGTGACCAATGCTGCCCTCGGCTCTGTCAGTGTGAGCAACCCGACTGCCACGGCCAGCTCACTTGGCGCGTTGCCCGGCCCCGGCGTGGGCTCGCTCTCCGGCTCGACCGGAGCTGGCAGCGCGAACGGCTCTGGCGCCAGCGAGGACGCCCGCCTGCAGATCGGCGTGCGCTCGCGGATGTCCCGGAGCTATGCCAAGCGGGGGCTGCGCGTCTCCGGGCGACTGCTCAACGCACAGGGTCTGCCGATCGAGGGCGCGACTCTCGACGTTTTGCAGCAGGTCGACGGCGCGGGGCTAGAACTGATTGGTCGCGTGCGAACGAGCGCCGCCGGCACGTTCATCGCCGCTGTGCCCGATGGCCCCTCGCGGCTGATCGAGATTGCCTACCGCGCGTTCTCAGCCGATGGCGGCTACGCAGCGACCGCGAAGCTACGCGAGTCGGTTCGCGCTGGAGTGCAGCTCGCCGTGAGCCCGCACAGAACCGGATCGGAAGGCACGATCACGCTCAGCGGCAGAGTCCTCGGCCCGATCCCGCCGCAGGGGGTCGTCGTCGAGCTGCTCGTCCACTACCGCGGCCGGTGGGAGCCATTCCGCGACCCGCGCACAGACGCACACGGCCGGTTCCACGTCGCCTACCAATTCCAGGGCGGCATCGGGCGCTTCCCATTCCGGGCCTTGGTGTTCGGCAGCCAAGGCGGTTTTCCGTTTGCTCTCGGAGAAAGCAGGACGGTCGATGTCAGCACTTACTGATCGACGGCCACTCCCAGCCTTCGCGCCGTTGCTGGCGGTGTTCTGCTCGCTGCTACTTGGTCTCGTGCTGCCAGCGACGGCCGGGGCGCTGCCGTCAAACGGTGGCGGCAACTACACGCAAGTTCTCTGCGCGAACCCGACGACTGGAGAAGGACTCGGATTCTCAGGGATGCCGGAAGGACTGAGCAACCCCGCGAGCATCGACCTGTGGCAATCGACCGCCGCCGAAGTCAACTGTGGCAGCGGCCCGATGACACCGGGCCGAGGCGTGCCGATGAAGGTGGGGTTCAGCACCACCTATGGACAGGGCACATGGTCCGCGTTGCTCTACCAGGCACCGCCGGCCGCAACGATCAACGGCGGCACGATCTACCGCGCAGAGAAGGCCGAAGGGCCAAACAACGGCTTCATGGGGATCATCCAGCAGGGTGGCGAATACAGCGTCCTTTACTCGCTCCCCCGAAACTGCTGTGACCAGGGCGATTGGTACGTCGGCAACGTCGCGGCGAGAGGGACCTTCGCGGTCCCGTTCTCGCCGGAAAACGTCGTCAACCTGACAATCTCCCCGGACGGCGGCCATTGGGATGTCAACGCGACCTGTGACCCCAACGGGAACAACAACAGTAGCTGCACCCTCACGGCGGGCCAGTGGGAATACCGCATCTTCGGTGGCGAAATCAGCTTGTATGCACCGCACGATCCGCAAGCGAGCAACATCTCCGGCCCGCTGCTGACAGAAAGCCCGCTGCGAGGTACGCAGTCGATCACGTTCTCGGCCACCGATGAAGGGCCGGGGCTCGCCTACGTGAAAGTGCTTGTTGACGGCGCCGTCGCTCAGTCGCAGATCATGGACACGAACGACGGGCATTGCATCCCCGTTCCCGGACACGACGCCTATACGTGGGCCTATCAGGTGCCTTGTAAAACGTCGCTCGGCGGGCGCACATACTCGCTGAACACCGCCGCGCTGCCGAATGGTCTGCACCACATACAGGTCATCATCGAAGACGCGGCAGGGAATCAGTCCGAAGTCCTCAACCGCACGGTGGCAGTCGAAAACCCCGGCGTCGGGTCGCTCGGAGCGCTGCCCGGCCCAGGATCATCGCTGCTGCTCGCGGGAGAGCCCAACGGATCAAATGCAACTGCGGACGCCGAGCTGCGGCTCGGAGTCGCCGGCAGAATCTCGCGCTCCTTCGCACGACGAGCGCTGCACATCCCTGGCCGGCTGGTGAACGCGACCGGCCAGCCGATCGCCGGCGCGACGCTCGACGTGCTCCAGCAGGTCGTGGGCACAAACCACAGCGCGACGATCGCCCATGCCCGCACCGCCGCGAACGGCTCGTTTGTGGCGAGCGTGCCAGCCGGGCCGTCGCGGCTGATCGAGGTTGCCTACCGCGCGTCCACAGGCGAGGGCGGATACGCCGCTGAGGCGAAGGTGCAGGAGTCGGTCCAGGCGGGCGTTCAGCTTGACGTGAGCCCGAGTCGGACAGGGCCGGAAGGCACGATCACGCTCAGCGGCCAGGTGGACGGGCACGTCCCTCAGCAGGGCATCGTCGTTGACCTGCTCGTGCATTACCGAGGACGCTGGGAGCCGTTCAGGACCCCACGAACGAACAGTCACGGCCGTTTCCGAGTGCTGTATCAGTTCGAGGGCGGTGTCGGGCGCTTCCCGTTCCGCGCGCTTGCGTTCGCGGGCCAGTCCGGTTTCCCCTTCAGTAGCGGCGAAAGCGGGGTGGTCAATGTCACCACGGGCTGAAACGGGCTCACCCGCCGTGGCCGACCGCCACCGCGGATCGTGGCGGACATTCGCGCTGGTCACGCTCGCCGCTGGCGCCGTTGCGCTGACGCTCGCTCCGCACGCTCGGGCCGGAACGTATGTGATCGACAACTGCCCGGCGGCGGGGTCCGACGACGCCGGCTCTTGGACGGTGTTCGGCAGCCCGCAGAACGTGAAGGGAACGTGCAGCGGCGGCCCTGGCGACTACATCGGCCCCAGGGGCGGCAGCATGAGCCCCGGCAGCACCGCGGGAGTACAGATCGGCGTGCCGGCGGGGAGCGGCATCACGATCATCGAGGCGAAGGTCTGGTGGCAGGCTTCGCATCAGATTTCCGGTGCCGACACGTTTGCGATCGCCGCGGACAACGACGGCGCTGTGGGTGAAAGTCTCACTCCGATGACGGGTAGTGAACCCAGCACCTTCGTCCTGCCGTCCACGACCACGGAGATCACGCTGGCGAACTACTGCTCAAACGACGATGCAGGCGCGGGATGCACCTTCGGGTCGGGCGAGAACAACATCCTTGAGATGTACGGCTCGCAGCTCACCCTCGAGGACACGACGCTACCGGGCGGCACGGTGACGGGCGGGGCGCTGGCCAGCTCCGGCCCCGTATCGGGCACGGCCACGATCAGCTATCAGGCAGCCGATCCAAGCTCAGGCGTCCGGCTCGTGCAGCTCCGCGTTGACGGCGAACCTGCGGCCGAGAAGGACTACTTGACGAGCTGCTCCTACACGAACTTCCAGGCGTGTCCCCCAGGCGTGTCGGACACCGTGAGCTGGAACACCGCCACGGTCGCCAACGGCCAGCATCGCGTCGAACTCGTTGTCGAGGATGCAGCGCAGAACACAAGCGTGATCTACAGCGGCGAGGTCACGGTCCAGAATGCCGGGAAGACGGCATCATTGGGTGCGTTTCCCGGCCCCGGCAGCACCGGCTCGCAGGCGCTTGGGGCTGGCAGCCAGAACGGAACCGGCGCGAGCGAGAACGCCGAGCTGCGGCTTGGCTTGCCGGCGTCGATCACTCGCTCCTATTCTCACCGCGCGGTCGTGCTCGCCGGGCGGCTACTCAACGGCCAAGGCCGCCCGATCACGCACGCGAGCCTGGATGTCCTGCAGCGGATCGTCGGCTCGGCGGCAGCGAAGGTCGTGGCGCACGCGACGACTCGCTCTGACGGCACATTCAGCGTGAGGGTGCCGGCCGGGCCGTCGCGGGAGATCGAGGTCGGCTACCGCGCGTTCTCCGGTGAGGCGAGCTACGCGGCTGTGGCGCATGTCAACGAGACGGTCGACGCGGGCGTGCGGCTGAGCATCAGCCCGAGCCATACAGGCTCTGAAGGTGCGATCGTGCTTTCCGGCGCCGTCGAGGGACCAATCCCGCAACAGGGCACGATCGTAGACCTGCTGGTGCATTACCGTGGCCGGTGGGAGCCATTTAGGACCCCCCGCACGAACCGGCATGGTCGCTTCCGCGTCGTCTATCAGTTCGAGGGCGGAGTTGGACGCTTCCCCTTCCGCGCTGAAGTCCCTGGCGGTCAAACAGGGTTCCCGTTCGGCGACGGCGACAGTCGGGTGGTGAATGTCAGCACCAACTAAGCCCGCTTACCGAGCATCGGTGGTGCTCTCTCGCCGGACGTGGATCGTCGCGGCGCTTCTTGCGGCGATGCTGTCGTTGGCGACGGTAGCGAGGGCCGAGACCGCGATCACCGCACAGGCTGTCGCCGACAACGGCGCGTTTCTTCCTTACGCTCCTGCGCCGGCGCAGCTCGCCGGCTTGTGCCTTGTTGATACGGGTGTGAATCTGAACCCGGGCACCGAAGGCGTCGTGGTGGAACGATCAGCAATCGACGGCGGCTCGGGCGACGACGTATCCCCGACGCTGCACGGCACCGTGCTGGCGATGATGGCGGGAGCGCCGACGAATGGTTGGGGCATGGTCGGCACGGCTCCGCACGCTATCCAGATCGTCTCGGTACGCATCCTTGAGCCGGGTCATACGACGTTCCCCTTCAGCGCCTACGCATCGGGGATCACAGAATGCCTTGAACGGCGACACAAGTACAACATGCGGGTAATCAACTTGTCGCTCGGCACGTCTGAAACTCCGTCCGGCCGAGACTACGAAATGCTTGGCAACGCGATTCAGGAAGCACACGACTACGGGATCGCGGTGGTTGCAGCCGCCGGCAACGACGACGGCGGCGCCGTTGAGTACCCGGCGGCCTACCCAGGCGTGTTGTCTGTCGGTGCGACCGACACACAGGGCGGCGGCTTCTGCTCGTTCAGCAACCGCGGGGAAGGGCTGCGGCTGCTCGCGCCCGGCTGCGACCTCGACGGAGCCGAACCGACGAGCGGCGCCCCGAACTTCAACTACTGGCAAGGGACGAGCGAGGCATCGGCAATCGCAGCGGCTGCGTTGGACGCGCTCTCCTCCTATCAGCCGGGCTTGTCGCCGGAAGCGGGCGAGAAGGACCTGACCGAAGCCGACAGCGGCGTCCTGAACATCGCGCAGACATTCCGCAACGCGGGCCTCGGAGCCATTGTCTCCGCGGGCGAAGCCGCAGAGCCAGGCGCACAGACCTCGACGGCGGGATCGTCTCCTCAGCCGGTGGCACCATTGACGGCGATGACGCTCACGCGACCATTCGCCCGGCCGCAAGCGCGACTGAGGCGACTCAAGCACCGGCTCGTCCTCTCGTTGACAGGCCGCCCCAAGGAAGCCGAGACACAGGTGCGCTACCTCGGCCACCGCGGCCACTCGCGCCGGCTGAGCATCCTGCGCACGCTGCACGGCGCCTTCACGAATCTGACGCTCCCGACCTCCGGGGTCGCTGAGGTATCGGTGCGCTACATCGACCCCTACGATGCCGACCGGGCGAGTCCTTGGACGACACTCCGCATCCCCGCCTCGGCGAGCACCGCGCGAAAGGCGCGGCACGGACGATGAGAAGCCGGAGCGCGGCAATCGGCGTCATGCTCGGCGTGGTGGCTTGGGCGTCGCCGGCTCCTGCGCTCGCGGCGGGGAGCTATCAGGTCAGCGCGTGCAACTTCGCACCGGAAGCCGCCAACAACTCTTGGACGTGGGCGACGAACGACTCCGCCCAGCCCTCCCACTACGCCGAGCACGTCAACTGCCCATATCGGCTGGGGGGCTCAGGCGGCAAGGCCGACCAGGAAGGCGGGCTCTCGACAACCGACGCGCTCGGCCTGTCGAGCGGCGCCGCGCCTGGCACGAGCGCCGGCTGGACGTTCACCGCGCCAGCAGGCACCACGATCACGGGGCTCACCTACGAACGCTACATCGGGCACGTCTTCGATCCTCGGAACTCGTGGTCGCCGGCCCTTCGTGCGGACGGAGCAATCGTGCCGGGAGAAACCTGCCTCGATACGGTCGAAAACGGGGAGACGTGTTCCGTCGGCGGGCCGCCGGGCACGGGGGGCGAACCGGCGAGAATCACCGGCCTCTCAACGCACGAACTGTCCCTCGGCATCGTTTGCCAAGCGCCCGCAGAAGACGAATGCGTCACAGGAGCGACGGAACACAAAGTATGGGCTGCGATGTATGGCGCGACGGTGACGCTTGGCGATCCGACGCCACCGACGCTGAGCGCGCCCTCGGGCGCGCTGTGGGGACCGGGCGAAGCAGGCGGATTCCACAAAGGCACCGAAAGCGTCGCCGTCGCTGCCCAGGATGTCGGCGGCGGCGTTGCGAGCATCGTCCTGTCGGCAGACGGGCGGCCGATGGAGACCTACACAGCGCCCTGCAACTTCACGTTCGCCCAGCCCTGCCCGTCATCGACGGGCACGCAGACGCTCACCCTGCCGACGATGCAGCTATCAGATGGCACGCACACGCTCACGCTGGTGGCGACCGACGCCGCCGGCAATCAGTCGAACGTCGCTTCGGAGGAAATCACGGTGGACAACAGCGCGCCAGCGGCGCCCGTCGGCCTGTCGGCGAGCCCAACGCAGTCCGGCAGCCCGACGTTTACGGTCACGTGGAGCGATCCGCAAGGGCAGATCGCTCCAATCACGGGCGCTATCTACCAAGTGTGTCCTGCAAGCGGATCGGGCTCGTGCAGCGCTCCGGCCGCGGCGCCCGCGGGCGGGCCGGCGACCGTGACCGTTCCTGGCCCTGGAAGCTGGAGCATCGCTGTGTGGCTGAGCAACGCGGCGGGCAATGCGAACCCTGCCAACGCCGCACACACGAACGTCGTCGTAGCGCCCTCAAGCTCCGGCGGCTCGGGTGCGGGCCATAGCGCGACGGCGACCACGCCGAAGGTCCATGTCACGGAGACGCTGCACGGACGCGAGCTGGTCGTGCATGTGACCGGGCCTTCCAGTGGAAGGGTCCGCGTTGGGTTCACGGGCCGGCTGAACGGAAGGATCGTCAGCTCGGGCGCCAAGACCTTCTCGTTGAAGCGTGGCCGCCTGACGGCGACGTTCAGGCTCGGCCCGCGGACGGCGGCGCACGCTCTGATCCGCGTGAGCGCGAAGCTCGGCCAGGAGACCGCCGTGACCAGCACACTCCATCGTCATCGGCGCCCGGCCCGGTAGCCGTTGCCTACAGACCTCTTAGCCCCGGCGACATGACGAAAGTCAGCGGTCCACCGGGGCTTCCGTCACGAAGCATAGGCGGCGCTGAGGGTGCTTACGCCTGGGTGTGCTGCGCCACGAGTGCTTCCCAATCGTCTCGTACTGGCTCGGCGCTCAACTCTTGGATCACCAGCCGCACCATGTCCTCGATCGCCAGGTTGCCGGTTGGCAAATGGACCTTCCCTAGCCAGCGCTCGCCGATCTGGATGTTGGCTCGCACATGCAGGTGGGGCGTGACGATCGGGCTCTTTCCGCGCGGGTGCCAGTGGAAGGCAAGTAGTTCGCCGGTGTCCTGGCGGCCGACGGCGTAGAAATACGCGGCGCGTTGGACCTGCCAGCCCTCGTCGGGTCCGTCCACAATGAAGTAGTGCTCGCTGACGGCGAGCGTAAGCCGGCTGGCGCCGCGTAGGGCCACGGAGTCGTTGCCCGCCATGACGAGGGCGTGCGGGCTTGTGGAGGGCGCATAGCCGCCGCCCACATCGACGTGCGCTGGCGTCAGGCACGATAGGAGCCGCGACGCGCGGGCTCGGTAAGCCTCAACGGCTTCTGCGGGACTCCTAACCGGCAAGGGGAAGGAGCATTGCGACCCGCATCACGTCAGGCTGATCGTCAGCGTCGATCTCGCCCGCCTCCCAGCGAGCGCGAAACTCCTCACCGGACATGCCAAGGTACTGGCGAGCCTTGTCGTCGAGAAGCTGGCGGCCCTGCTCGGGGCTCAACTCGCGGATCTCGTTGTCGGTTCGGGTAGCCATCGCAATCAGTCCGGGGGAAGGATCGGCAACTTGGGTCGCGTCCTCAACTATCTATGGTACGCGAGCGCGCGGAGGATTCCAACGGGCACGGCTGGCTACGCCGCGAACAGCTCAAGCTGCTCGGTCTCGCCGAGCGGCTCCATCGGCGCCATCGGCTTGGGCCGCGGTAGGAACGGGATCACGTTGCTGGTGTTCTCCCACGCCGCTTGCAGCTCGGACTCGGCGATCTCCTCGCCTGTGAGTGGGACGCCCTTGGCCTGCAGTTCCTTGAGCACCTGCTCCAGCGAGATTGGCTCCTCGCGCTCGTCCATGAGCTGCCCGTCGAGTGCGAGGTCGGCGGCGGCGGCCTTGGCGGAGAGCAGCGCCCACTTCTTCTCGTCCAGGGAGCCCTTCGTGAGCATCACGTACACCGTGACGGGCTTGCGGGAGGACAGCCTGTGCGCGCGGGCGATGAACTGATCGAACATCTCGTAGGAGAAGACGAGCCCGTCGACCACGACGACCGAGGCGGTGTCGAGGTTGTGTCCGAGCCTGATCGCGGGGATGCCGCAGAGCAGGACCTGGAGGCTGCCGTGGCGGAAGTCGCGCATGACGGCGGCGCGCTTTCGCGGGTTGACGGTCGCGGCCTTGCCGTTGCGTTCCTCGACGATGTGCCCGGCGCGAACGCCCTTTTCCTTGAGGCGGTCGCAGAGCCAGCGGCCGGTCTCGATGAGGTCGGAGCCGACGAGAATCTTCTCGCCCGCCTGGACGTGCTGGAGGATCAGCTCCAGCGTCTTCATGTTCTTGGGCGTCCAGTTGGAGTGCGGGAGTCCCGCGAGCCCCGGCCAGTCGCGGTCGGTCGCTGCCTCGGGGGCGGTGGTGGCGTACTCCAGCTTGGTGAGCTGGCCGCAGGCGGCGGCGAACCGCTCGATCTGGCCGCTCTCCACGAGTGCGTGGTCGGGGTACTTCCAGGTGAAGAACGACGCGAACGTGGACTTGCTCAGCCAGAGTTTGTAGAGCTCGTGCTGGGCGACCCCCATTGGCGCGCTGACGGTCTTCAGCGTGCAGGGGACGATCGGCTCGCCGAAGTCGCGCTTGCGCCGGCGGATCATCGCGGCGGCCGAGAGTCGCCAGAAGCGGCTGACGTTCGTGATCTGCGGGAGCACCCGGCGCTTCTCGCGGCGGTGCTGCGTGGCTGAGCCCCTGCGGCCGTAGGTGTACTCGAGGACGCAGAAGTCGGTCTCGAATGCTGCCAGGCCGCCGTCGTAGCTGTAGGGGAAGCGCAGGCTCGAATCGCCGAGGCACCACCACATCAGCCAGAAGATTTGGTTGACGTAGTTGGAGATCGGGGTGCCGGTGGCCAGCAGCTTGTTACGTGCCTGAAGGCCGCGGATCGCCTTGCTGCGCTGCGAGTCATCGCCCTTGATGAGCGTGCCCTCGTCTATGCAGATCACGCCGTCGCGGAAGGCGCAGGCAAGATGGTGCGCGGCGCTCTTGACGCGCAGGCTCTTGTGGACGTATCCGCATGTTCGGCTGCGGACCTCGCCTCTTACCTCCTCGGTGTAGACCGCCGAGCAGACCAGGGGACTGTCTGCCTGCCAGCCACCGTGACGAGAGGCGTGGCAGACGGGACAGAATTCGGTGGAGTCCAGCACGACGCGCTCGCCCTCGGCCTCGTGAACGGGCACCGCTTGGACGGGCAGCGGCTCGTTCTTGACGCCGAGCAACGAGAGCACCTCGTAGTGGGTGATGTACCAGCCCTCGCCGCCGGCGCGCAGGTGCTGTGCGACGCGCCGTGCCTGGGAGGGCGTGGTGATGTGCTCGACGGTGATCCCGAGCTTGTCGGAGATGTCCTGCCGGTACTGCGGGATCAGGTCCTGTGGAACGATGAACAGGACTTGGTTGCGCGCACCGTTGCGCACGGCGCCCAGGGCGTAGCCGGCCGCGCCGAGGGTCTTGCCGCCACCCTGCTCCCAGCTCAAGATGAACCCGCCGCCGTCGCGGGTCTTGGTCAGGGCGCGCGCCAGGTCCTCGCGCTGGAAGTTCTTCCATGCGAACGCGGGGTCCTTGCCGTTGGCGCGGCCCTCCGCGGCGATCTCGTCGAGCAGCTGGCGCTGGCGCTCGACCTCCTCGGGGAAACGGGTGGCGATGTCGCCGGGGTTGGGGATCTCGAAGTGCTCAAGGAGGTACTGGATGTCCTCGGTGGACTCACAGAACTCCTTGTCGGCGATCGTGATGACGAGGACCTTCGCCTCCTCCTCGTACTTGCGCACGACCGGCTCGCCTTGCTTGTTGCGCGTGACCTTCTCGCCGCTCTTGACGTTGATACGAGAGTCCGTGCGCAACGGGTAGCGCTCACCCTCCTGAAAGCCGCGCTCGGGGTCCGAGAGAGTGCAGAGGATCGAGTCGAGGTCCGTGAGGTAGCCGAGCCGCATCTGCGGACGGACCTCGTAGAGCGGGATGACCTCCCGCTCGGCGGCTGAGGCGACCTGCGCGACGGCTTCGCGCACGGCGGGCGAGATGGTCAGGTCGCACTCCTGCTCCAGTTCGCCGAGCAGCCGCCAGTCCAGGGCGTTGAGCGCGAAGTGGCCGACCGGCTGGTTGTGCAGCGTCTCGACGAGCTTCAGTCGGCCGGCCTTTGCGAGCGCCTGGCGGACAAACGGCCCTGGACGGATCGCCAGTCGATCGCGTGCGCGCAGTTCGATCGAGTAGGTGGGGCGCTGGCTGGCCTCCTCGCGCCGGCGGCGCTCAAGCTCGCGTGCGACGAGCCGCCACGGTTCCATCGGGCCGACCTGCGGGCACGAGAGAGCGCCTGCGTAGTAGTGGCCTGTGTCGCGCAGCGCTCGCTTGATTTCGTGGCTGAGCGCGCGCTCGGCGAGTTCTTCCCTGGAAGCCTCGGTCTCGACGAGCAGGCCGCCGTCATCGTCGCGGTCCTCCAGACCGACGAAGAACGCGATCAGGCATGGCAGAGCCGTGTCGTCGAACAGGTCTTCGCACTCGACGGTGGCGAACACGCCCGCCGCGTCCTCGCGCGAGAGCACCTCGCGCCGGAAGCGGTCGCGCCCGCAGATGAACGCGCCGACGCCTTGCGGCGCCAGCAGGGCCAGGCTCATGCGCCATGTGGCGACGGTGCTGTTCTCCGAGCGTCCGGCGCCGTCGGTCCAGTTCAACCCGAACGGCGGGTTGGCGACGATCTGCGGGAACCGAACGCCCAGCTTGCGCAGCATGGGAAATACGCGCTGCAGGTCGCCGGTGATCGCGTGGTAGTCGCCTGCCTGCACCTGATCGCCGTCGATCTCGACCCCGAAGCGTTGACTGCTCGGCCACGGAGCCAGAAGCGCACCGTTCCCGGCCGTGGGATCGAGCACGGGCAGGCGCCCCAGTGGGTCGATCGCCTGCTTGATGAACTCGGCCGCCTCCGGCGGCGTGTAGAACTGCTGGAGCCCGCGTGTGTTCCCGAAATGGGTCGTGCCGAGCACGCTGCGCGAGGAGTCGAGCGCTTCGTCTGTGAGCGCTCCGCCGAACAGCTTGCCGCCCTTGCCGCCCTTGACGGGCTCTGCAACCGCAACCGCTTGAGACATGGCCGTCCTTTCGCAATGGCCCCACCCCGTGTGGGGCCGATGCCGGACGCGCGGCACGCCCAACGGGCGTGCGAAAATCGCGCGGGCATGGCCGCACGCGGGAGTTGCGGCTCCCGCGCTTTCATCTCGCAGCGCCGGCGGGTCGAGCCCGCCCGAGAGGCGCCCGCCTCCGAGCTACCGCCAGGCTGCGGATCAGCTCGTGGGTGCCTCGACCGCCGCCAGGTGCCTCAGCGAGTCGGCCTGCCCGTCGAGCGGTGTCGAGGCGTCGGGGGCAGGCAGCGGCATCTGACCCTCGGCGAAGATGCGTTCGACCTCGCGCAGCCACTTGGCGGGTATCTCCTCCTCCAAGCGCTCAAGGAGCGACGCGGCCGAGCCTGACCGGATTGGCGTGACGTTCTCGGGCAGGCTTCGAGGGTCCAAGGCCCGCGTGATCTGGCCGGCAAGCTCGGGCTGGGGCCTGTAGGCCATGTACTGTTCGGTCGTCGTGATGCGCTCGTGGCGCATCAGCGCCTGGATCGTCCTCACATCGACGCCACGCTGCGCGAGCGTCGTCCCGAAGGAGTGGCGCAGGTTGTACATCTTGATCGGCTTGAGCCCGGCCTGCTTCTGAGCGAGCTTGAATGCCTTGCGCATCGAGCGCTCGCTGACGGGACCTTCGCCGTCCTCGCTTGCGAATACATGGTCCTCGTTCTCGGTGGCGTAGTCACGGTCCAGAGCCTTGGCGAGCGCCCGCGCCAGGCGGGGCGTCATCGGGATCGCTTCGGAGTCTGAGGTCTTGGTCGTGTCGGGGGCGTTGCGCACCCAGTTGTCGTAGACGCGGATCACGTTGGCTTGGAAGTCGACGGCGCCCTTCCTGAGACCCAGCGCCTCGCCTGGCAGGCGGAAGCCGGCGTCGGCGCCGAGCAGCCAGAAGGCTTCCTCGCGGACACCCGGCGCGTGCTTGAGCAATCTGTCGATCTCGTCACGGTCGTAGAAGTCGTCGCGGCGCAAGATGCGCTGGCGCTCGTGCTTCTTGCTCGTGCGCTTGACCTCGGCGAGCGGATTGGCCGGCAGCCAGCCTTGACGGACGCAGTGGTCGAGGACCGCTGCGAAGATGTCGCGATAGGCGTTGCGGGTCTGTGCCGCTGCCGGCGCCACGAGCATCCAGGGCTTCGTCGTGCGACGCGCGATGATCCAACCTTCGGCCTCTCGCTGCCTGGCCGTGGCGTGCGAGACACGCTTCGGTCGCTCCGCGTTCAGCGGGACGACGCGGTAGCAGCCGCGGCGCCGATGCTTCCAGGTGCCAGGCAGCTCGTCGGCCAGGCGCACGGCCTCGGCCTTGGTCTTGACCTCGACGGCGGCGCTGCCAGGCGGCTGCGCGGTCCAGCGGGCGACCTCGACCCGGCGGACGTCCTTGCCTTCGGCCTTCGCCTTCCGCGCCGCCTTCTCGCCCAGCACGCGGTAGGACTGGAAGTCTGCGAAGTAGTCCCGCAGCCGCCCGTCCGCAAGCTCGCTCACAGGCGTCTCGGCCCCAAGGTCTCGGTAGAGACGCTCGAACATATCCTCGTAGCCAGCGACGGTCGAACGCTTCAAGCCCTTCTCGCTCATCCGCTCCGCGAGCCATCCCTCGCATCCCTGTCGGAGCGCCCCGGAGCCCTGCTGGGGTTGCTCGTCTTCGACGCTGGCGCGCAGCTCCGCGAGAATGTCCTCCAGGCGTTCCTCGGCCTCTTGGGGCGTGAGGTAGTCAGGGCTCGGCTTCTCGCCGTAGCCCGCGCGCCAGATGGTTGCGCCGCGCGGCGTCTTGCGGCCTGAGTCGCGGACGTGCGCCGGGCCGAGCCTGCGCCCGCGCTTCTGGTCGTTCTGGTCGCGCCAGAACGCCCAATACGCCCGCGTGCGGCTGTTGGCGTCCAGCTTGACCTGGAGATGCCCTCGGGGCCTGAACGTGCTCATCATCGGTATAGACCTCCACTAGCTCGAAGCGGCCAACGAGCTTGTGTGGAGAGCTACCGTGCGGAGCGCGCCCTGATTTCCCTGTGATTTCCCTACGGGGCGCGGCTAGGTCGGAAAAGCCCTAGATTTCACGGGGCAAAACCGCCGTACTGGAGCCAATTCGGGGTGGAGGCACGGGAATCATAATCCGCGTGTCGGGGGTTCGAGTCCCTCCTCCGGCATCGCTCAACCCCTGGCGGTGGAAGACGACCCGTCGGTAGAGAACATCGAGCGGCGAAAGAAGCTCGTGCTCCGC
>Ga0181518_10000500_pt1 | contig 42737 bp, 29 predicted proteins | sample PEATcosm2014_Bin_28_FD_119751 | JGI IMG/M metagenome (GOLD analysis project Ga0181518, IMG submission 119751) | Peatland microbial communities from MTU Mesocosm Facility, Houghton, MI, USA - PEATcosm2014_Bin01_60_metaG | ecosystem: Environmental > Terrestrial > Soil > Wetlands > Peat | place...
CTGCGGCTTTCGCCAGGCCATCCGTGTATGCCGCAAAGCGTTTCTCCTGTGGGCCTGGCGCAGATTGCGTGCCCACAAAACAATTCTACACCAAAATGTTATTTATAACACAGTAGTACTAGTCAGAGCCCCGCTCAAGAGGGCGAAGTCATAACGTTTTACGGCACCGGATTCGGCCCTGTGGCGCCGTTGCCCGCCACGGGTGCTCCGGCGGGATCATCACCGCTCTCAACCATGGACACGACACCGTTGGTCACCATTAACGCGCATAGCGCGACTGTGCTTTTCGCAGGCTTAAGCCCCGGTTCGGTGGGACTCTATCAATTTAACGTGGTTGTTCCCGACCAGGTAGGAGTCGGCAATCTGAACGTCCTGATCAACGTTGGCGGCACGAACAGCAATCTCGTGACAATCCCCGTGCAATAAGAGCTCGGACATCGCCCCACGATTTTCATCGCGATAGTATGAAAGTAACAGTAACCTTTCAGCTATCAGCTCTCAGCTAAAGCCCGCGCGGCGGCACCGTTGTTTTGGCTGATAGCTGATTGCTGAAAGCTGATAGCTGATAGCTTTCTACGCCAGGTCGAATTTCTCCTGGTTGAGTTGGGTGTCGGTCTTGACGATTACGGGCCGGCCCAGAATCTCCTCGAGTTCCTGAAGATACGTGTTCTGGTTGGACTTGAGCAGCTTGGCCACTTCGGGCGCCACGCGCAGCAGCACGTCCTTGCCCTCGACGGAGCGGGCGATCTTGTGCGCCTCCTGGAGGATCTCGGCCACCACGGTTTGCGGGCTCTTGACGTAACCCGCGCCCTCGCAGTACGGACAGGGCGTGCACAGCGTGCGTTCCAGGCTCTGCTTCACGCGCTTGCGGGTAATGGCCACCAGCCCGAAATCGTTGAACTGGAGAATCTTGTAAGGCGCGCGGTCGGCCCGCATGGCTTCCTCGAGGGTCTGCATCACCTTCTGGCGGTTCTTGCGCTCATCCATGTCGATGAAGTCCACCACGATGATGCCGCCCAGGTCGCGCAGGCGGATCTGCCGCACGATCTCCTTGATGGCGTCGGTGTTGGTCTTGACGATGGTGTCCTCGAGCCGGTGCGATTTGCCCACGAACTTGCCGGTATTCACGTCGATGGCCACCAGCGCTTCGGTCTGGTTGATCACAATGTAGCCGCCCGATTTCAGCCACACTTTCGGCCGCAGCGCCTTTTCCATCTCCGCGGTGATGCCGAACTCGTCGAAAATGGGGTTGGAGCGCGTGTACAGTTTCACGCGATTCACCAGCGCCGGCTGGAAGCGCTCGACGAACCGCAGCACGCTCTCGTAAACCTCCTCGTTATCCACCCAGATGCTCTTGAAGTTGGAGGTGAGCTGGTCGCGCAGAATCCGCTCCACCAGGTTCAGGTCATGGTGGATCAGCAACGGCGCGGGCCGCCGTTCGGCTTTCTGCCGCATGTCCAGCCACAGATTGTAGAGGAACATCATGTCGGCGCGAAGCTCTTCTTCCGAGCGCCCTTCGCCCGCGGTCCTTACGATGTAGCCGCCGGAAATCCCCGCGCGGTTATTCTGCAGGATGCGCTTCAAACGGGTGCGCTCGTCGTCGCTCGGGATTTTGCGCGACACGCCCATGTGATCCACGGTCGGCATGTAGACCAGGAAACGGCCCGGCAGCGCGATGTGGGAAGTGATGCGCGCGCCCTTCTGGCCCAGCGGTTCCTTGGCGATCTGAACGATGATCTCCTGTCCTTCTTTCAGCAGATCGGCGATGGATGGCCCGGGGGCTTTCTCCGGCCGTGCGGCGGAGGCGCCGGGCGAAATGCTCCCTGGACCCGGCGCGGTGCGCTGTTCGGGGGTGGGTTCTTGTAAGCGCGGCTCGTATTGTGGAGCGCGCGGGCCTTCCGGAATGGGGCGGCCGTCCCGCCCCTTGCGCCGCAACCGCCTGGAAACACGGTGCAGATAGCGCGGCCCCTGCTCGCGCAGAGCGGCCGTCAGGCTGGTGGGAATGCGCGCCGGCTCGGGCCCCTCTTCCTCGACGATCGTCTCCGGCTCGGCGGCTTCCACGGTCTCCGCTTCTTCCACCTGCGGCTCGGCCATCTCCACCGATTCCGGCTGATCTGCCGGCCCCGCCTCAACTTCCTCGACCTCCTCGATCTCCTCGAGCTCACCCTCCGGGGCGGGATTATCGGGCAACTCAGGCTCGATGGCGACTGGCTCGACGGCCGCTTCGCCCAGTGGTTCGGCCGGAGCCTCCATCTCTATCGGCTCGTGGTACAGGTCTCCAACCGGCGCTTCCTCAACCGGCTCTTCCTCGGGCGGGGCGGCCGGGAAATCCGGTTCGCCGGATTCCGTTTCCTCCCAGGCCTGCGGCGTGTGCTTGGCCAAGGTTTCACCGGGAAGCACGAAGAACTGGTCCTGTTCCGTGAGGGCGGTCGGCGCTGGGGGCGGCTCAAAAGGTACATCCGGGGCTTCGGGCGGCACGCTGGCCGGACCCGGCGCCCCGCTCGGACGCGGCGAGAAGTACTTGGAGTCCGGCAGGCCACGGCCGCCGCCCTTTTGCCCGCGCCGCCGGCGCGAGCGGCGCCCTCGGCGGTCGCGGTCGTCGCGCCGCGGATCGGGTATCGGAACACCGCTGGCGGGCGCGGGGCTCAGGGGGCTCCCCGCGGCCGGTTCGATGGCGGCTTCGGGCACGGCCTCCTCAGGCTCAGGCGCGGCCGGGACGCTCGCCGGCGCCGGAGCGGCAGGCGGGGCGGCAGGCACTCCGCTCTGCGGAACGCGGTCCAGCTTGAGGACCTTCTCCTCTACGCTGGTCACAATCTTGTCGTATTCCTCGTTGTCTTCGAAGAAATCCGAAACGTACAGAAAGGCGTCGCGGTCCAGGCCGATATCGACGAATGCCGATTGCATGCCCGGCAGCACCCGCGTCACCCTGCCTTTGTGGATGCTCCCGGCGAGCGAATACTCGTTTTCGCGCTGGTGATAAACTTCGACTGGCTGATCGTCTTCGATGACCGCCACGCGGGTTTCGTGGCGGGTTGCGGAGATTACCAATTCCTTCGACATCGACTTCCTCCCATGGGGCACGGAGAGGGTAAACGGGAAGGCGGGCGCCCTGCGTGGTCTCGAATCCCCGGCGTCACCGGGGAACGAAAGTCAAACTCGTTACAAGCTCACGCTGGCCGGAGGCGGAGAGACGTTCCTCATACACCATCCAGCCGGGAACCGCTCCTCATTGCGGGAGAGCGTTTGCACGCTGCCGTCCCGCGGGTCTCTTCAGGCTCCCTAACAATTCCTTTTCACGGACGGGGGACCCGGTGGGCCCGCGCCCGGCTAATTTACAAATCTTCTGAGGCGGACGTTATTTACCAGCCCCAGAGCCAAAAAGTCCGTCCAGATACTGGAACCGCCGTAGCTCATGAAGGGAAGCGGAATGCCAGTCACCGGCATCAGTCCCACCACCATACCGACGTTGACCAACGCATGGTACAGCAGGAGGGACGCAACCCCCATGCAGATGTACATACCGGCTCGATCCGGCGCTGTCTGCGCATTCTGGACGATGCGCATGACGAGCACGAAGAACAACGCCAACAACAACACCACGCCCGCAAACCCATGCTCCTCGGCGAAAGCCGAAAAGATGAAATCCTTATGGGGCACGGGCAGAAAGCGAAGCTGGGTCTGAGTTCCCTTGGTAACTCCCTTGCCGAACATGCCGCCCGACCCAACCGCAATCTGGGATTGGATCAACTGGTAGCCTTTGCCCTGCGGGTCCCGCTCGGGATCCATAAAACTCACCAACCGCGCCTTCTGATAGTCCGTCAGGAAGTGCTGCCAACTCACCGGAACCACGATGACCGCCACTACGGTTATGGCGGCCACGTACTTCCAACGCAGTCCCGCGAGAAACGCGCCCGCAATTAGAATTGCGAGGTACGATACCGAGGTACCCAGGTCCGGCTGCTTCAAAACCAGAACTGTGGGAATCGCCACCAAGCCCGCCAGCTTGAGCACTTCCCGAATCTCCAGCACGTCCACTTTCAAATCAGCCAAGTAGCGGGCTACTAATAATATTATCACCAGTTTTACGAATTCCGATACCTCCAGGTGGATTCCCGCTCCCAGCGGAATCCAGCGGCGCGATCCGTAGGCTTTCTCCCCGATTACATATGTAACCGAGAGCGCCACTACCGAGGCGATATACATCATGGGGACATAGTGCAGCAGGGCGTGGTAGTCCACCGCCAGCGCAATCCACATCAGCAGCAGCCCGCCGAGCACATAAACGATCTGCTTCCACCAGGCGCTTTGGAACCCAGTGTCCCGAGTGGCACTGTAGATTTGCAGAGCGCCGACGGCGCATAAGAGCAGGGCGATGACCAGCACCATCCAGTCAATGTCGCGTGGCGAGAGGTAGCGGGTCATGTTACTTCAGGGGCCAGGGGCCGGGCGGGGTACCCGCTGGTTCTGCGGGTCGGGGTCGGGCAACCCTAAGGTCGCCACGGCATTGGTCCTCTGCACGGCAGCCAGTTGCTGCTGGTGCAAGGACGCCAGCCGGTCCTTTTTGTCGAAATACGCTTTCAATACATCGCGCACGATGGGCGCCGCAAGCTGCCCGTGCTCGCCATGCTCGAACAGCGCCACCACCACGATTTCCGGGGCCGACCGCGGCGCAAAGCCCATGAACCAGGCGTTGTCCTTCATGTTCTGGCTCTGTCCGGCGGCCGTGCCCTTCAGAAAATCGTTGGAGGCGAGCTGCGCAGACCCTGTCTTTCCGCAGACCTCGATGTGCGGCAGTTGCGCGCGCACGCCGGTTCCGCCGCCCTCGTTCACCACGCCGTACATCCCATCGATTACATCTTTCCAGTTGTCGTGGGTGAAGCTCCACTCCACCGGCTTGTCGGCCTGGTCGAGCGCCTTCAGCAGGTGCGGCTTGTACCACTTGCCGCCTATCGAAATCCCGGCGTAGGCGCGCGCCAGTTGCAGCGGCGTTACCGTCAGCGCGCCCTGCCCGATGGCCACCGAAGGCGTCTCACCCGCGTACCACTTGGTCCGGAAGTTGCGCAGCTTCCACTGCTCCGAGGGAACTATCCCTTCAGCTTCATGTGGCAGATCGATGCCGGTCTTCTGCCCGAAGCCCACCAGGTTCGCGTAAAACGCGAGGTTGTCGATTCCCGCCTTGCTGCCGATGGTGTAGAAGTACGAGTCGCACGAATGCACGATGCCGTTGTGCAGCGCCAGCGTGCCGTGCCCCGTTTTCACCCAGCAGTGATAGTAGTGGCCGTACAGCATCACGCCGCCCGAACAATGCACGGTGAACTTGTCGTCGATGGTCCCGGTCTCGAGCGCCGCCAAAGCCACGATGGGTTTGAACGTGGACCCGGGCGCCTGTTGCGCCTGAATGGCGCGGTTGAGCATGGGGTTGTCGGGGTTGTCGCGGATCTCTTTCCAATCCTTCGTCTTGATCCGCACGGCGAACTTATTGGGATCGAAAGCTGGCCGGCTCACCATGGCCAGCACATCTCCAGTTCGGGGATCGAGCGCCACCACCGCGCCATTGCGTCCGTCCATGGCCAACTCGGCCACGGCTTGCAGGTCCAGGTCGATGGTGAGCTGGAGGTCCTTGCCGGCTATGGCGGGCTTGGTGGCCAGCACCTGCCGCACCTGCCCGCGGTTGTCCACCACGACCTGCCGCTGGCCGTCCACGCCCATCAGCCAATCGTTGTACTGGCGCTCGATGCCGAACTTGCCCACCACGGCGCCGGGCTCGTACTTGGCGAACTCCGGCAAATCCAGTTCCTCCTCGCTGATTTCACCGGTGTAGCCGATGACGTGCGCCAGCATGCCGTTCTGCGGATAGAGGCGGGGCTGCGCCGATATGACCACCAGCTCGGGGAAGAAATCGTGGTGCGAATCGACAAAGGCCAGGTCCGCCGGAGTCATCTCTTCTTTGAGCGCGATGGGCTCGTACCGGGGGCGTGATCGGAAGCGCCGGACGCGCGCTTCCAGGTCGCTGTAATCCAGATCCAGGCCTTGTGCGATTGGCCTCAAGTGCTCTTCTTTCAACGACTCCCTGGCCAAAAGCAAAGTAAAGGATGAATGGTTATCGACGATCACGCGGCCGTCGCGATCCAGAATGCGCCCGCGCGGCGCCAGAATCGGCACCGACTTGATGCTATTCTGCTGGGCGCGCTCGCCGTAGAACTCCGGGTTCTGCACCTGGAGCCTCCAGAAGCCCGAAATCAGGAACAGAAAGACGGCCACCGTGACGTACTGAAAGACGGCAATCTTCCCAGCCGCGAACCGCGTGTCGTCATGCAGGGGCGGCTTATCGGAGACGTGCGTTTCGAAATCTGGGTCGACCGGCGGCAGGATCACAAAAGTGCCCGGAAGGTACGCTCATCTACGATTTTACCGGATTCCGCGCGGTTTAAGAAGCCTTCCTCAGCTTGTCCAGGAAGTGGAACAGCGAAATCCCCACCACCGCGTTCAGCAGGCCCAGGACCAGCGTCCTCTGGGTTTCGAACACCAGTTGTTGTCCGAGCAGCGCCCGAACCATCAGCCAGTAGAAGAACTGGTGAAAAAGGAAGAAGAAGAACGTCAGCAGCAGCCGGATCATGGGGTGGTCCACATCCAGGCGCAGGCCCACCGAGGCCGCGAAATAACCCACCAGCGTGTTGACAATGCCGAGCATGCCAAGCGGGTTCTTGGAAAGTGAATCCTGGGCCAACCCCACCAGCGTGCCCACCAGCAAGCCGCCGACCTGGCTGCGCCGCGTCAGCGCGAAGTACACCACCACCAGCAGCGGCATCTCCAGAAAGCTCAGAAACTCGAAGAACAAAGGAACGTACACCTGGAAGAGAATGGCAGCCAGGGGCACCACCAGCATGACCCAGACGGGAAACCGCGACACCTGGCTTTCGCGCTGGCTGCTGAGGAGAATGTGGCCGCCGGAGTAGCTCATCGCTGAGATGCGCCTCCCGGCGGCACGGCAGGCTTGGATGCCGGCGGCGCCGCCGCGGGGGCCTGAGGGGTGGCGCCGGCCGCCGGCGCCGCCGCGGGGGTTCCCGCTGGGCCCGGCAACTTGAAGTTGAAATCGGGTGGCTTCGATCCCGGCGTTCCTTCTCCGAACTTGTGGCCCTGCGCAGCGCCGATATCTTTGTACTGGGCGCGCAGCTTGTCGGCTTCAGTCCCGGCGGAAGTGCCGGGAGGGGTGTTCGCAGTGTTATCCGGCGGCTGCACCGTGTCGGCGGGCGGCGGCGACCCAATGAAAACCGGCTGGCTCGCCGGGGGCGTGTCGGGAATCGGTTGGTGGACGCCCTCAACCAGAATCAGGACGTCCTCGATCCCCCGCGCCATGCCGCTCGGCTCGACCAGAATCTCCTGGAACGGCTGCGCGTTGTGCGCCACCTTCACCACGCCCACCGGAAATCCGCGCGGGAAAATGCGGTCGTCGCCGGAAGTGTACAACCATTCGCCGGGTTCTATCTTCTCTTCGAAAGGAACATAGTCTACCTTGCAGATGGGTGTTCCCTGCCCCTTGAGCGTGCCGCGCACCTGCCCTTTTTGCGAGATCACCCCGGCTGCAAAATCCGGGTCGGTGATGAGCAGCACGGCCGATGCCGTGGGGTATGCCGTAATCACCTTGCCTACGATTCCGTCCGGCGTCACCACCGCCATTCCGCGTTCCACGCCCGACACCGTGCCGCGATCCACGAGCACCATCTTGGAGTTCGTGCCGGCGCCGGTCCCGATAACCGTGGCCGCCAACGTCCGGGAGGGCGTGTGCGATTGAAACACCGCCAGCGCCTTGGCGCGGTCCGCCATGTTCAGCTCGTTGTTCAGATAAATGTTGTCCAGCTTGAGGCGGTCGAGTTCGGCCTGAAGCCGGCGGTTTTCCTCGTGCGCATCGCGCAGCAAAATGTAGTTGCGGATGAAGCCCGAGCCGCCCCCGCGCAGAGCTTCCACGATGCGCGCCACGGGCGTGACCGCGGTCACCGTCCAGACGCGGATCAGGCGCACGTCCTGATCGTTCTTCACCTGAACCTCGACCAGGACAAGCTGCGCCAGGATTACCAGCAGCAGGACGGTGATGCTTCGGTACCGGTTGAAAAACGACTCCATGCTCCCGGGACGCCTTCTGTCTCTAGTCTATCGAAATTGTCCGCAGCAGCCGGAAATCGCTGAGCATGCGGCCCGTCCCCAGCACCACTGAAGCCAGCGGATCTTCCGCGATGGACACCGGCAGGCCGGTTTCCTCCCGGATGCGCTTATCCAGGTTCTTGAGCATCGCTCCGCCACCGGTGAGCACGATGCCGCGGTCGCTGATGTCCGCGCTCAACTCGGGCGGCGTGCGCTCGAGCGCCACGCGGATGGCGTTCACGATGGTGGCCACGCACTCCCCAAGCGACTCGCGAATCTCGCTATCGTCTATGGTGATGGTGCGGGGCACGCCCTCGATGAGGTTGCGCCCCTTAATCTCCATGTGCAGGGGCCTGTCCAGCGGGAAGGCCGAGCCGACTTCGATCTTGATGGCCTCCGCCGTGCGCTCGCCGATCAGCAGGTTGTACTTGCGCTTGAGGAACTGCATGATGGCTTCGTCCATCTCGTTGCCGGCCACGCGCACGGAGCGCGAGTAGACGATGCCGGAGAGCGAGATCACGGCCACGTCCGTGGTGCCGCCGCCGATATCCACCACCATGTTGCCGGAAGGCTCGGTGATGGGCAGCCCCGCGCCGATGGCCGCCACCATGGCCTGTTCCACGAGGTGTACTTCACTGGCCTTGGCGCGGTACGCCGAATCCATGACCGCGCGCTTTTCCACTTGCGTGATTTCGCTCGGCACCCCGATGACGATGCGCGGATGCACCAGCATCTTGCGCCCGTGCGCTTTCTGAATGAAATAATTCAGCATGCGCTCGGTGACTTTGAAATCGGCGATGACACCGTCTTTCATGGGCTTGATAGCCACGATATTGCCGGGCGTGCGGCCCAGCATTTCCTTGGCTTCCTTACCGACGGCTACGACCTCACCGTTATTCTTGTTGATGGCGACGATGGAGGGCTCGTTGACAACGATCCCTTTGCCTTTGGCGTAGACCAGGGTGTTGGCGGTTCCCAAGTCGATGGCCAGGTCCGACGAGAACAAGCTGAAAAGAGAGCGTAGATTCATTTAATAATAAAGCGATTCACTTTGGGAAAGACACGCTTCCGCTGCCGGAGCGTATCCCTTTGGATGGTAGCACATTAGACGGTTATTCTATGCTCAAACGCACAAATGCGGCGCCAACCGTTTCCGGCTGGCGCCGCATTGTGCCCCCTCCGATGATGCGCTGCATGGGCGGTTATTCGGCCTTGCCCGGTTGCAGCGTGATCTCCCTCAGGTACGCGTCTTCGTCCTTGCCCAGCTTGGGACGATGGACCGTGTAGGCGTAGCGGCTGTCGGACCCGGCCCAGAGCTCAGCCAGCGCGCAACGTCCGCTGGTGCATTCGAACACCAGCCTTCCCTCTCCGCTGGCTTCCCATGCCTTCTGCGGATCAACCGGAACCTGCGCAAGCAACATCGCCTGCTGGCTTGAGTGGAAGTTCACGAGCCGGATGATCTGCGCGCCATTCACATAGGAAAGTTGGACCCGGTATGTTCCGGGCGCCAACACCCGACTGTCCGCGCGGAACTCGAACGGAATCTTGGCTATCATTGTTTGTGCCGATGCGGTCGCGGCCGCGACCACCAGGGCGGCCGTCGCAATCATCAATCTCGTCGTCAGTTTCTTCATTGTCTTACCCTCCTTCGGATTCGCTCCTGCGTCCCCGATACGCACGGATATAAAGCAACTGGCGGGCCACGGCGCCGGCGCTCATAAAGCGTTGAAAACTCGTTCCAGCGACGCCGATTTCCCCCACTTGTGACCCGATCGGTTCACCGGCGTGAACCGCACGGTTTACCAGCACCCTTGCCTGGATCGGGCAAATGAACTGAACACACAAATGCGGCGCCAACCGTTTCCGGCTGGCGCCGCATTGTGCCTCCTCCGTTGCTTTGCGCGGGTGGCTATTCGCCATTGCCCGGTTGCAGCGTGATCACCCTGAGGTACGCGTCTTCGTCCTTGCCCAGCTTGGGACGATGGAACGTGTAGGCATGGGTATCGGACCCGTTCCAGATTTCAGCCAGCGAGCAACTTCCGCTGGTGCACGCGAAAACCAGCTTCCCGTACCCCTCTGCCCATCCCTTCCGCGGATCAACCGGAGCCTGCGGCAACACCGCTATCGACCCGCCTGAGTTCACGTTCCGGAGCCGGAAGACCGGTCTGCCGGTCTGGATGTTCAGGTCGTCGACCCGGTAAGTTCCCGGCGCCATCACCCGGTTCCCCGCGCGGAACTCGAACGGAATCGAGGCTGTCATTGTCTGTGCCGAAGCAGCGCCGGCCACAACCACCAGGGCCGCCGTCGCGATCATAAGCTTCGTCGTTAGTTTCTTCATTGTCATACCCTCCTTCGGGTTCGCTGCGGCGTCCCCGATACGCACGGATATAAAGCAACTGGCGCGCCACCGCGCCGGCGCTCGTAAGGCTTTGAAAACTCGTTCCTGCGGCGCCGATTTCCGCCATTTGTGAACCGATCGGTTCACTGCTGTGAACAGAAAGGTCCACCAGCACCCTTCCCTGCCTGCTAAACTATCGCCTACCAGACCATGCAGGCGGAGTTGATCGTCGTCAGCGGACCTCTTCTCGGGGAGCGGTTTCCGCTGGGGCCGGGCGAAACTCGCATCGGCCGCGCCCCCACCGCGGACATCCGGCTTGACGAGGCGAACGCGGCCTGGGAGCACTGCATCGTGCGCGAGCGCGAGGGCCGCTACCACATCGTCGATCGACGCACCGGCGTGGGGACTTTCGTCAATGGCATGCGCATCGGCGAACACTGGCTCGAGCCCGGCGACCAGGTCGGCATCTGCGAAACCGTGCTGGTGTATCGCGAGGACACGCCGGTGCCGGCGCCCGATTCCCCGCAACACGCGCTGCTTCGCGCCTGTTCCTTCCTGTTCCTTTTTCGCGCCATCGCCATGGCGAAGAGCGGCACCCATCGGGCCACGCTCGAAAGCCAGCTTGTCCGGCTCATCGGCGACATCGTTCCCTCCAGCGGCGGCGCCGTGCTGCTGGGCCGCGAAGCGGATGAGATCCGTTCCGCCGCGCGCGAACTTCCCGGCCCCGTGAACCTCGCGGAAATCGCCGCGCGCGCTTGCCGTGAAGGCGCCGTGGCCGATCCCGCGACGCTCGTGGCGGCGCTGGCGCTGTATGTACGCGGCTCCATCGTCGGGGTATTGGCTGCGTGGTTCCCTCCCGAGGAGGCTGCCAACCTTTCCGATCACCGCGATACGCTGAGCGCCATCGCCACGCTGGCCGCCACCGCGCTGGAGACTGTTCGCGAGATGGAGCGCCTCCAAGCGGAAAACGCTTTGCTGCTGGAGCGCCTGGGCACCAGCGATGCCGGCATTGTGGGCGAGAGCCCGGCCATCCGCAAACTGCTGCAACTGATCGCACGCGTCGCGCCGCGGGAGACCTCCGTCCTGATCCTCGGCGAAAGCGGCACAGGCAAGGAACTGGTGGCGCGCGCGCTGCACCGGCAGAGCGCCCGTTCGGCCAAACCCTTCGTTGCCATCAACTGCGCCGCCCTCACGGAAACGTTGCTGGAAAGCGAGCTGTTCGGCCACGAAAAGGGCGCTTTCACGGGCGCCGTGGAACAGAAGAAGGGCAAGCTCGAAGTGGCCGAAGGGGGCACGGTCTTCCTGGACGAAATCGGCGAGTTGGCGCCGACGCTTCAAGCCAAGCTGCTGCGCGTGGTACAGCAGCGCGAATTCGAGCGCGTCGGCGGAACACGCACCCTGAAGCTGGATGTGCGCCTCATTGCCGCCACCAACCGCGACCTGTCCGCTGAGGTCCGCCGCGGCGCCTTTCGAGAAGACCTGTATCACCGTCTTAACGTGGTGGCCCTGCATGTTCCCCCATTGCGCGACCATGCGGAAGACATCCCCGCGCTGGCCCGCCACTTTCTGGAACAGGCCGCAGTGCGTTGCCGCCGCCGTGTTTCCGCCGTGTCTCCCGAAGCCGAGCGTTACATGACGACTTATTCCTGGCCCGGCAACGTGCGCGAGTTGGAGAACGCCATCGAGCGCGCAGTGGTGCTGGGCCAATCCGACGTGCTTTTGCCCGAGGATCTGCCCGAAACCGTTCTCGAATCGGCCAACGTTCCGGAGGTTCCCGGCGCGCTGCAATCCTCCGTCACCGAGAGCAAACGCCAGTTGATCGTCGAAGCCTGGCGGCAGAGCAATGGCGACCACAATCAGGCCGCAGCGCGGCTGAACATCCACCCCAATTCGCTGCGCCGCCTGATCCGCAGTCTGCATCTGCGCGATGCGCTGCAATAGCCGGTGCTAGGATAAAGCCATGCGGCGCGCGCTGGTGGTGTCATTGCTGCTGATTCCAACTGCGCTGCCGGCTTGCCAGTGTCTGTTAACGTTGTCGGCTTGCAATGAAGTAGCGCTGGCCGACAGGGTGTTCATCGGGACGGTGGAATCGGTCGAGCCCAGCTTCCTGAATCGCTGGAACCCCGCGAAGTCCTCGTTTCCGCTGTTGAGCGAACCGACGGCGAGCTTGGCCAGCTTGAAGGACGCGTACGCGAAGGCTTTTCCGAACCTCCCCGAATACTACAAGAGCCGGTTGGCGGCGGCTAAAACCAGCGACGACATGGCCAGACTTTTCTATTCGATTATGGCCCAGGGCCGACGAATACGCTTCAAGGTGAAGACCACGTTTCGCGGCGAGAAAGAGAAAGAGGATTCCGACGACGAGGAGTCGCTGGAAGTCTGGACGGATTCGGGCGACTGCGGCTACGACTTTCAGGAGGGCGAGACGTACCTTGTGTATGCCGATGAGGACGAGGAAACGGACCGCATCGATACCAGCGTATGCTACCGAAACCGCAGGTTGTCGGATGCCGGAGACGATCTCGCCTATCTGTTCTTCTATCGGAACGGCGGAGACGAATCGGCACGCCTCGAAGGGTTTGTGACCTCGGATGAGCTATACCAGCGCGATCTGGACAAGGCGCACGATCCGGAAAAAGTGAAGCTTCCGGCGCCCGGCGTCATTCTCGAGCTGAATTCCGGCCACGGCCGGCGCTACACTGAGTCCGACCGCGACGGCAGATTCGTGTTTGACGGACTGGCGGGCGGAGAATACAGCGTCTCGGTTTTCGATGCGGGATACCCCGAGACGGTCAAGCTGTTGGTGGGGCCGGCGCGCGTCCAGGTGGAAAAGAAGGGGTGCGCCAGCCAGATCCTGTTGGTTCCCAAGCGGGGATCAGGACAATAACTGGGCGGCCGTCGATTCGCCTTCTTCCGCCGTGAAGTAGGCGCAATCCGGGTGGTGGAACACCAGCGCGCTCACGCTGGCTTCGGGGTCCATCATCATGCCTTCGGTGAGCTGCACGCCGATGTCGGCGGGGTGGAGCAGAGCGAAGAGGCCTTGCTGGTCGTCCAGGTTGGGGCAGGCCGGATAGCCGAAACTGTAACGTTTGCCGCGATATTTCGAGGTGAAGCGGTCGTGCATGGTGACGGCCGGCCCGTCGGGGAAGCCCCAATCCTCGCGAATCCGCCGGTGCAGCCACTCCGCCGTGCCTTCGGCGGTTTCGATGGCCAGCGCCTGAATGGCGTGCGCTTTGAAAAACTCGCCAGCTTGCTTCCATTCCTCGGACCGTTCCCGGATGCCCGCGCCGGCCGTGACGACGAACAGCGCCAGGTGGTCGCGGCGGCCGTCTTCGGCATCCAGAATATAATCGCTCAGGCACAAGCCGTTCTCGCGGGGCTGCCTTCCGAAGCGGAAGGTGTGGATGGGCGTGCCGCCGCCCGGCGCGAAAAGGTGGATGGCGTTGCCGTCGCGTTCGGCTTCGAAGAATTGCCACACCACTCTCACTTTCATGAATTGCGCGGCTTCCCGCTTCACCTGCTCGACGTTGTGGAACAGCTCCAGCGCCTTGGCCTCGTGCTCCGCCAGCGCCTTCTCGAAATTTCCCTTGTAGCCCAGGTGCCGGCCATAGAGCATGAACGGATTGACGTAACTCCACACTTCGGCCAGGTGCGGAACGTCGCGCACTTTGCGCTCGAGATAGGGCGCAGCCGGAATCGGGATGCTGGTCCGCACTTTCGCGCTGCGCCTGGTGGCGGCGGCCACCGGCATTTGGACAACCGGTGCGGCGGCGGGCGCTTCGGTGAACCGATGGCTGGCGAGCACGGCCGCGCGCGCGGCCGGGTCCATGATGGCGTTCATGAGGCTGAGGCCGGTCATGGCGTCCTTGGCGTAACACACGGCCTCGCCATAAGCCGGCGCGATCCTGGTGCGGGTGAACTTCTCCGACAGCGCCGCGCCACCCACCAGCAGCGGCGCGGTAATGCCGGCGGCCTTGAAATCGCCCGCGGTGATGGCCATCTGCTGGGTGCTTTTCACCAGCAGCCCGGATAGCCCGATGGCGTCCGGCTGGTGCTCGTGATAGGCGCGGATCAGCGCCTCCGGCGGCACCTTGATCCCCAGGTTGATCACCTGGTAGCCGTTGTTGGCCAGGATAATCTCGACCAGGTTCTTGCCGATGTCGTGGACGTCGCCTTTGACCGTGGCCAGGATCACCTTGCCGCGCGCCGCGGTCTCCGCCTTCTCCATGAACTGCTCGAGGTGGTTGACCGCGGCCTTCATGGCTTCGGCCGATTGCAGCACCTCGGCCACAATCAGCTCATTGTTGTTGAACAGCCGCCCGACTTCGGCCATCCCGGCCATCAGCGGCCCGTTGACGATATCCAGAGGGGCTGCGCCCTCGGCGCGTTTGCGGTCGAGGTCCGCGATGAGCCCGTCTTTGGTGCCTTCAATGATGTAGTTGGCCAGGCGCTGATCGAGAGGCAGATCCTCGGCGCGTGGCTTGACGCGCTTGCCCCTCTTCCGAAAATGCTCCGTGACGGCGGCGATGTGCCATTGGTTGATGGCGGCCTTCTGCTCCGCCGTCTGCGCGCGCCAATCCTCGGGCGCGGTGCGCAGCGATTCGTCTTCGGCATCCACCGGCGGCGTATTGAAGAGGAGGCTCTCCGCCAAGCGGCGCTCTTCTTCCGGAATCGACGCGAACCGCTCCAGCTTTTCCGCGTTGACGATGGCCAGGTCCAGCCCCGCCTTGGTCGCGTAATACAGAAAAACGGAGTTCACCACCTCGCGCGCCGCCGCGGGCAGGCCGAAGGAGACGTTGGAGATTCCCAGCACCGTCTTTACGTACGGCAGGTTCTCCTTTACCAGCCGCACGCCTTCGATGGTTTCCACCGCCGCGCCGATGTAGTTGGCGTCGCCCGTGGCGCACGGAAACACCAGCGGATCGATGATGATGTCCTCCGGCGAAATGCCGTACTTTTCGGTGAGCAGCATATAGGACCGCTGGGCTACCGCCAGCTTGCGCTCGCGCGTGAATGCCTGGGCCTGCTGCTTGTCCTCGTCGATGGAGCCCACGATCAGGGCCGCGCCGTAGCGCCTGGCGAGGGGGCAGATGCGCTCGAACTTCTCCTCGCCGTCCTCCAGGTTGATGGAGTTGATGATGCTCTTGCCCTGGCAATAAGTGAGCGCCAGCTCCACGGCTTTGGGATCGGTGGTATCGATCATGACCGGCGCTTTGATCTTGCGGATGAGCTTCTCGTAGAACGGCGGAATGTCGGCGATTTCGTCGCGGTCGGCGGATTGCAGGCACACGTCCACGATGTGCGCGCCGTTGCGGACCTGCCAGCGCGCGATTTCGGTGGCCTCTTCCCACTTCTCTTGCGCCACCATGTTCTTGAACAGCCGGGACCCGATGACGTTGGTTCGCTCGCCCACGATCAGCGGCCGGTTGCTCTCTTCAGCCTCCACCAGCTCGATGCCCGAATAATACGCGCGGTGCGAGCGGCCAGGAAGCCTGCGCGGGTGCTTTCCCTCGGCCATCTGCGCGATGGCCCGGATGTGCGCGGCGGTGGTGCCGCAGCAGCCGCCCACCATGTTGAGCCAGCAGTTCTCGATGAAGCGTTCGAGCTGCGCCGCCAGCGACGTCGGCGTCTCCAGGTATTTCCCTTCCTCGTTGGGCAGCCCCGCGTTGGGGTAGCACGAGACGCGCACCGGGACCATCTCACTGATGGTGCGGATGTGGTCCGTCATGAACTCCGGGCCAGTGGCGCAGTTGAGGCCGATGGAAACGAGGTCCGCGTGCGCCACCGAAGCGCAGAACGCGTCTGCCGTCTGCCCCGCGAGCATAGTGCCCGTGGCCTCGATGGTGGCCGAGACCATGGTGGGGATGGGCCGGCCCACCTCGCCGCGCAGCCGTTCGATCCCCAGCAGAGCGGCCTTGACGTTGCGCGTATCCTGGCAGGTCTCGACCAGAAGAATGTCCGCGCCGCCCGCGACGAGCGCCCTGGCTTGATGGTAGAAATTCTCGACCAGTTGCGGAAACGTGACCCCGCCGGTGACCGTGATGGCCTTGGTGGTTGGCCCCATGGACCCGGCGACGAACCGCGGCCGAGCGGCTGTTGCGAATTCTTCCGCCGCCTGCCGCGCGAGTTTCGCGGCGGTGAAGTTCAGCTCGTACGCGGCGTCTTCTAAACCATACTCGGCGAGCACCAGCTTGGTTCCGCCGAAGGAATTGGTCTCGACCACATCCGAGCCGGCTTCCAAATAGGCGCGATGGATGCCGAGCACCACGTCCGGCCGGGTGCGCACCAGGTTCTCATTGCACCCTTCGAGCGCCGCCCCGCCGAAGTCCTCGGCGGTCAGCCGCTGTTGTTGCAGCATGGTCCCCATGGCCCCGTCGAGGACGAGTACACGCTGCTCCAGGATGTCTTCGAGCGCCTTCCGGCGCTCCTCAGGTGTGGCCATAGAGGGTGTGCTTTCTTCAGTTTAGCAGGGGTGGGCGGCCGGGGTCGCGCGGCCGGCGCGTCATTCGGGCGTCTTGATGGGGTACGTCCGATTGAGAAAGGTCTTGGGTATCGGAACCACACAGATGTTCAAGGACCGGTTGTCCTTGGAGATCAGCGCGGACTGAATCTCGATCTTGGTGCCGTCCGCATTGAACGTGGGGTGAATGTGATCGGCACCCTGTTTCTGGGGACCGGCCAGCAGGTTCATCTCGCCGCTGTGCCGATCGTAAAGCCAGACCTCAAACTGAAAATCGTCGGAGGCGGCCCAGCGGCCGTCAACCGATCCGGCAACGTGCCAGTCCGAGCGGCCTTTCGACCACGCGGGAATCTGCCCCACAATCCGCATCTCCCGTGTCCGCAAATTGACGATGGCCACGCCGGTCGGGTGTTCAAACGTTCCGGCGATGCCCCAATCGGAGGTAGGCGTGGCACTGGCGATCGAGCGGTGGCCGAGGATGGCGATCACTGCTTCATCCCGGTTGATGACGGCCTCGTGGGTGATCCATTCATAGGGCGCCTCGGGATAGAGAGGGCGCAGGCCGGTGCCGTCGGAATTGACAATCCACGTCCGCTGCGGGGCTTTGCCGCCGGTTTCCCAGCAGAAGACGATCTCGCCTGGCATCCACGGATTGGACTGCACGTGCCCAATGCCGAAGCCGACGTTGACGATGAACTTGATTTCCCCGGTCTTGAGGTTCATGCTGCGCAGACCGCTGGTGGACTGACGGAAACGCGGTCCGAATCCCGGCAGCAGTGTCTGGCCCGGGGAGAGTTGAGTGGTTTCCGGTCCTTGAACCCTGAAGTACATGTAGTCGTCATTGGCATCCAGGCCCATGTTGCCATCGACCTGAAGGGTGGGCGGGATGGTCCCGCAGACGCGCGTGTAATTCGCCGCGGGTTTCACGGTCTTGGCGGCCACGTCGGCGAAGAGTTTGGCGAGGTCGATCTCGAGAATCTGCCGTGGTCCGCTAGGGCCTCGGCCCCCTGGGCCCCGACCTTCCGCCGGTGCGGCGCCGGGCTCCGGGGCTGGGCCCCGGCCTCTTCCACCACCACCGGCCGTCAGGACGTACAGCATCATGGTTTTGTTGGAGACGCACAGCATTCCCGAAAAGCCGTTCTCCGTCACCTGCACGATTTGCCCGGTCTCTTCGTTCACCGCCATCGCCTGCGGGCCGGTCTCGCGCACTCCCCGGAAGATGAGCCACTTGCCATCGACGGTCCACTGCCGATGCGTCTGATATATCTTTTCTTGGGTGTAGCCGCCATCCGTGCTGGTCAGAAAGGTGAGCGGGAGACCGGTGACGGGGTCCGGAACGATTTTCTTCTCAGATGGCCAAGTCCGGCCCATTTGCGCAAACGCCGCGGAAGCCGTAAACAACATGACGGCCGCGAAACAAGCGGCGGTCTTGATTCTTCTGGAGTGCATGCAGGGTTCCTTTCTTTGCTCCCGTGTCCGAAGTATACACCGAGCCGGGGCGCTATGCTGAAGGGAATGAGCGATGGGAACCTTGGTCGTGCCGGGATCGTGCTGCTCGCGCTGTGTGCGGCCCTGCCGGCCCTGGCGGATACCCAGTTCCGTATCCGAAAGATGACCCGCAACGAAGTGCCACCGGGCATGGGCCGGTGCGACATCCGTTTGCAGGTGGAGAACGAAGTGGAAGTCTCGGTGCGCCGCAACACGGTCTCGATTCGAACCATCGCCGGCCGCGATGCGCGGGACGACGGGTCGGAATGCAGTGCTTCGCTTCCGGGCCGCAATCTCGAAGAATTCAACTTCCAGGCGATCGACGGTGGCAATGAGATCCGGCTGGTGGCGGAGCCGTCGCGCCGCAACGACTTCACTGCCGTCGTGCACATCCGCAACAGCGGCGGCGGCGCAGGGCGCTACCACTTCCGGCTTTCGTGGACGATCGGCGGCGGAGGAGGCCCCACCGTGGAGCGGCGCGGCGGCGGACCAGGCTTCAGTTGGAACAACACCATCGACTTCCATGGCCAGGGGCACGGCTCCTCGGCGCTCAACAACCTGGGCGAGCAACGGCTCTTCGATGTGAGCGTCAATGTCGATCGCGGCAGCAGGATTCTGGTGACATTCCGCGGCGAGCGGGGCCAGCCGCCGCTTTCGTTCACCGGCACGGTAATCGCATCGGAAGGCGGCCGGCTGAAAGCGGATGTTGTGACCGGGGACCAAAGACTGCACGGGCCGATGTACATCTCCGTGGACGATCGCCAGAAGGTCAATAGCATCACGCTGGAGGCCACCGATGGGCGCGACCGGCTGCGGGTGAAGTGGGATAGAAAGTAGCTGCTACACCAGCCCGCTTTCGCCCATCAAGTAAAGGTCGATTCCGCGCGCGGCTTTGCGGCCCTCGGCAATCGCCCACACTATCAGGGACTGGCCCCGGCGCATGTCGCCGGCGGCGAAAACGCCGGGAACCGAGGACATGTAGCGCTCCTCGGTCGAGACGTTGCCGCGCGCGTCGAGCTTCACCCCGAGCTGCGCGATGGGGCCGTTCTTCACGGGGCCAAGGAAGCCCATCGCCAGCAGGACCAGGTCGGCGTCCAGCGAGAATTCCGTGCCGGGCTGCGGCTCGAACGCCGGCGGCGAGCCCACGCGCACGGCGTGCAACTGCCGCACGCGGCCGTGCTGGTCGTCGGTGAACTTCACGGTGGAGACGCTCCAATCGCGCACGCCGCCTTCTTCGTGCGAGCTTTCCACGCGCAACTGCATGGGCCACAGCGGCCACGGCGTGGAAGGCGAACGCTCGTCGGGCGGCTTCGGCAGCAGCTCGAATTGCGTCACCGAAAGCGCCCCCTGACGGTGGCAGGTTCCCAGGCAATCGGCGCCGGTGTCGCCGCCGCCGATGATCACCACGCGCTTGCCGGTGGCCAGGATCGCCTCGGCGTCCGGCACCGAATCGCCCTCGCACCGGCGGTTCTGTTGCGGCAAAAACTCCATCGCGAAATGGATCCCTTGCAGTTCCCGGCCGGGGACTCTCAGATCGCGCGGCTGCTCGGCGCCACCGGCCAGCAGGAGGGCGTCGAATTCTTTGACCAAGTTTCCCGCGGGAACGTTGGCGCCGACATGGGCGTTGGTCTGGAACTTCACCCCTTCGGCCCGCAGTTGCTCGACGCGGCGGTCGATGAGGTGCTTCTCCATCTTGAAATTGGGAATGCCGTAGCGCAGCAGGCCGCCGATGCGGTCGTTCTTCTCGAAAACCGTGACGTCGTGGCCGGCGCGCGCCAGTTGCTGCGCGGCAGCCAGGCCGGCGGGGCCGGAGCCGGCGATGGCCACGCGCTTGCCAGTGCGGATTTCAGGCGGCTCGGGCTTGATGAAGCCTTCCTCGAAAGCGCGGTCGACGATACTCTTTTCGATCTGCTTGATGGTGACGGGCGGCTCGTTGATGCCCAGCACGCAGGAGGCCTCGCACGGGGCGGGACAGAGGCGGCCGGTGAACTCGGGAAAATTGTTGGTGGCGTGCAACTGGCGGATGGCTTCGCGCCAGCGGCCGCGGTAAACCAGATCGTTCCAGTCGGGGATGATGTTGTTCAGCGGGCAGCCGGTATGGCAGAAGGGCACGCCGCAATCCATGCAGCGGGCGCCCTGCGCACGGAGGGTTTCTTCGGGAAACGGGCGGTAAATCTCGAACCAATCCCGTATGCGCGCAGAGGGCGGGCGGCGTTCGGCAACTTCACGAGTGTATTCGAGAAAGCCGGTGACTTTACCCATGGACCACCTCTTGGGGGCGCGCCAACACGGCGGGCACGGGCTTCCGCGCCAGAACGCGCTTGTATTCGTGGGGGAAGACCTTGATGAACTTGGGGAGCATCTGCTCCCAGCTTTCCAGTATCCATTTGGCGCGCGGACTTTGGGTGAGCTCGGCGTGCCTCGCAATCAGCCGGTGGAGCAGCGCGATATCGTCGCCGGCGAGCGGATCGAGGTCCACGCTGGCGGTGTTGCAGCGCCTCTCGGCGAAATCGCCGCGCTCATCGAGCACGTACGCGATGCCGCCGTTCATGCCGGCGCCGAAGTTGCGCCCGCACCGGCCGAGCACCACCACCACGCCGCGCGTCATGTACTCGCAGCCGTGGTCGCCCAGACCCTCCACCACCGCCGTGGCGCCGGAGTTGCGGACGGCGAAGCGCTCGCCCGCCATGCCGTTGAAGTAGGCCTCGCCGCTGGTGGCGCCGTAGAGCGCCACGTTGCCGATGACGATGTTCTCTTCCGGCAGGAAGGTGGAAGCGCGCGGCGGATAGACAATCAGCCGGCCGCCGGAAAGCCCCTTGCCTACGTAGTCGTTGGCATCCCCTTCGAGCTCGAGCGTCACGCCCCGCGCCAGAAACGCCCCGAAGCTCTGGCCGGCCGAGCCGGTGAAGTGGAACTTGATGGTGTCGTCGGGCAGGCCGGCGGAACCGTAGCGGCGCGCGATCTCGCCGGAAAGCATGGCGCCCACGGTGCGGTGGATATTCCGTATGGGCAGTCTGATTTCGATGGGCGTGCGCGATTCGATAGCTTCACGGGCGTGGTCGATCAGCTTGTAGTCGAGCGCCTGGTCGAGCCCGTGGTCCTGCGCCTGCACACAGCGGCGCGGAATGCGGCTGGGCTCCGGCGGGTTGTACAGAATGGCGGAAAGGTCGATGCCCTTGGCCTTCCAATGGTCGATGGCCTGGCGGGGGTCGAGCATGTCGACGCGGCCCACCATTTCGTCGAAGGTGCGGAAGCCCAGTTGGGCCATGTAGCGGCGCACCTGTTCGGCAATGAAGAAGAAAAAGTTGATAACGTTCTCGGGCGCTCCGCGGAACTTGGCGCGCAGCGCCGGGTCCTGGGTGGCGATGCCCACGGGACAGGTGTTGAGGTGGCACTTGCGCATCATGATGCAGCCCATGGCCACCAGCGGGGCGGAGGAGAAGCCGAACTCCTCGGCACCCAGCAGCGCGGCGATGGCCACGTCGCGGCCGGTTTGCAGCTTGCCATCGGTCTGCACGCGGATGCGGCCGCGCAGATCGTTCATCACCAGCACCTGGTGGGTTTCGGCCAGACCCAGCTCCCAGGGAGCGCCGGCGTGCTTGATGGAACTGAGCGGCGATGCGCCGGTGCCGCCGCTGTCTCCGCAGATCAGCACCACGTCGGCGTGCGCCTTGGCTACGCCCGCGGCCACCGTGCCCACACCCACTTCGGCCACCAGCTTCACCGAGATGCGCGCGCGCGGGTTCACGTTTTTCAAATCGTAGATGAGCTGCGCCAGATCCTCGATGGAATAAATGTCATGGTGCGGCGGCGGCGAAACCAGGCCCACGCCGGGGATGGAGTGGCGCACACGCGCGATGGTCTCATCCACCTTGTGGCCGGGAAGCTGTCCGCCTTCGCCGGGCTTGGCGCCCTGGGCCATCTTGATCTGGAGCTCGTCGGCGTTCACCAGGTAGTTGGTGGTGACGCCGAAGCGGCCGGAGGCCACCTGCTTCACCGCGCTGCGGCGCTCGGTCCCGTAGCGCTCTTCGTCTTCCCCGCCCTCGCCGGTGTTGGACTTGCCGCCGATGCGGTTCATGGCGATGGCCAGGGTCTCGTGGGCTTCTTTCGAAATGGAGCCGAACGACATGGCGCCGGTGGCGAAGCGCTTGACGATCTCGCTCGCGGGTTCGACTTCTTCAAGCGGAATCGGATTTGCCGATTTCTTGATTTCGAGCAGGCCGCGCAGCGTCGAAAGCTGGCGGTTCTGGTTGTCGATCAGGCCGGTGTATTCCTCGAACGTCCCGAAGCTCTCCTGCCGCACGGCGTGTTGGAGCTTGGCGATGGTCTCGGGGTTGAACAGGTGATGTTCGCCGCGCGCGCGGTACTGATAGTTGCCGCCAACCGCCAGCTCGGTATCGGAATCGGCCACCGGGTTGAAGGCGTACTGATGTTTGAGAATGGCTTCCTGAGCGAGGACTTCGAGATCCACGCCTTCAATGCGCGAAACCGTCCCCGTGAAGTACTTGTCGACCAACTTTTTACTCAGGCCAATGGCCTCGAAAACCTGCGCACCGCGGTAGCTTTGGAGCGTCGAGATCCCCATTTTAGAGAAGGTCTTTAGCAGACCTTTGTTAATGGATTTCTTGAAGTTTTCGACGGCTTTGTCGAAGGGCACATCAAGATAGCCACGCATCACCATGTCTTCGAGCGTTTCGATGGCCAGGTAGGGGTTGACGGCGCTGGCGCCATAGCCGATCAGCAGCGCGAAGTGCATCACCTCGCGCGGCTCGCCCGATTCGATGATGAGCGCCACCTGGGTGCGCGTCTCTTCACGCACCAGGTGATTATGCACGGCGGTGAGCGCCAACAGGCTGGGAATGGGAGCACTATCGGTGTCGATGCCGCGGTCGGAGAGGATCAGCAGGGTATAGCCGGACTGGATGGCGAGCGAGGCGCGGCGGCAGAGTTGCGTCAGGGCGCGTTCGAGGCCTTTGGCGCCTTCCTCCACCGCGAAGAACATGGGCAGCGTGGTGGCCAGGAAATCGCCTTGCGAGACGCGGCGCAGTTTCTCGAGGTCGCGGTTGGTCAGAATGGGTTGCGGCAGCTTGAGGGTGTGGCAGTGCTGCGGGGTCTCGTCCAAGATGTTGCGCTCGGTGCCGATGTAGCTGGTGAGCGACATCACCATCTCCTCGCGGATGGGATCGATGGGCGGGTTGGTGACCTGGGCGAAGAGCTGCTTAAAGTAATGGAAGAGGGGTTGCGGCTTATCTGAAAGACAAGCAAGGGGGGTATCGGTTCCCATGGAGCCGATCGGCTCCTCGCCTTTTTCGGCCATGGGGCCGAGGATCATCTTGATGTCCTCGTCGGTGTAGCCGAAGGCCCGCTGCCGGCTGAGGATGGTCTCGTGATCGGTGCCATACTCGCGCGGCGGCTCGGCAAGCTGTTCGAGCGTGACCTGGTTTTCCTTCAGCCAGAGCTGGTAGGGATTGCGGCCGTAGAGCCGGGCTTTGAGCTCCCGGTCGGAGATGATGCGGCCTTCGACGGTATCGACCAGCAGCATCTTGCCGGGCTGCAGGCGGCCCTTGAGCTTGACGTTTTCGGGTTCGACGGCGAGCACGCCGGTTTCCGAGGCCATGATGACCAGATCGTCGTGCGTTACCAGGTAGCGGGCGGGGCGCAGGCCGTTGCGATCGAGAGTTGCGCCGATGGAGCGGCCGTCGGTGAAAGCAATGGCGGCGGGACCGTCCCAAGGTTCCATCAGAGAAGCGTGGTATTCGTAGAAGGCCCGCTTCTGCGGGTTCATGTGCGGGTTTTTGGACCACGCTTCGGGAATGAGCATGGCCATGGCGTGGGCGATGCCGCGGCCGGACATGACCAGCAGCTCGAGGGCGTTGTCGAAAGCGGCGGAGTCGCTGCCGCCGGGCTGGATGACGGGAAAGAGCTTCTTAATGTCCGCGCCGAACAGCGGGGAGGCCAGCACGGACTGGCGCGCGTGCATCCAGTTCACGTTGCCGCGCAGCGTGTTGATTTCGCCGTTGTGCGCGATGTAGCGAAACGGGTGCGCCAACGGCCATGTGGGAAAGGTGTTGGTGGAGAAGCGCTGGTGCACCAGGCAGAGGGCGCTGACGACATCGGGATCGCTCAACTCGGGATAAAAGTGGGCGATCTGCGGCGCCAGGAGCAGACCTTTGTAAACGATGGTGCGCGCGGAAAGCGACGGGATGTAAAAGAAACCCTTGTCGGGCAGGTCGGAGGCGGCCACCTCGTTCTCGGCGCGTTTGCGGACGATGTAAAGCTTGCGTTCAAGCTGGTCTTCGGCCATGCCCCGGGAGCGTCCCACGAAGATCTGCTGGATGTAGGGTTGCGAGGCGCGCGCTACGCGGCCGATGGCCGAACCATCGATGGGAGTGTCGCGCCAACCGAGCACGCTGAGACCCTCTTCGCGGACGATGCGCTCGATGATGCCTTCGTACTGCCAACGGACGTGCGGCTCGACGGGAAGGAAGGTCATGCCGACGCCGTACTCTCCCGCGGGCGGCAGGGTGAAACCGAGCTTGGCGCACTCGCGCGCGAAGAACTTGTGGGGGATCTGAATCAGCACGCCGGCGCCGTCGCCGGTTCGGGGATCGCAGCCGCAGGCGCCCCGGTGCGTCAGGTTGATCAGTACCTCGATGCCCTTTAGAATGATGTCGTGCGACTTCCGTCCCTTAATATGCGAAACGAACCCAATTCCGCAGGCATCGTGCTCGTGGCGCGGGTCGTACAGGCCCTGCGCCGGGGGTAGACGGTTAGCAACGGCGATGTCAGTCATGGTGGTCCCTCGTAACCCGCTCCCTTGAGTGTAATCCGGTCGCCTGGTTTTTAGTGTAGCAATCTTTTTAGTATAAGGCAAGGTGAAATGCATATATGAATACAATTAGCGACGCTTATGCTATTCTATACTCATGGCATTCTGGGATCTGCGCCTTTTCAGAGAGATAGCTGCCACGCGCAGCATGAGCAAGGGAGCGGCACACTGTGGGGTTAGCCAATCGGCGGCCAGCCAGCACGTTCAGGAGGTGGAACGGCGCCTGGGAGTGACCCTGTTCGACCGCGGCAAGCGGCCCTTGGAATTGACGCCCGCGGGCCAACGATACCAGGAATTCTGCCGCGACGTGCTGCGCCGCGAAGAGGAACTGGGGCTGGCGCTGGAATCGTTGAAGGGGGCGGCTGACGGCACGGTGCGGGTGGCTTCGATCTACTCGATGGGGCTTTCCGAACTGAGCCGGTTGCAGGAAGAGTTCGCGGCGCGCTATCCGGCGGCGCAGCTTCACGTCGAGTACATGCGGCCGGACAAGATCTACCAAGCGGTGCTCGACGGCGACGCGGACCTGGGATTGGTGAGCTACCCGGAACCGGGCCGGGAGATCGCCGTGATTCCCTGGCGCGAAGAAGAAATGCAGGTGGCGGCGGCGCCTTCGCACGAGTTCGCGGCGCGCGCCGAGGTTTTTCCGGCGGACCTGAACGGGCAGGACTTCATCGGGTTCGACGAGGACCTGAAAATCCGGCGGGAGCTGGACCGGTTTTTTCGCGCGCACGGGATCGAAGTAAACATGGTTATGCACTTCGACAACATCCAGACGATCAAGGAAGCCGTGGCGCTGGGATCGGGCGTCAGCATCCTGCCGGCACGCACCATGCAGGCGGAGATCGCGCAGGGGCGGCTGGCGGCGGTCCGGCTGCACGCGCCGGGGCTGGTGAGACCGGTGGGCATTGTGCATCGCAAGCGCAAGAAATTTAATCGCGCGACACAGGTGTTCCTGGACCTGCTCAGGAGTTAACATTCGGGTAGGAGGCGCGGAACGCATGGTTCGCGCAATTACAATTGCCCGGGAATACGGGAGCGGCGGCGGAGCCGTCGCGCGGCTGCTGGCAGACCGGCTGGGGTGGCGGCTGCTGGACCGGGACCTGTTGAATGAAGTGGCGCGCGCGGCCAACGTGGCGCCCGCGGTGGCGGAACGGTTCGACGAACGCATCGACCCATGGTTTCACCGGCTGGTGAAGCACGCGCTGTGGCGCGGCGGCGTGGACGCGCCCATCAGCGTCGAGAGCTTCGACCTGTTCGATGCCGAGATGATGGCGGTGGTGGGACGGAAAGTCATCGAAGAGGCAGCGCGCATGGGCAACTGCGTGGTGGTGGGCCGCGGCGGGCAATGCATCCTGCACGGCTGGCCGGAGGTCTTTCACGTATTTCTGTACGCGCCGATGGAGATCCGCAAGAAACGCGTCGCGGAGCGGCGGGGACCGCGCCCACGCGGCACGTCCGACCTGGAGGCGGTGATTCGGGAGTATGATCGCCTGCGGGCGGCGGGCGTCCGGGAGTATTTCGAGCAGGAGTGGTGCAACCCGAATCTGTACGATCTCATGCTCAACACCAGACGCGGCTATGAGAGCGCCATGGAGACGATCCTGTGCGCCGCGGAAGTGAATGCCGAGGTAGGGGCGCACTAAGGCGATTCTGGTCCTACTGAGGTACGGTGCGGGCGTCAGATCTAAATAGAAACGCCCTCGGAGAGGGCGTTAGTGTGGGCGCTGACCGAAACCAGCGTTGCCTTACGCAGGCGAAAGCCTCTTATTAAGATTCGCGGGGCAATCGCCGCTTGGATACACTAAGACAATTGTATCCGAAATCGTGTATATTGCAAGACCGGAGCAACGTGTGTACATGACATACCGTTTGGGTCTTGATATCGGCAGCAATTCGGTTGGGTGGGCGGCGCTTGGGACTGAGGGCGGCGTTCCCGTTGAAGTGCTCAGGGCTGGCGTGCGCATTTTTGAGGCTGGAGTGCAGGGCGACCTGGAAAGGGGCAAAGAGGAATCGCGCGGCGCCGATCGGAGGCGGGCGAGGCTACAGCGGCGCCAGACCGACCGCCGGCGCAGGCGGCTGAAGGCGGTCTATTCCCTGCTGGCGGACTACGGGCTGCTGCCCCATGGCAAATCGGCCCGCGAGCGCGACAGCAACCTGACGGCGTTGGACGCGGAGCTTGCGAGGCGGTTTCCGGAAGCGCGAGCCTTGCCCTACTTTCTACGAGCCCGTGCCCTCGATCAACGATTGGAGCCTCCTGAATTGGGCCGCGCGCTCTACCACTTGGCGCAGCGCCGAGGCTTCGAGAGCAACCGCAAGGCCCGGCAACGCGAAACGGACGAGGAACGCGGGGAGGTACTGAAAGGAATTCAATCCCTATACGGTTCCATGGCCGAGACGGGTGCTCGGACTCTTGGAGAGTACTTTGCGCGGTTCCTTCCGCCGGCGGAGCGCCGAATTCGTTGCCGTTGGACTCACAGGCGCATGTACCAGCAGGAGTTCGAGACGATCTGGGCGGCGCAGAGGGAGTTCTACCCCGAGCTGCTGACTCGGGAACGGCACGACCAATTGTTTGAAGCGGTGTTTTTTCAGCGGCCGCTAAAAAGCCAGGAAGAGTTGATTGGCGACTGCGAACTAGAACCGGGGGAGAAGCGAGCGCCGTTGTGGCACCCGCTCGCGCAGCGGTTCCGGATGCTCCAGGTGGTGAACGATCTACGGCTAAGCGAACCCTCCGGCGTGGAGCGGGCGCTCACGCCGGAGGAGCGGAGACAATTGCTTGCGGAGCTTGAGATTAAAGGCGATCTGACTTTTGCCAAGGTGCGGCACCTCTTGCACCTTCCGAGAGGGGTCAGCCTGAACCGGGAGGAAGGGGGGAATGACAAACTGGTAGGCAACCGGACAGAGGCCCGGATGCGGTCCTGGTTCGGCGTCCGCTGGGACGAAATGGCCCCCGAACAGCGCACCGAGGCCATTGAGGACCTGGTGTCGAAGCTGACGGAGGAGGAACTCTTCGGTAAAGCCGTAGACGTTTGGAAATTGGATGGGACCTTGGCACGTGGCTACTCTCAATCGGGGCTGGAAGAGGGGAAGTATCTGGGGTATTCGCTCAAGGCTGTGGGGCGACTGCTGCCGTTGATGGAGGCGGGGCAGGCTTTCATGACGGCGCGGCATTCACTCTACCCAGAAACGCTGCGCCTGGGCGCCGCGGAAGACGCTCTTCGGCCGGTGACGGAATGTGTGCCGGATCTGCGGAATCCCGCTGTAGCCCGGGCGCTGACCGAGGTGCGAAAGATCGTGAACGCTATGATCCGCGAGTACGGCAAGCCGGACGAGATCCACATCGAACTGGCGCGGGACCTGAAGAGCCCGCGCAAGGAGCGCGAGAACCGCTGGAAGCGCATGCGGGAGCAGGAAGCGCGGCGCAAGGAGGCGGCGGAGAAGCTGGCCAAAGAGGACGGCAATCCGCGGCCATCGGCAGCGGATATCGAAAAGATGCTCCTGATGATGGAGTGCGGCTGCCAGTGCCCATACACGGGGCGCACCATAAGCATGGCGGCAATCCGGAACGGCCTGGTACAGGTGGAGCACATCATTCCGTTCAGCCGGTCGCTGGACGACTCCTTTGTGAATAAGACGCTGTGCTTTGTGGATGAGAACGCTCGCAAGAGAAACCACACCCCTTGGGAGTTCTACGGGCGGACAGGGGGTGAGGAGTGGGAGCGAATTCTCGATCGGGTTGGGAAGTTTCAATCGCGGGTTGCCAGGGCGAAGCTGGAACGGTTTCAGATGAGAGAGGAGCAGGTGGACGCCCTTCTTGGGGATTTCTCCACCCGCGCCCTCAACGACACGCGGTTCGCGAGCAAACTGGCAGCCCATTACCTTGCACATCTGTACGGCGGGCTTTCGGACGAAGGGGGGCGGCAGCGGGTGTTTGCAACGAGCGGAATGCTTACGGCGCGCCTGCGCCGTCTGTGGAGCCTCTCGCGGCTGGCGGGACTCTCGGAGAGTGGCGAGAAGGTGCGCGACGACCACCGGCAGCACACCCTGGATGCCATCATCATCGGCCTCACGGAGCTGCGTTGGGTAAAGCGCATGGCGGATGCGGCCGAGTACGGCCGGTCTCAAGGCCGGAGCCGCATTTCGTCGATCGAAGCGCCGTGGGATGGTTTCGCGGCGGACGTAGGAAAGGCCATCGACTCGCTGTTGGTATCCCATAGGCCGGAGCGGAAGATCTCCGGCGCTTTGCACAAGGAGACATTGTATGCGGAGCGCCGGCGGCGAGATGGCTCGCAGTTCATCGCCGTGAGGAAACCGGTGAACGCGCTCACGAAAGGCGAGTTGGCATCCATTGTCGACACCGTGGTGCGGGGCCGGGTGAAGCTGGCCGTCGCACGGGCGGGTGACGATCCGGGAAAGCTGAACGACGGCAATGCTCCTACGATGCCAAGCGGCGTTCCAATACGCAGCGTCCGCGTGGAGGTCCGCAAGCCCTTGAGGTCAGTCGGCTCCGGAGAGCGCCTCCGGCTTATTACAGGCGGCGACAACCAGCATTTCGAGGTCTTCTCGGTCTTGGACCGCCGCGGGAGCGTGAAGCGATGGGACTGCGTGATCGTCAGCAAAGCGGAGGCCGCGGAGAGGGTGCGCACGAAACGGCCGGTGGTATGTCGCGAGCACGGTCCGAACACGTGCTTCGCCTTTACCATTGCCAAGGGCGACACGTTTGAGATCGAACGGGACGGTGTGCCGGAGGTGGTTGTGGCTCGAGTCCTGGAGGGCGATAAGAGGGTCTCGTTGTTTTCTATCCGGGACGCTCGCCGCCAGGAAAAACGCAACGCCCTGCGCTGCACGGTGAATGAACTGATGAAGAAATATAAGCTCCAGAAAGTTGCGATCACTGTGCTCGGGGAGAAGATCGCCTGCCGTGACTAACCGGATTCTGGATTTCGCCGAATCGGCGGCATTCGTGCATTTGAGTGACGGGCTGCTGGTGGTCCGGCGCCAGGGCGAAGAGACAACTCGGATACCGGTGGCGGACATCGCCGTGATCGTCGCCAGCCATCGGGAAGTAACGATCACGCAGGCGGCAATCGCGGCTCTGGCATCAGCCGGAGGAATTCTGGTTTGCTGCGACGAAAAGCACCGGCCCGCCGGAATGCTAATGCCGCTAGCCGGGCACACCACGCAAGCGGAACGCTTTCGCAAACAGGCGGAGGCGTCCGAGCCAGTCCGGAAACGGGTCTGGCAGGAACTGGTTCGCGCGAAGATCCAGGCACAAGCCGCGGTGTTGGAATCGAGCAAGGGTGAAGACGGCGGGCTCCGCGCGCTGGCGGCAGGTGTGAGGTCGGGGGACGCGGGCAATTCGGAATCGATTGCGGCACAGCGATATTGGCCCCGGCTTTTCGATCGAGGCTTCCGGCGAGGAAACGAGGAGGACACGCGCAATCACCTGCTGGACTACGGTTACGCGATCCTGCGTGCGGCCTGTTGCCGCGCGATTTGTACCAGCGGTCTGCACCCATCGCTTGGAGTGCACCACACGAACCGGTACAACTGCTTCGCGCTTGCGGACGATTTCATGGAGCCGTGCCGCCCGCTGATCGACCGGGGAGTGGCCGGCCTGTGCGGGGATGCGGACGCGGGCAGTGTGACGCTCGACCGCACGGCGAAGGCGGCTCTGATTGGCGCGGTGGTGGGGAGATACCGGACTGGTGAGGAGAGCCGTACGCTCTTCGACATCCTGACACGCAGTGCACAGGAGCTGGCAAACCGTCTTACCGGCGAATCGACGAGTTTTCGGTTTCCGGACATCGATGCCGAGTGAGACTGCCCAATTCCGGGCCATGTGGATATTCGCGTTGTTCGACCTGCCGGTAGACACCAAGGAGCTGCGGCGGGAATATGTCTGGTTCCGAAAGGCGCTGCTGAAAGAGGGCTTCGTCATGCTGCAATACTCCGTGTACGCACGGTACGGGGCGAGCGAGGAGTCGGTGGAAGCTGTACGAGCTCACGTCCAACGGGCGTTGCCTCCGCATGGTCAGGTGCGGGTGCTTGCGGTGACGGATCACCAGTTCGGGAAGATGGAAGTGTACTTTGGAAAAAAACGCCGGCGGGTGGAGGATCCGCCGGCACAGATGCTGCTATTTTGAGCGGTGCCACGAGGAGAAGCTGCCGCTAGCCTTGGGGATAGCGGCAGCATAGTGTATCCAAGCGGCGACTCCCGGCCAATCCCAACAAAAAGCCCCGGTTTTCACCGGGGCTTTTTAGTGTATCCAAGCGGCGACTCCCGGCCAATCCCAACGTGGACCGCCATCTGCTGGCCCGCTCTTGAAGTGTATCCAAGCGGCGACTCCCGGCCAATCCCAACTGTTTCGCCACCTGGAAATTCAGGTAGTCAGTGTATCCAAGCGGCGACTCCCGGCCAATCCCAACTCAAGGTTGTGCAGGCTCCTCTGTTCACTCAGTGTATCCAAGCGGCGACTCCCGGCCAATCCCAACGCGGGGACCACTGGGTACACCGAAAACCCCAGTGTATCCAAGCGGCGACTCCCGGCCAATCCCAACGCACCTGCCGTTTACGGTTTCATCGTCCATAGTGTATCCAAGCGGCGACTCCCGGCCAATCCCAACGGAAGGGCCTATCGAGAGCAAGGAAAGGAAGTGTATCCAAGCGGCGACTCCCGGCCAATCCCAACCACAAGGATCGTTCGGGGATTTCATCGACAGTGTATCCAAGCGGCGACTCCCGGCCAATCCCAACCCCGTGCTGCGCTCTGATCGTCCTCGAACTAGTGTATCCAAGCGGCGACTCCCGGCCAATCCCAACAGGGAGTCACAGTAGGCCGTGTCAGAGGTAGTGTATCCAAGCGGCGACTCCCGGCCAATCCCAACGATGCGCAGGGCAACGCCACGGCTTCTCTCAGTGTATCCAAGCGGCGACTCCCGGCCAATCCCAACTCTCCATCGCTGCGAGCTTTTTTTCATACGAGTGTATCCAAGCGGCGACTCCCGGCCAATCCCAACACTGCTGAGGGCTATATCGGACCTGAAGCGGTGTATCCATGCCGCAACCCCCCGGCCCATCCGAGGCGGGCGGCCGCCGGTCAACTCGCCACTTTCTTCAACAGCCAAGCCATGTTCCGACCCAGAGTCTTCATGGTTTGAATGCCTTCCTCGTCCTTTTCGGCATCGCCGGGCTCCCGGCCCATGCCGATGTTCCAGTAGGACGAACCCGGAATAATCATTTCGGTTACCAGGAAGAAGTGATCCAGGGTGTCCAGGGCGTGGATGGCGCCGGCCCGCCGCACGGCTGCCACCGCCGCGCCCACCTTGCGGCGAAACATGCCGCCGTTGGCCCGGGCGACCAGGCAGGCGCGATCAATGAGCGCCTTGATCTCCGGCGAGACGTCGGTGACGTAGGTTGGCGAGCCCAGAAGGATACCATCCGCGGCGGCCATCTTGTCGATACAGACGTTGCCCATATCGCCGGTCTGCGAGCAGCGGCGATCCTTTCTCGTAGAACACTTGCGGCAGGCCAGACACCCGTGAATCGTGGCGCCGGCGAGCTCCACCAGTTCGGTTTCAATGCCCTCCTGGGCCAGCTCGCCAAGCACGTAGCCGAGCAGGATGGCAGTGTTCCCGCCTCTGCGGGCGCTGCCGTTGAATGCGACGACTTTCATAGAGCGATCACTCCGAAGTTTCTATTCTCGCTCACGGCGCGGGAGTGCGGGCCGTGGCCGGGATCGGGAGGCAGAGCTTACCATTGGCCGTGTGTTAAATTTGTTCGAGCTTTCCGATGACACGACCAAGCATCGGCTTGCGCTGGGCGGCGGTGCTGATCCCCGGCGTATTGCTGTATTCCCTGCCGGCGCCGGGCCTGAGCGGGCCACAACGCCATCTGCTGGCGGTGTTTGCCGCCACCATCATTTCACTGATAGCCCAACCGGTTCCCATGGCCGTCTCGGTGGTGGTGGCGATGACCACGCTGGCGCTGACCGGCACTTTGCCGGGCGCGCAGGTGCTGACCGGTTTCAGCAACGCGACGGTGTGGCTGATTTTCACCGCCTTCCTGTTCGCGCGCGCGCTGACGGTCACGGGACTGGGACGGCGCGTGGCCTATCTCTTTATCCAGCGGTTCGGCCGGAGCGCGCTGACGCTGGGGTACTCGATGGCCGGCGCCAACCTGGTGGTGGCCCCGTTCGTGCCTTCCGACACCGCGCGCGGGGGCGGCATCGTCTTCCCCATCACGCGCAGCCTGGCGCAGGTGTTCGGCTCGGAACCTGGACCCACCGCCAACCGCCTGGGAACCTTTCTGATACTGAGCGCGTTCCATTCGAACTACACCGTCTCCGCCATGTTCCTGACGGGGATGGCCGCCAATGCGCTGATCGCCGAGTTCGCGCGGAAGATCGCGCACGTGGAGCTGACCTGGGGGAATTGGGCGCTGGCGGCATCGCTTCCCGGGCTCCTCACGCTGGCCCTGGCGCCTTACGTCATTTACCGTCTTCATCCGCCGGAGGTGCGCGATACCCAAGCGGCGAGGGAGCACGCCGCCGAAGCACTGGCGCAGATGGGGCCGATGAGCCGCCGCGAAATCACACTTTCCCTCATTTTCCTGGCCGTGATGGGCGGATGGGTCACGTCTCCGTGGCACGGGGTCAACAACACGATTGTGGCGCTGGCCGGTGTTTCCGCCATCCTGCTCTGCCGGGTCGTGACGTGGGACGAACTGCTCACGGAGGGCCGCGCCTGGGACGCGCTCATCTGGTTTGGACCGCTGGTGATGATGTCCGACGCGCTCACTGAATCGGGCGTCATCCGCATACTTTCGAGCGCGCTTTTCCACGGGATGCACGGATGGAGCTGGCCGCTGGCGGCGGCGGCGCTGGCGGTGGCCTACTTGTACATTCACTACGCCTTCGCCAGCCTGACGGCGCACGTGATGGCGCTCTACCCGAGTTTTCTGGCGGCGGGCGTGGCGGCCGGCGCGCCGCCGCTGGCGATGGCCCTGGTGCTGGCGTTCTTTTCGAGCCTGGATGCCGCCATGACGCATTACGGCACGGGATCGGCGCCGGTTTTCTTCGGAGCGGGTTACGTCGCGCAGGGCACGTGGTGGCGCCTGGGCCTGTTGATTTCGCTAATGAACCTGGTAATCTGGCTGGGCATCGGGCCGGTGTGGTGGAAGGCGTTGGGGATGTGGTGAGAGCGAATAGGGACGGCGGTCATCAGCGGGCTGCCGGAGTATAAGCCGGTTTCTGTGCCCTTGCGGGTGGCAGTCATTCGTCTGGGCCGCACATTGCTGTGCGGCTCTAGCGACCTACCCGGGAGTCGGGCGGGGCGGGCAACCCCTCCTCCCCTATTTGGTCTTGCTCCGCGTGGGGTTTGCCCTGCCGGCAGAATTACTCCTGCCGCGGTGCGCTCTTACCGCACCATTTCACCCTTACCTCGCCTCGCGGCAAGGCGGTATCTTTTCTGTGGCACTTTCCGTATCCGATTTCTCGGACCCCGGCCGTTAGCCGGCACGCTGCCCTGTGGAGACCGGACTTTCCTCCCCCGGGCCCAAAGGGCACCCCGGGAGCGACTGCCCGTCCGGCAGCCTCACGTGATTATTGTCGCACCTTATGGGCGGCGCCTGGGAGGTCCCATGATCAGGCCGGAAGAAGCTCGCGAGGGGGCCGGCGAGCCACTTCGCCAGCCTTATAGATCGGCTTGCCGCGTTTCATGGTCAGACGAACCAGGTTGGCTCCAAACTGGCGGGCCAGCTCGCGATAGTCGGAGACATCGAGGAGCAGAAGATCCGCCGATTTTCCAGGTTCGAGCGATCCCACGCGGTCGGCGCAACCCAAAGCGTGAGCGCCGTTGATGGTGGCGGCTGAAATCGCTTCGGCCGCGGTCAGGCCCATTCGCAAGCACGCCAGAGCCACCACTGCCTGCATGCTCAGGGTGGGGGTGTGGCGCGGGTTAAAGTTGGTGGCGAGGGCGATGGCCGCGCCGGCGTCGATGAGCGCGCGTGCCGGCGCGTGGTGACCGCCGTTGTGCAGGGAAACCGCGGGCAGCAGCGTCGCCATGGTGGGGGCGCCGCCGAGGGGCAGCGCGTCGGCCGCGGTGGCGTGCTCGAGATGATCGATGCTCACGACCAGGTGCTCAACGGCCGTGACGATGGCGGCGGCGGGAGACCGCTGATCCGCATGGATCTTGCAGGCGAAACCCAGACCGCGAGCGCGGCTGAGATAGCGCGCGAACCACTCCGGGGAGACGCCGTCGCTGTCCCAAACCAGGTCGGCGAAGCGCGCCAGGCGACGGCGGCGAATCTTGGGCAGCAACTCCGTACAGACCGATTCCAGCGCCCCCCGGCGGGCCTCTCCACCGTTCCCATCGGGCGGCAGGCGAAGCAGGAACGTGCTGACCACATCAAGCGGGTCGCGCTTCAGAGCCGACAGGACACGGAGGATCTTGATTTCGGCGCTCTCATCGGCGCCGCAGCCGGTCTTGGCTTCCACGGTGGTGGTGCCGTGGCGCGCCATGGCTTCCACATGCGAGCGTGCGCGCGCTTCCAGCCTCTGGCCGGTGCTGGAACAAACCAGCCGCGCGGCGGCCTCTTCATCCGCATCGGGCTCGCCCAACAGCGGGAATACGAGGTGAGTGTGGCAATCGACGAAGCCCGGCATGACCACGCGCCCGGCGGCGTTGATTTCCATGGCATCGCGCGCACACGCCAGATTCTCGACGCGGCGGGAGGTCCCCACCTCTTCGACGATGCCGTCACGAATCAGCAGCGAGCCGTCGTGGATAATGCCAAGATCGTTGAGGGTGTCCCCGCGGCGGGGTTCCTTGGGGCCGCGCAAGGTGAGCAGTTGGCGCGCGCCTCGAATCAGAACTGTCCCCGTGGTTTTCACCTCGGTTTATTGTAACATTAGTACTGTTACGTACAGTCGTTTCCGGCCATGCGGCAAAAACGGAGCCAGGTCCAGGCACGCCCACTAAAGACTTTGGAAAGAGTGCTTTCCAAGGCCGGATTGGGCTCTCGGACGGACGCGCGAAGGTGGATTGGCGGGGGCCGTGTGGCTGTGAACGGAAAAACCATTCGCAACCCGGACCACTGGGTAGACCCCCAGCGGGACCGCATCACACTGGACGGCCAGGCCCTTCGGTCGGCAGCTAAGGCCTATATATTACTTTATAAACCGAAGGGGTACCTGACCACGCGGCGGGACCCGGAAGGCCGGCCTACGGTCTACGATCTGACCGCCGATGCGGGAACGTGGCTTTCGCCGGTGGGACGCCTGGACCTGGACACCAGCGGCCTGTTGCTGATGACTAACGACACGGACCTCGCGGAGCGCATCGCCAATCCCGACCACAAGGCGCCCAAGACTTACCAGTTGAAGACCGCGACGCTGCTCAACGACGAGCAGATCGCACAGTTGCGGCGCGGAATCGAACTCAGCGACGGACTTACGCGGCCGGCGGAAGTGAAACGCCTGCGGGAGAGCGGCCAGCACACGTTTCTGGAGATGACCATAACGGAAGGACGCAACCGGCAGGTGCGGCGGATGATCGATGCCGTGGGAAGCAAGGTGCTCAAGCTGGTGCGCACGGCCATCGGGCCGATACGCATCGGCGACCTACAGATTGGAAAGTGGCGCAAGCTGACGGGGGCGGAGGTGCGAGCCTTGTCCGGGCCACGTTAGGCCCGGAGCGTGCCCCGGCCTACTCTCACGGCAGCTTGGCAGCCAGGGCCACGGACAGGTCTACGGGGTTCTGGCCGTCCGCTACGTTGGCGTATCCACCGACATAACGTCCCTTGCGGAAGAAGCACAGTCTTCCCAGGTACTTGTCATTAGCCTGGAAAGCTTCGTCGGCGACGGTGGCCGCGGTGGTCTCACCGGTCGCAGCAAACCGCGCCCGCAGTTTCTGCAAGACGCCGCCCGCCGACTCCGGGGTTGCTTCCGTCACCACAAACGCCTTGCCGTAATCGTACTGAGCGGCATAGCCCCGCCGCAGCAACCGGATTCCGAGTACGCTTTCCGGCACCAGGCGAAGGGTCTGCTGCTTTTCAGCCGGGAACCAGGTGAGAGCGACGGGCGGAGAAGTGCTGCCCGGCACGACCTTCTCGAACGCGGCCATCCACTCCTGCAAAGTAGCGGTATGGTCGCCTTCCGGGCTGGCCGCAATTTCGACATAGTACTGGCCCTTCGTGAAAATGGCTCTCCGCGGGACGATCTGGCCGCCCGCCCCGAGCTTGGCCATGGGTTCCCGCAGATCCCGGTTGGCCGTGAACATGCCGTAAGAGAGATCGGGTTCTCCAAAATCGGAAATATCGATAACCAGTGTGACAGGGCCTTTGACGCAAGTGACGCCATGCATGGACTGGAAGCCGTAAATCAGGTAGCCTTCCGCGTTACCATCCATGTACTCGAACAGATTGTCGCCAACATAGCTTCGGGCTTCGCCGCGCTGCGTCCATCCCGGTACCGCGGTACAAACAGGAACTGGAGCCGTATCGGCGGCGGCCGCCAGGCCGCAAGCCAGCAGCCCGAACGCGCAAATCGTCTTTAACATGTAAACATCTCCTGTGCTCGGATGAGCCTTTCAGAAACCTTCACTCCACAAGGGCATTCCACCGTGCAGCCCGGACAGGTGCCGCAGGTCATGCACTTCAAGATTCACGGGTGGCAAAATCCCATTTTAGTTGGGGAGGCTCCCAAATGCCAGCGACTTTTTCACGCCGCGCGATTTTGCGGTGGAGGGCCTAGGCCGGCGACTGGGGTCAGTGGTTCTCTTTCCGCTCTTCCTTCTTTTCCGTCTTCTTGACGGCTTTCTTCGCGGTCTTTGCCTGTTCGGTCCGTGGCTGCTCGGCGGGCCGGGTTACGGGATTGGCCGCGGGCGCCTGCGCGGCTGGCTGGCGGTCGTTGCGCACCGGCGCTATCGCCGGCCGTTCCGGACGTGCCATTCCAGCCCCGGGGCCTCGCACCGCGGCCGGGCGCGCGGCGTGATCGCGCAGACTCTCAACGCTTGAGACCGGCGGAGGAGGCGGAGCGGTCTTGGCATACACGAGCCGATCCGCGACCCTGGCAAGAGGCGTCTGAACCGCGGCGGCGCCGGCGGGACGCCCCAGCACGCTTTCCCGCACCGGCACGATGGGCGCGGTCGCACCCACCACCCGCGCTTGCACGATCTCGCGCTGCGGTACAATCACCATGGCCTGCGCTACCGGCCGCGCCCCAACGAACGCGTCGTGGGGCACCACCGTCACCGCGCCCACCACGGTCTGGTTCACGTAGACCACGTTGAGGCCCGGCCGGTACACTTCGCCGGGGCCCAGCGGGAACCATGCCGCCATCCCCACGCCGCCAACACCCACGAAGGCCACCAGCGCCGGGGCGTACACGGGGCGCGGCGCGATGGCGCCGGGCACCCACACCCAACCGACGGGGCCCGCGAACGCCCACCGGCCGTAGTGGAATGGGGCAAAGCCCCAGGGCGCGTCATCGATCCACGTCCAGCCCCACGGATCTACCCACACCCAGTGGCCATAGCGGTATGGCGCCCATCCCGCCATCATCCCCGTCGGCGCCCAGACCCAGCCGTAGGGCGGAACCTGCCGCCACACGCCGTACTGGTCCAGATCTTCATAGCCGATGGTCTGGCGGGAAACGTAGCGCGCCGATTGCGACTGGTCCTCGCGCCGGTCGCGCATCTGGCACCAGGTGTCAAACTGGTCCGGAGGCGGGACGCTGCCCATGTCAAACTTATCGACGCCGCTGATTTGGGCGCTTTGGCCCGCCTGAACCGGGAAGGCCCCGCGCGCCTCCTCGCCATTGACCTGGGCTTCCCCGCCCCGCACCGTGACCGTGGTGATGTTGTTATCGCCATCCACATCGATGCGGTAGTCGCCGACCTCGACGAGAGAGATAGCCACATTGGGCGTGTCGATTTCGAAGGCTTCCTGATTTCCCAAGTACCGGATGTGGACGTTGAGCACGCCTTGCGTGAGGCTGAACTGCGCCATCTGGTCATCGAGGTTGAGGATGGCCAGCGCGGTCTGGGAACCCATGCGAATGGCGGTGGACCCGATGTGCATCTCCACCTGTGCGCCGGCATCGGCCCAGAGATGGTCGCCGGTGGTGAGAGGATAGTTCAGCGAGGCCGCGGTCCATTCCTCGACGGTCCCCGGCCTGAAGGAGACCGTCCCGCTTTGATAGCTCAGCCGCGCCACGCGCGACGGGGGATCTCCGGCGTCCGCCAGGACCGGAATCGCCGCCACCGCCAACAGAGCCGCTAACAACTCAACCTTGCGCATCATGTGGTTTCTCCAACGCGTTCAACACGTGGGATTCCTAGATGGCTCAATGGGTTACATTAACTTTCCGCAAGAAATGCGCGGCGCTCGGCGTCACCCGCGCGACAGATACACGAAGCGGGCGATGAACAGGGCCGTCAGAGCGTACACGAACCAGTTCACCTGGCGGAACTTGCCGCGCGCAATTTTCATGAGCGTGTAGGCGGTGAAACCGAATGCCAGACCGTTGGCTATGCTGAAAGTCAGCGGGATCGCCATCATGGTGAGGAACGCGGGCACGGCCACTTCGGGATCCTGCCATTCAATCTCCGCCACCACACCCACCATGAGGCTGCCGACGATAATCAGCGCCGGCGCGGTGGCAGCGGCGGGGATGGCGCCCACTACCGGGGCGACAAACAGCGCCACTACAAACAGCAGGCCGGTGACGATGGCGGTCACCCCGCTGCGCCCGCCGGCGGCCACTCCCGCGGCGCTCTCGATGTAGCTCACCACGGTGGAAGTGCCGGTGAGCGAGCCTACGATAGTGGCCGTGGCGTCGGAAAGCAGGATGCGGTTGACGCGCGGGATCTGGTGCGTCTGGTCGAACAGATTGGCCCGCTTGCCCACCGCTACCAGGGTTCCAATGTTGTCGAACAGGTCGATGAACAGGAACACAAAAACGATTTCCAGGAAGCCGATGCGCAAGGTGGCCGGGAGGTCGAGCTTGAAAGCCGTGGCCGAGAGGTCGCTCAAGCGATAGGAGTGCGGCGCCCATTTCGCGACACCGGTAACGAGGCCGATACCGGTGGTGGCGAGAATGCCGATCAACATCGCCGCGCGCACGCGCCACGCCAGCAGCACGGCGATCAGCAGCAGGCCGAACATGGCCAGCGCGGTGCTCTTGTCTTGCAGGTTGCCGAGCGTCACCGTGGTGGCGGCGTTGGGCACGATGATCCCCGAGTTGCGGAAACCGAGCAGGGCGATGAACAGCCCCACGCCCGCCGCCACCGCCGCGTACAGCTCGTAGGGAATGGTGGAGATGATGAGCTGGCGCACGCCCAGGGCGGTCAGCAGGAGGAAGGCCACACCGGAAATGAACACGGCCCCCAGCGCCGCCTGCCACGGAACTCCCATCCCCTTCACCACGGTGTAGGTGAAGTAAGCGTTCAGCCCCATGCCGGGCGCCAGCGCGATGGGGTACTTGGCAAAGCCGCCCATAAGGAAGCTCCCGACGGCGGCCGAGATGCACGTGGCCGCCGTCACGGCCGCCAGCGGCATGCCGGTCTCGTGCAGGATGGCGGGGTTGACGAAGACGATGTACGCCATCGTCATGAAGGTGGTGAACCCGGCCAGAATCTCGGTCTTCCAGGTAGCGCCGAGTTGCTTGAACTCGAAGTAGTGCTCCAGGTATTGGCGCAAGGGCATGGTCTTACATTGTAGCCGTGGCGCAGGCCCTCGCGGGCCCGTCGGCGATAGGATAGGAAAAGCCATGAGCGGCCTCTCAAATAAATCCCCGGTCATGAGCAGCCGGCTGGTATTGGTGGCGGGTTTCGGCGGGCTGCTTCTTCTGGTCGCGTTCGCGGGCTTCGATGGACTTCAGGCTTTACAGCAGATTCAGGCCTCGGACAACAACATTCGCGAAGATTTTTTGTTGCGCACAAGGGTGCTGGAGCGGATTCGCGCGGACGTGTATGTCTCGGGCACTTATGTGAGAGACTATCTGCTCGAGCCGGAGAGCGGCAAGGCGGAAGGCCACCGGTACAGTCTCCGCGAAACCCGCGGCGACATGGACGCGGCACTGCGGCAATACCGGGCGCTGTTGAATGCCCAGGAAGCCAATCCGTTTCAGGTGCTCACGCAGGAATTGGCGGCATACTGGACGGTGCTGGAGCCGGTGTTACAATGGACCACCAGTCAGCGGCGACGCGATGGCTATGCTTTCCTGCGCGACGAAGTCTTCCCGCGCCGCGTGGCCATGCTGGGGATCGCGGACCAGATTGGCGCCATCAACGAGTCGCAGTTGAATAGCGGCAAGGCGAGAGTGGAGGAACTTTTTTCCCGCTTCCAGCGCCGCCTGACGATGGCTATCGGATTGACCATTCTCCTGGGCCTCCTTCTGGCCGGTTTCAGCATGCGCAAGATTCTGGGTCTGGAGGCCGGGACGGCGGCGCACTATAAAGAGATTTCGAATGCCAGAGCGGAGTTGAAACAGTTGTCGGCGCGCTTGGTGGAAGCCCAGGAAAACGAGCGCAGATCGATTTCCCGCGAGCTGCACGACGAAGTAGGCCAGGCACTGACCGGCGTGCTGGTGGAGATGGCCAACCTTTCCACCCTGATTCGCACCAAGGACACAGACGCAGTGGCGGCCAAGGCGGACGGGATCAAGAAGCTGGTGGAGAACTCGATCGGGGTGGTTCGCAGCATGGCGCTGTTGCTGCGGCCGTCGATGCTGGACGATCTCGGCTTGCTGCCCGCCCTGCAATGGCAGGCGCGTGAAGTTTCCAAGCGCAGCGGCGTGGGGGTGAAAGTGGCGGCCGAGCAGGTTTCCGAAGAACTTCCCGAAGAGATCAAGACCTGCGTGTACCGGATCGTCCAGGAAGCTCTGCACAACTGCGTACAACACTCGGGGGCCTCGAACGTGAGAGTCACAGTGCGCCAGGAGCGAGACCGTCTCCTGCTCTCCGTCCAGGATGACGGGAAGGGATTCGACACGAAACAGGAGCGCGGAATGGGGCTGCTGGGGATTCACGAAAGAGTGAGCCACCTGGGCGGCAGCTTCGCAGTGGATTCCGAGCCTGGGCAGGGCGCCGTACTGAGCATCATGCTCCCTTTGCCGGAGCCGATGCCGCGGAAAGCGCGGGAGACCGCATGAAACCGATTCGAATTCTACTGGCCGACGACCATTACGGTGGTCCGGAAGGGCTTGCGGCTGTTGCTCGAAAGCCATGCTGGTATCAAGGCCGTCGCGGAGGCCGCGAACGGGCGCGAGGCCGTGGCGCTGGCCGAAGAACACACGCCCGACGTGGTGGTGATGGATGTGGCGATGCCTATCCTGAACGGCATCGAGGCCGCCAGACAAATCTCCGCCAAGCTGCCGCAGACCGCCATCGTGTTTCTCAGCATGCATTCCGATGAGGGCTACGTGCTGAAGGCGCTGAAGGCCGGCGCGCGGGCCTACCTGCTGAAAGACTCCGCTGAAAACGAC
>Ga0181518_10000502_pt1 | contig 42545 bp, 26 predicted proteins | sample PEATcosm2014_Bin_28_FD_119751 | JGI IMG/M metagenome (GOLD analysis project Ga0181518, IMG submission 119751) | Peatland microbial communities from MTU Mesocosm Facility, Houghton, MI, USA - PEATcosm2014_Bin01_60_metaG | ecosystem: Environmental > Terrestrial > Soil > Wetlands > Peat | place...
CGCTGGATCGTCCAGCGCTTGGGCTACCTCACGCCAGTCCAGGCGCGCCAGCAGCTCCTTGCGCTTGGAGCTGCTGCATGAATACACTCAATTCACTGTCCAACAAATCCGGCGCTAAACAGACTAACCAAGCGCTGGCTCACCGCTGCTTGGCCGAGTAACACCTCGGTCTCTTCGGATTACTCTTCGCCAGTGGCCGAGGGAGTGCGCAATGTTCCGCGGCGAAGGGCACGTTCTTTCATAAATGCAAAGAAGACGGGAACGAGGATCAGGACATGGATGGTGGACGTAACCATGCCGCCGACAATTGGGGCTGCAATCGGCTTCATCACATCCGAACCGATGCCGCTCTCCCAAAGGATAGGCATGAGGCTGGCGAGAACTGCTGTGACGGTCATCAGTTTTGGCCGCAAACGTTGAACAGCCCCATCGATAACCGCTGATTCGATATCCTCATGTTTGAGCGGAATACCTGAACTGAGGCGCCTGTCGAGCGATTCGTGAAGATAAACGACCATGACGACCCCGGTTTCCACGGCAATTCCAAAGAGTGCAATGTAGCCCACCCAAACGGCGACGCTGAAATTGAAGCCGAGCCAATACTGGAGGATGAGTCCTCCGGTCATGGCATAAAAGGTAGGAAAGATGAGGACCGCTGCTTCCGTTGGGGAATGAAAGACCATATAGAGAAGCAGGAAAATTACAAAGAACACGATGGGCACGATGATCTTCAGGCGCGATTTTGCGCGCAGCTCGAATTCATAATCACCGGACCATTTGTAGGTGTAGCCGGGTGGCAGCTTGAGTTTCTCGCGCAAGAGGCGGTCTGCTTTGTCCACAAATCCGCCGTAGTCCTTGGTCGAGAGGTCCAGGTAGACATATCCCGTGAGGAGGCCATCCTCGTCGCGAATCATGGCTGGGCCGCGACTGAAATAGACTTTGGCGACTTCGGAGATGGGGATTTGCGCCCCGGTAGGGGTCGCAATCACAACGCGCTTCAGTTCTTCGATGTCATCCCGGAAGTCCCGGCTGTAGCGGACATTGACGGGATACCGTTGACGCCCCTCCACATTCTCAGCGATGTTTTCGCCTCCAATACCGGAGGTCACCGCTCGATGCACATCTCCCACGGTCAGCCCGTAGCGGGCGGCTTCAAGTCGATTCACCTCCACATTGATGTAGAAACCCTCCGCCACGCGCTCGGCAAATACGGAGCGAAGTTCGGGAATGTTCCCCAAGATTAGCTGTAATTGCGCCCCCGCCTGTTGGATTTGTTCAACGTTTTGGCCCTGAATCTTGAGTCCCACCGGAGTCTTGATGCCGGTCAACTCCATGTCGAGCCTGTTCTGCACGGGCATGGTCCAGGTGTTGGTCAGGCCGGGGAACTGGAGCTTTTCGTCCATCTCGCGGATCAATCTTTCGTAGGTCATCCCCGGACGCCACTCTTCGCGCGGTTTGAGCATGATGGTCGTGTCGTACATGTCCAGGGGAGCGTTATCGGTAGGGCTGTCGGAGCGGCCCACCGCACCAAAGACACTTTCGACCTCGGGGAAGGATTTGATGATGCGGTCCTGCTCTTGTAGAAGCGTGGAAGCCTGCGTAATGGAGATGCCCGGAAGAGCGGTCGGCATGTACAGAGAGGAGCCTTCATACAGCGGAGGCATGAACTGGCTGCCAATACGCCAGGCGAGAGGAAAGGTGATCAGCAGAAAAATGAGATTGAGAAGAAGTGTCGTCTTCCGGTAGCGCAAGCAGAATCGGAGTACCGGCAGGTACAAAGCTTGTGTCCATCGTGAGAAGGGATTCGTTGATTCGAGCCGAAGATGGCCACGGATAAAAATGACCATCAGAACGGGAACGAGCGTGATGGCGAGGATGGAAGAGAAGGCCACGGAGAGAGTTTTGGTCCAGGCGAGAGGGCGGAACATTCTTCCTTCCTGCGCTTCGAGAAGAAAAACAGGCAAGAACGAGACGAGAATCACCAGAAGGGAAAAGAAGATCGCCGGGCCCACCTGCTTTGCAGCGCCAATGAGAATGGCTTTTCTTTCCTCGTTCGACACTTCTTTCCCCAATTGAGCTGTAGACGCCATGTGCTCCGACAAGTGTCGATAGCCGTTTTCCACCATCACAATGGAAGCATCGATCAGGACGCCGATGGCAAGCGCCAAACCACCCAAGGACATTATGTTCGAGCTGACGTGGAGGAAATACATGGGGATGAAAGAAGCGACGACAGCAATCGGTAGGGTGAGGATGGGAATAAGCGCAGAGCGGAAATGAAATAGGAAAGCAATGGTCACGAAGCTAACGATGGCCACTTCCAAAAGGAGATCTCGCTGGAGCGTTTCGATGGAGGCATGAATCAGCCCGGAGCGGTCGTATCCGGAAACGATCTCGACGCCAGAGGGAAGTGCAGGCTTGAGTTCAGCGAGTTTTGTCTTTACACCATCGATGACTTTGAGAGCATTCTTACCGTCGCGCATAACGATGATGCCGCCGACAACTTCGCCCTCTCCGTTCCATTCGGCAACTCCTTCCCGAATATCGGGGCCAAAGGCGACGGTGCCAAGGTCATGCACAAGGACCGGGGTGCCGTTCTTCGTTGCGACCGGAACGCTTTCTAGGTCCTGGAGCGAACGCAAGTAACCCAAACCGCGAATCATGTACCGAGCGCCGGCCATTTCAAGAACGCGACCACCAACTTCATTGGTCGAATCGCGAACGCGGTTGATCACCATCGAAAGTGGAATGTTGTAGGCGCGAAGTTTGTTGGGGTCGAGATTCACCTGATACTGTCGAACGAACCCGCCCATCGAGGCAACTTCCGCCACGCCTGGAACGGTTTCGAGTTGAAAGCGAAGATACCAGTCTTGAAGACTGCGCAATTCAGCCAAGCTGTGACGATGAGAACGATCGATGACGGCATATTCATAGACCCAACCAGCTCCGGTAGCGTCTGGTCCGATCATGGGTGAAACGTTTTTCGGCAGGACTCCCTGAAGCTGCTGGATGTATTCGAGCACCCGAGAACGTGCCCAATAGAGGTCCGTTCCATCCTCGAAAACCACGAAGATGTAGGAATCACCAAACATCGTTTGGGCCCGAACAGCCTTTACGTGGGGAGCGGCGAGAAGAGTCGAGACGATGGGATAGGTCACCTGATCTTCGATGATGTTCGGAGGCAGACCTTCCCAGGGAATGTGGACGATTACCTGAACGTCGGAGATATCTGGCAGCGCATCGAGAGGAATGTTTTTGAGCGACCAGATTCCCGCAAGGAGTAGCAGGAGAGTCCCGGTAAAAACTAGGAAGCGGTTGTTTGCGCACCAATCAATAACGCGGGAGATCATGGCTACATGCCTACTTGTGCCTGGAGGCTGAGCTGCTTCGTTGCAAGGGCACCGTAGTTCTTGAGCGCGGTGATGGTGACCTTCCAGGTTCCACCGCTCTCCAGCGTCACCTTGCCTTCGTAGATGCCTTTCCCTTTTTCGCTGAGCGGCGTGACGATATTCATGGCGGCCATGCCCATTTCCGGCATACCAGCCATATAGCTGCGAACGCTGACCTGAGCGCCCACAACAGGTGCGCCATCGGCAGCCGACAATTTCACCCGATAAAGATTTGTTCCCTTTTGCGGATTTTGCGGCTCGGTTGAGAATTCGATTTGCGCCGCTGTTTGGGCAGTTTGGTTGTTTTTGGATTCTGTTGCGCTAGCGCCCGGCGGCGGGGAAGCGTAAGAACCAATGGCAGCCTGAAGCTGGCTTTCAGAATCGACCAGAAAGTTCGCGGAAGTAACGATCCGTTCTCCCGCTTTCAGGCCCTTGAGAACGATATATTCATCGTTTGCTTGAGGGCCGAGTTGTATCTCACGAGGTTCGAGGTAACCGCTGCCACGATCCACGAAAACAATCTGCCGCGACCCTGATTGCAGCACTCCACTGATAGGAATCTCCAATTGCTTTCCGAGAGTCGCTTCCAGGCGTACGTTGACGAACATCCCAGGGCTAAGGGTCAGGTGCGGATTGGAAAAAACCAAACGGGCACGAGCGGTGCGCGTGGTCATGTCTACATCTGGATAAATGAAATCCACCCTTCCTCGGAATTCGCGGCCTGGATAGGAATCCACGGTGAGATATGCGGGTGCACCTATTTTTACACGGCCCAAATCGTTCTGGAAAACCTGAGCGAGAACCCAAATGGTGGAGAGATCGGCAACCGTATAGAGGCGCGTATCTGGCTGCACCATCAAGTTGGGAAGAGCATTGCGCTCGGTGATATAGCCGGAAACCGGCGAGTTGATTTCCAGTGTTTCTTCAACTTGGCCTGTGGTTTCAAGGCGTGCGATCTCCTGCTGGGGGATGTCCCATTGCGCCAGGCGTTCGCGAGAGGATTCGAGCAAAGACATTACGCCAGAGGCGACACCGGGAACTGTGCTTTGCGAGAGGTTTTTCGCATTCTGTTTGGCAAGAAGGTATTCGCGTTCGGCGGTGACCAGTTCCGGGCTGTGAATGGTAAATAACGGCTGGCCTTTCCTCACGTATTGGTAAGTGGCATCCGCAAAGACCTTTTCGATATGGCCGGAGATGCGCGTCTGCACGTAGGATACGCGGCGCTCGTCAATCGCGACTGTACCTGTCGTGCGAACGGTGTCCTTCACGTCCTTCCTCTCGACGACACCGAACTTCACGCCAATGGATTGCAGTCGTTCGGGTGAGAGTTGGACGGGAGAGAGGGGTGTCTCCGCAGATGGCGGCGGCACGGCAGAGGTACTCGTCTCCTGTTGGAGTACAGGATTGGAAGCGGATGTGGCGGCAGTCTTTGTCCCGGCGGGATGATGCGAGCGCCACCAGAAACCAGCAAGCACTCCGGCAAGAGTCAGGTTCGCGACGACCACGATGATGAATGCAGTTCGATAGTTTTTCATGGAAAGATTCCTTTGCTCCGCCGTTCAGCGCAGCGTTACTCCAGTCACTTCTTCCATCTGTGCCAAAGCGATTTCGTGTTCAGAAAGCGTCTGCCAGTATTCTTCGTCAAGCTTCAGGACATCGAGGAAGGATGCCAGCAAGGCCTGAAAGTCCTGACGATTGGATTGATACGCGGCCATGCCCGCCTGTAGCTCGGCACGCGCTTGAGGTATTAAGCCCGCGCGATAAATCTTCAGTAGCTCCGCTGATTTTTCCGCAGTGAGAAATTGCTGGCGAAGCTGGAAGGTGGTCTGCTGCGCTTGCACTTCATATTCACTCTTTGCGCGGTCCCGGTCGGACTCGGCTTGGGCCAGTTCGGGTCGTTGGCGACGGCTCCGGTAGATCGGGATGCGCATGCCGACGATAAATTGGTAGTAGGCGCGGTATTGTGAAGGGTCTGTGCGCTGCCACATGCCTTGCACATTAAAATCTGGGTAGAAATCCTTCTTCGCGAGGTCTATCTGCAATCCCTGGCGCTCCACCATCTTTTGAATACCGGTCAGGTCGGGATTGCTGGCTTTCGCTTCGGCTAGCAGTCGATCGAAGTTGTAGGCAGGGGTGCTTTCGGAGAGCTCGACCGTTTCAATGTCCGTCGAATCTTGTGAACGGTTAAGGAGACTCTTCAACTCTGCCTGCATTTTCCCCTGTTCGAGTTGGTTCATGTTGATTTCTCGCAGTAGCTTAGTGCGTTCGAGTTGCGCCTGAAGAACATCCTGCTGATTTCCAAGACCACTTCGATAGCGGGACTCCGCCGCCTGCTCGACTTGCTGTAGGAGCTCGGCATCTTCATCAAAAATCTTCTGCCGCTTGGCCAGGTAACCCAGTTGGAAGTAGGCCATCTTCACAGCAGCGAGAACTGCTCGGCGGACGGATTCGTATTTCTGCTGGGCCGCGTCCGCGTCCTTTTGCGCAATCTCACCGCGAAGCCGCAGCTTGCCGGGGTACGGCAAGTCCTGCGAAAAGCCCACCCCGATATAGGCGAAGTCGCTGTTGGTGTACCCCGCGAACGGTCGTGGGCTGCCCATATTCGTCTGCTGCAAGAGCACTTGGGGATCTGGCAATGTTGCGACCTGTGTCGGAATCTGCCTCGCCGATTGCCAGCCGTGCCTTGCTGCCTGTATCTGCGGATTGTTCTTTTCCGCCTCAGTCAAAAGGTCCGCAAGGTTTGTGGGTTCCCCGGCAGATGCGTTTTGTGCGTGGACGCTGTGTGCTGCAAATACAAGGAGCGAAACTCCGAAAATCCAAACCGAACTGAACTTCATAAACTGTCCTTTCACGGCATCGACCCAAAGGCCAACCGACCTCGATGCAATCTAATTCGAGATCGGGAAACGGGACGCACAAAAACACCTGTGCGTAGAGTTAGCGGTGGTCAGGACAGATTCAGATCAGGAAGGTACAGAAAAGGGACTGAAGGGAGGGTGGTGAAGGATTTTCGACGACAGCCAGGAGTGTACTCGACGGCCCGGTTGGTAGAACTGCGAGCATGTCGAGGGTGGGCGCGATCGGGGTGGCTGCAAGGCTAACCTCTGCCGCCTTGTACTGCATTTCCGGAAGTGGAGCTTGCGAGATGGCACAGCAGGAATTATCCGAACCGGCGGAGAGTTGCGCCTCTCCCTTGTGGGGCTGCATATGGCCGCACAGCGATTGGGTCGTCGCCTCCGCGCACTCCGCTGCGCCGGAGGAAAGCATGGCACACAACGAAAGCGGTACCAGGCCAGCAGTAAAGATGCTCAACGCGAGTCCGATGATAAATAGCCTTCGCATCAGATTCCATTCTAGCATGCAGGGTCCTATGCGCGCTCCAAACAAGTTCGCGTGTTCCGTCGCCGTGCGCTGTGACCTACGTCACGCTGCGGCGAATCACCCACCACGAAATAGGTGATGTCCGCCTGTGGCAGGGTGAAGAATGCGGCAGGCGGGGGACTCTAAATCACTCCGGATTTGCCATGCGAGAATTAATACCAGGTCCCTCGAATCGAAATGACAAGCAAAAACTCGTTCGCTCCCCAGAAGTCCCGTTGGGGGAAGCGCAGAGAGGCTAAGTGACGGTCGCGCTCCGGTCTCCTCGAACGCCGTTTCTGGATAGTTATCGGGACGCGACGCGCAATATAAAAAGCGGCGCTTTTTATATTGTGTGCGTACTAGCCCGGTTTCGCGACTACACGTCCGAGTGCTTTGGGCCATCTCGACTAGGCACTTCTTGCTTTCAGTTTGAGGGCGGCGGCAACTCCGTCAAATCCAAATTGTGCATCACGATAATTTGCCATTGGCCCGCATTTTTGCTCATCACGAAATTCAACAGACCTCGACGATCAGGCATCGGATTCCCCTGCACATCCAGCGCACCTGTCATCTCCCAACGCACATCTACCGCCGCAACGTCGGCGCGGATGAAACGGATCTCGCTGTCAGTATACCCCAGATGGCTGTTTCTAAAGATCGTCGCGAAGATCGGAGCATGAAACTCTTCGATCTTGGATCGCCCTTTCGCACCCATGCCACGCCAGTTGGTAAAATCTGCATCCTCTGCGAACAACGTCGCAAACGCATGAGCATCATGCCTGTTCCACGCATCTACGAAGCTGTCTATCAGCCCCCGAATCGCTTTCTCATCATCCTCTGCTCCGGCCTGGTAGGGCATTGTGAATAGGCATAACAAAAGGCAAAGGGGGGCTATCGTAAGCATGTTTTCCTCCTGGCCTTGAACTTCCAACCACTCATCCGGACCACCGGATGAACGCATTGATCCGATATGTATAGTAATGGTCGGCGGATGTCCGGCTTCCGACCGGGAAGTTCCGCCACTGTGGCATGCCTAAGGTATATCGCCTTAGAGAGATGTAGCCGCTGCGAACCGTTACATGCATATTTCTCTCAGTTCAACGGCCGCAGCGGCTCAAAGATCGAGTTTGCTCAATTCAATGCACACTCCCCGGCGCTTGTGATGACCGTGCCCGCCGGGCAGTTCGGCGCAAGCGGTGGGATAGCGCTTAGATACTCATAAATAGCGTGGAGTTCATGATCGGTCATATAGCGATAGTCCGGCCAGGGCATCACCTGGAGGAGGGGAGGCCCGGGCTGGCCCGGCTGATAATCGAAATCCTTGCCGGTCCTTATGACCTCCAGGAACTCTTCCCAAGTTCGACCTGCGGGCAGGCCATTCTTGTAGGGAGTAATATCGCGTGAAAAGAAGGGGCCGAATGACGCACCTCCCGCTAAGTAGCCGGCAACATTAATTTGCGTGGGCTGGCCGTTGAAAGGATTGCCTGTGGCCGTATACGACGGATTCGTGTGGCAATCATTGCAGCCACCCGTGGCGTTCACCAGATAGCTGCCCAACCCGACGAGCTCGCGATCCTTGCCTTCCAGGTTCAGATGCACCGGAGCAATCGCAAAGCCCTGTTTGATCCTGCTCTCGTCTCTTTCACCGTATTCGTTGTTGCCATTTTGTGCATGCCCCGGGGCAAGAAAGAACGGCCCAGTAAGAGCTATCCCCGATAGCAAACCGCCGATCAGCAAAAACTTTCTCATCGTTTTGTCTCCTTCTCGGTCGCATGCTGGCCCGCCTCTCCAATTGGAACCTAGCCTTGTGAATCTTTGGCGAAGCCAACGGCCAGCTTTGCGTGGCGGGCATGATCCACTTGGTATCCTTCATTGGCAATGGAATCGCGATGACATCTGACGGACATTCGGGTGACTCGGCAAGTCACGGAAGATAAAGAACTTGCCGGAGATGCTGGTTGCTTCCGGAGCATCACGGCAGGGTGATACAATCGGCCGCACGAGGTGTTTTTTGCTGTCTCGGGACTCATCCGGAACGCTCGTCCGTTTTGGCCCCTTCGAGTTCGACTCGTCGACGGGCGAACTACAGAAACACGGCGCCAAAATCAAGCTTCGTGGGCAACCGTCAGAGATCCTTACGCTTCTGCTGTCGCGGCCGGGAACGGTCGTGACCCGTGAGGAATTACAGCGGAAACTGTGGCCGGATAACACCTTTGTCGATTTCGAGAACAGTCTGAACGCCGCGGTTAAGCGGCTTCGGGCGGCACTTTCTGATTCGCACGAGGAACCCAGATACATAGAAACTCTGGCCCGCAAGGGATACCGTTTCATCGGTGCTGTTGAATTCGCCCGCCCGGCGAAACCGGCCTCGTCCACAGCGGCGGCCAGTCAACAACCTGGCGTGAGCATCGACTCGAGCAGCACGGATTCTGCCATGGTTGCGGTCTCGGATTTCCGGACTTCCAGAAGATCCCGAAAATTTATGGCTTTGACGGCTAAGGGTGCGATAGCAGCGCTACTAATAGTTCTATTCCTTGTTCGCTGGCACGAAACTTCCGAGCAGCGCGTGCCTTCCTCTCCCATTCATTCGCTTGCTGTTTTGCCACTTGCTAACCTTTCAAACGACCCGCAGCAAGATTACTTTGCCGAGGGAATGACCGAGGAGCTAACCACGCAACTCGGTAAGATCAGTGCCTTGCGCGTGGTTTCCACAACTTCGGCGGCGGCCTATACACAAAAAAAGTCCCCACTCTCGGAGCTTGCCCGGGAAATGCACGTTGGCGCGATCGTGGAAGGGGCAGTGCTACGTTCGGGCAATCGAGTGCGCATTACCGTGCAGTTGATCGAAGTATCCACGGACCGCCATTTGTGGGCTCAAGACTACGAAGCGGATATGCGCGATGTCCTCTCCCTCCAAAGTCAAGTGGCCCAGGCCATTGCCAAAGAAATTCAGGCAAAGTTGACACCGGACGAGCAAACGCGCTTCGCGAGTACGCACCCCATGGATCCGGAAGCCTATGATGACTACTTGCGCGGCCACTACTATTGGTATGAACGTGTGCACAGCAGTGGCTTCCGCACTACTGTCAGGATGCGAAATGATGAAGATTTCGAGAAGAGCGGAAGATATTTCCAGCAGGCGGTCGAGAAGGACCCGGCCTCGGCACTGGCCTATACCGGCTTGACGAGTTACTACGGCGCGTCGGCAGTTTACGGCTTGATTCCGCCCAAGGAAGGGTGGCCAAAAGCAGAGGCTGCAGCGCGAAAGGCCTTGGAACTGGACAGTTCTCTGGCGGAAGCACATGCCACGATGGGAGCTGCGAAGCTTTTTTATGACTGGGACTTCGTTGGGGCCGAACAAGAGTTGCGCCGGGCCACCGAACTGAACCCGAGCTATCCCGAAGCGCACCGCCTGTATGGGACCACCCTGCTGCCGATCTTGGGCCGTCCAGAGGAGAGTCTCGCTCAGGCGGAAATTGCAGAGCAATTAGATCCCGTGTCGTTCCAAGGTACAAAGGCGGTCGCGTTTCTCACTTTGCGCCAGTACGATAAGGCCATCGCGGAGTTCAAGGAAATCTTGCGGTTCAACGACAGCTCAACGAAAGCCCACTTTGGATTGGCCACCGCCTATTTGGGCAAGCGCATGGACAGAGAGGCCGTGGCGGAGATCCAAAAGGCCTTGCTGCTCTCCGGTGACGTGAAGGGCGCTGACACCATCAAGAAGGCTTACGACACAACTGGCTACAATGGTGTCATCCAATTGCGTCTGCGTCAGTTGCGAGAGAAAAACAAGCTTGGTTATGTTTCCGCCCTGGATTTCGCTGAACTCTACGCTGAACTCGGCAATAAAAAAGAAGCCTTCGCCTGGTTGGACAAGGCATACGGGGAACGCGCTTCGCTCCTTTGCGAAATCGGAATCAGCCCTTCCTTGGACAAAATACGCGACGACCAGAGGTTCAAAGACCTTCTGCGGAAAATAGGACTGCCCCATTAAAGGATCTGCTGCGATGCGGTAATTGGATCCGAACTTGGGGTGCGCCACCCCGACTGCACCCCTTCAGTGAGACAGTTTTCGATGGGCACAGTTTGCACCTTGACCTCCTCCACATTTTGAGACAGCAGCGAAGTTGAATCCGAGAAGCTGTGGACGGTCCTCGGGCCGATTTTTCCGCCCTTCTGCGGCCTAAAGTAACTCACTTGAACCTCTCAATACAAACTGCTTCTTGGGTGAGGCCCTTTTCCCTTTCCGCCGCGGAGAGGGAAAAGGAAAACTGCATGGCCACGCTGGCAAACTCGTTCGGCGTTCGATCAGCCAGCGCGCTGTGCGGCCGATGTTGGTTGTAGTCGCTCCTCCGCTTGTCGAGCTTCGACCGGACATTCATTCCGCAGCCTCCCAGTGAAGCTCTCGATGTAGCCATTCTCGACGGATTTGCCGGGGTAAATAAAATTTAGCTTCACGCCCGCTTGATGCGCCCAATTGTCCATGGCCTTGCCCGTAGCGGCAGTGGCACTATTAGCAGGTGCACTGCCCGCCTGCGGTGCAACCCGCGTCGATCCTCTGATCGCCCTGCGCTACGAATAGTCTCTTAGCTGCCAGTCGTCTAGTTGTTTGGCAACTCGGACGCATTGACGTGTTCCTGGTAAATCACCGGTAAACGCAAAGGCCGCCAAAGTGTAGTTTTCCTTCGCTGGCCAGAAGTCCCGTTCGAGGAAATGTAATGGTAGCTGGTGATGCCATGCTCCGATCTCCTCGACCGCCGTTTCCTGGAAGTTCTGGTCGAATGATGCGCCTCGGACATTACTTGACCGTGGACCAATTGCGTCCAGGCTGCCGACATCGACAGCAGTGAGGCCACGGCGGAGTCGGTCGCGCGACTGAATCTCAACGTGTTTGCGCCGGTGGCGCCACCGACGCGAATCACGAGGCCAAGCTCCACCGCATCGCATCGGAACTGGAAGGTCAATGGGCGTTAACCTGCAGCGGGAGCAGTCTCACGAGCCAATCACCGCATGGCACTGATTCAGCTTCTGCGCCGGGAATACGATGAACGCCGTCCTCACGAGAGGCGCTCAGCTACGGCTTACCTGAGGTGAAGGGGACGTGGTCCTCGCGGCAGATCTCCTTCAGGGCCGAGCGTGCGGTGATCGGCCCGCAAGGCAGGCCGCCTCCTGGGGAAACCCACTGGCCGACCATACGGAAGCGGCGCAAGCCAGGGAGCTTGGTGGGCAGTGAGCTGAGTCCGACGCCGGGCGCTAAGAGCCAGCCCTCCATGCTTCCTTTCCAATTGCCCGTGTAGCGGAGGACGGTGGCGGGGGTGGAGACGTCAACAGTTTCGACGGCGGTCCGGAGGCCGGGAACGCGTCGCTGCAGAACTTCGATCACCGCCTCGGAGACGCGGTGTTTTTCCGAGCCGTAAGCGAGGAAGTCATTCTTCCGCAGATCGCGCCAGTATGCGTAGTTGCTGGTTGGCAGGAAGCACGTAACGGCAGTCTTGCCGGGTGGGGCGAAGGTGGGATCGAAGTGGAAGATGCGGAAGGCGAGTTGATCGAGGGTGGTCTCCGGGTCGACGAACAAGGCTGAGTCGAGGATGCGGGTGAGATGGTGAGGCAGGTTGCCGAGGTCCATGGCAACGCCGAGTGAGACCTGGAGGTAGGAGGGGAAGAGGGGGTTCTTCTCGTAGGCGGCGTTGAGCCGCGGGCTGGTGAAGGCGCCGCCGAGCATTTCGCTCAGCGTAGTGTGGCCGTCCGCCGCGGAGATGACCCAGTCGCCCCGGAGCGTCTCGCCGCTGGCCAGTTGGACGCCCACCGCGGCACCGTCTTCGACCAGAATCCGCTCGACGCGAGCGCCGTAGCGGATGGTGCCGCCGAGTTCCTTAATGCGTCTTTCAATGGGGCGGATGATCGACTGTGAGCCGCCGATGGCATAGCCGGCATTCCGGTCACTCATCCACGCCAGAGACCAGACGAGAGCGATGGCGGAGAGCCGGGCCAGTTGGCCGCTGCCGAAGAATGCGCGCAGCAGGGGGTCCTGGAAGCGGGCGCCGTACTGCTCGCACGTGACTTTGTTCAGGCGGCCGAGCGTGGGAAGTATCGGCAGATCGTGGAGCAGGACGGCGGTATTGGCGGCCCAGCTTTGGTCAGAAAGGAACATGCGGAAACCCGCCAGGCGGCGAGCGTCTGCGATGAAGGCGCGGATGGCTGTGGCGTCGGCGGGCGAGCGCTCCAGCAGTGTGGCCTCCAAACGGGTGAGGTCGGTGGACACGGAGAGGCTGTCGCCCTTTTCGGTCTCAATGCGGACCATCTCGTCGTGATCGACAAAGCGCAGCTCGGAGACGTCAAAGAGCTCCTGCCAGTAGTTATGAAACTCGGCGCCAGACCGGGAGCCGGCGAGCCAATGGAGGCAGGTTTCAAAGGTGTAGACGCCGCGGCGCCAACTCATCGCCAGGCCGCCGGGAACGTCGTTCATCTCGATAACTTCGGCTTGGTAGCCGCACTGGCGGGCGTACACGGCGGCACTGAGGCCGGCGATACCACCGCCGATGATCAGGATCTTCTTGGATTCGGTTGGCATGGGAATGGCCTTTCTCGCGTCTGCGCACCACAAGGGCTGCCACCCATGCCAGACCCAGATGGACAGGTGGCGAAGCAACTGCTTCCTACCAAACAGCTACGAATACCGAGAGCATTATATTCCGAAGACAATCAGCGCAGTCCTTCGCCGAGCTGGTCTGGTGTCGATCCGTGTGTAGTCCCGTACAGAGGGACGCCGCGTTGGCTGAAGCGGACGGCTGAGCGGCAGACGTTGGTAAGGGGACGAACCCGGGCTTTGGCCACACCAAGATGCTGGAAACGACGCTCGACAAAGACCGGCGCAACGTGAGTTCTCTGAGCATGAACTACTACCCTTGCGCAGGGTAAACAGTGCAACTCGAGCCCGAAGTCCGGTTCGAGGAAATCGCCAGTGGTCTCCTCGAACCCCCTTCCGGATAGTTTCCGGGTTGGCGACGATTCGTCCGGAATGCGGCGGAAGGGGCTGGCACTCCTGGGAAAGTCATCCGTTCACGTGGCCGGCGGCCGTAAGCTGGTGAATGGGGCGTGTTGCAGGCTATCGGCCACAGCCCGTTTAGTCGAAGCCAAGCGAGCATAGGCCAGGCATTATGAAACTCGTCAATCCAGGTGGAACGGGATCCTACTCGTAGAAGTTGGGCGACTTCTTAAGCTTGGTATTGCCGTTAAAATCGTGCTGTATCCAAAGCTGCGCCCCCGTCATCTTCAAAAATGCGTCGATCGCCACCCTAGTCGCGCGTGTCTGCTCTGGATTGAACTCGAAGGTCGGCACACGATCCAGGGCGCGCTCTTCCGGGTAGTGGTAGAGATCGCCTGAGAGCACAACCCCTCCGGTCTTGGCCAGCTTCAGATAGAGGATCTGGTGGCCCGGCGTGTGCCCAGGAGCCGATTTGATGACAACCGTACCATCTCCGAACACATCGTGTTCATCGTCCTTGAGGATCAGCGTCTTGCTGTGGCGAAGATCTGAATAGGTCGAGGGCTGAGTCGTGCCGGGGGCTTTCTCAGCGAACATGGCGTCGCGTTCGACTTCCCGCACGAGCCACGTGGCGCCGGCGAACTCGTTCGCGTTGGCCGTGTGGTCATAATGGTAGTGCGAAAGGGCGAGGTAGGTAATGTCGGAGGGAGAATAGCCTAGCTCTGCCAATTGCCCCTTCAGGGACTTGACCATGGTTATGTCTCGTTGCTGCGAGTCCGGGAGCACAACATGCTGCGTGACAGGACTACCAGTGGGCTTCCAGGCTGCGTCGGGCACGGCACCAGTGTCCCAGATCAATGTTCCCTTGGGATGCACGATCAGAAAGCATGGCACGGACAGGTCCGTGGTAGCGACCTCTTCCTTTTTCAGCTGGAAGCGCCCCATATCAGCAATGTGGAGAGTGCCGCAATCAATCACGTACAGCCTGACGGAGAGCGGTGGTTTTGCGCGAAGTGGAGCAGACGGCGGAGTCTGCCCGCCGCATGTTCCTTGAGCAGCTAACACGAAGACCGCAGTGGCAGCAGCCAGGAACAATCGAATTGCTTTGCGTTCCATGATCGCGGAGCATTGTCTCTTGCAAGCAGCGGGCATTCTCGTCCACCAAATAATGGCCATTATAAACGGGCTTGCCTTCTTTTGGTGATTCCCGGGAGAGGGAATGTCGCAGGGGTTTAACTGCTGTGTACTCGGCGAACCGAAGACGTAATCCGCCCCGTCACCCTTTGCCATTGCGGAAACTCGAGCACAAGAAAGACTTGGATTGGTATATATTGCCTCAATCAAAGCCCCTGCCCGGTGTCTTTTGAGCTATGAAGCGAGCAGCCCGCAAAGAAAAGAAAGCAGCACCAGGCACTCAGCGTGTCAAAGTGGCTGTTGTCCAAGCAGCCCCCGTCGTTTTCAATCGTAAGCACACCCTGAAGAAAGTTCACGCACTTGCGCGCGAGGCGGCTCGTCAGGGTGCGCAGTTGGTGCTCTTCCCCGAGGCATTTGTCTCCGCCTATCCCCGGGGGCTCGACTTCGGCGCGGTGGTTGGTTCGCGGTCGGAGAAAGGCCGGGAGGACTTTCGTCGATATTGGGAGAGCAGCGTGGACGTACCCGGTCCCGCAGTTGAGGAGCTTGGCCGGACAGCGCGAGACAACAGCATCTATCTTGTCACCGGTGTCGTCGAGCGGGACGGAGGTACTCTCTACTGCTCCGTATTGTTCTTTGCCCCCAACGGCAGCTTTCTAGGCAAGCACCGGAAGATCATGCCAACTGGATCTGAACGTCTGGTATGGGGTTTCGGCGATGGTTCCACGATGCCGGTGTTCAAGACTCCGTTGGGGAAGCTAGGCGCAGTGATCTGCTGGGAGAACTACCTGCCTTTGATGAGAGCGGCGATGTATGCGAAGGGCATCGAGATTTATTGCGCGCCCACTGCCGACTGCCGAGACTCCTGGATCGCTTCGATGCGACACATCGCCGTAGAGGGACGCTGCTTCGTGCTTTCCTGCAACCAATTTAACCGTCGGCGCGATTTTCCGGTTGAGTACGATTCAGTTTATGGCAAAGATCCCGAAGCGGTCGTCACGCGCGGTGGCAGTTGTATCGTCGATCCATTCGGGAATTTTCTCGCGGGGCCAAACATGGAAGACGAAGTGATTCTGACCGCCGAAATTGATCGCGGACAGATCATCCGTGGCAAGTACGACCTGGATGTCGTAGGCCATTACGCGCGACCGGACATTTTCCAATTGCACGTGGACGAGCGGCCAAAGTGTCCTGTAACCACCTACGCAGGCAATACGACGGGCGAAGAAAAACCGTCACGTCAAACTAGCCGCCGCGCCGTTCCAAGAGCGGGGAAATGACCTTGGCGCTTACTGCGATCTGGCCGCAGCCGCTTGACCCGCTTCACTCCATCGCACTGTCCGCGCTCGTGGCTGCGCTTCCCCTAATCCTCATACTCGTTTTGATGGGAGGTCTTCGCAAAAGCGGCATGTTTGCCTCGTTGTGTGGTCTGGGCGCGGCCGGATTGCTAGCGATACTCGTCTGGCACATGCCGCTGACGCTTGTCCTGGCGAGCACTGCCTATGGGTCCAGCTATGCGCTCTGGCCGGTCCTGTGGATTGTCTTCGGAGGCCTCTGGCTCTACAACCTCACGCAAGACGCGGGCAAGTTTGAACTGCTTCGCCGCTGGATGGAAGAGCACGCTTCAGGGGACGCCTGCATCCAGGCAATTCTGGTGGCTTTCTGCTTCGGAGCGCTCCTGGAAGGCAGCGCGGGCTTCGGAGCGCCGGTCGCGGTGACCGCCTGTCTGCTGGTTGGTCTCGGTTTTGAACCCCGCCAAGCGGTCATTGTCGCGCTGATTGCGAACACAGCCCCTGTAGCTTTCGGTGGGTTGGGCATCCCCATCGTTGCGCTGGCTGGAGTCACGGGGCTCGACCTGTCCCAGCTCTCTGCCATGGTGGGGAGACAAGTTCCTTTTCTCTCCTTCATCCTTCCGGCTTACCTCGTGTGGGTGGTCGCGCGGGGCAAGGGCTTGAGACGAACCTGGCCGGCAGCACTAGTCGCCGGCAGCACGTTCGCTCTTGCTCAGTTCCTCGTGTCGAACCTGTGGGGGCCGTACGCAACAGACGTGATCGCCGCATCGGCTTCAATCGCTGCGTTGGCAGCTTTTCTTCGCGTCTGGACTCCAGGTGGTGCAGACCGAAGACCGTTGGGCCATGAATCTCCCGTCTCGCTCGCTGTTCCGAGGCCTGCCGCACTCTCCTCAAGACAAGCCTTCGCGGCTTGGCTACCGTGGATCATGCTCTCCGCCGTGATGATTTTGTGGTCCTACCTGAAGCTCTTGCAGAAAGGCCAGGTCACGATTCCAATTCCCAGCCTGCACAACGCCGTTCTTATTACTCTCTACCAAAAGCCCTACTCGGCTCTTTATTCTTTTCAGCCTCTTGGGCCAGGGACTGCGGTTCTCGCCGCGACCGTGCTTACCGCGCTCTGCTTTGGAGTGCGTGTCCAGGTCTTCTGGAGGTCTGGATTGAAAACGCTCCGCCAGTTGCGACTTCCTGGCCTGACTGTCATGGTGATTGTCGGCCTAGCTTACCTCTACAACTATTCGGGAATGGCCTACACGCTGGGGGCGGCTGTGGCTCGGGTTGGCCCAGCCTTTCCTTTGGTGAGCAGCTACCTGGGTTGGGTTGCGTGTTTCCTCAGCGGCAGTGATACCGCCAGTAACCTACTATTCGGCAATCTGCAAGCGGCAGCGGCTCATCAGCTCCATCTCAGCCCGTTGCTGCTGGCTGCCACCAATTCTTCGGGAGCGGTCACCGGGAAAATGATCTCACCGCAAAACATTGCGGTCGGGGTCACGACAGTCGGCCTGATCGGTCAGGAAGGCATAATCCTGCGTGCCACGTTTTGGCACAGTATCCTGCTTGCTGCATTGCTCGGCCTTGTAGCTTTTGCCCAAGCGTACTGGGTACCGGGGATGGTCCCCTAACTGCCCGTGATAAGTCGAGTATGCCGTCGGGATAGCGAAACCACCGGAAGTCGGGAAACTGAAATGTAGCCCTTCCAGAGATGTTGGCGATTGTTCCCGTATCACGGGGCACCCGGAAGTTATCGGCTAGGCCGGACTCCCTACGGCGCGGTCCAGAAGTCCCGATGGGGGAAACGAGGTCCGACTGTGAAGCAGTCTCGCTCCGATCTCCTCGAACGCCCTTTCTTGCCAGTGACCGGCACTTTTCCGAGTAGCCGACTATGGGACTATGTGTCCGATTGCTTCAGGCAAGACGCAAGAGCATCAGATTCCAGTTCGCGCATCCAAAACGCGCAGTTTCTTCTGCCACCCACGCTAGGAGCGATTAGAACGAAACTCTGGCGCTCAACTGCATTTCGCGTCCCGGGGTCATGGCCATGGTGATAGTCCCAAACTGCGGCTCGTTGACATACCGGTTGGGAGTGCCCAGATTCGTTTTGTTCAACGCGTTGTATGCCTCGACGCGAAACTGGAAGTTCGCCCTTTCGGTAAGCCTGAACGCGCGCACCAGAGCCACGTCCATGGTCTGGAGTCCCGGCCCGTACACGGAGTTGCGCCCCACGTCGCCGAAAGTGTAGGCAGGCGGTGTGGCAAAAGCCCCTGGATTGAACCACTCAGCGGCCGTGTTCGTTCCCGGCCCAAAAATCGGTTCGCCGGTGGTATTCGCGCGAATGGGATTCTCGCCCAGCACCGTGCCGGCATTTGCGGTATCGCCAAAGACTGAAATGGTGAACGGCATTCCCGTCTGAACCTGGTAAATCGTCGAAAAATTCCAATTCTGCGTCGCTAAGCGTGTCCAGGCCGCTCGCTGGTACGCGGGAATGGCGTACACGGCGCTCAGGGCGAAGCGGTGGCGGACATCGCAGCCGGGCCCTTTCTCGGCGGCAAGGTCATTGTCGTTTTGTGGTATGGAAGATTCGTCCATCGGCGACCGGAAATCCGGCGCGTTGGTCAGGTTCTTGGAAAACGTGTAATTGGCCAGGAGGCTCAGGCCATGAGAGTAGCGGCGTCGCACATTGATGTAGCCGGCGTCGTACCAGCTCTGTGCGGTGTCCTCTAGCAGGTTGATCGTGCTGACCGGAAACGTCTGGCTCTGGATCACCGCCTCCGTGCTGCTAGGCTGCAAAACCGTGCCCGGAACGAACGACAGCGTCTTGAATGGGCGGCGCGGTCCGAGCGGCCCCGGCCCGGGAGGCGCGTTGTTGATCAGGTGCGCTGGCTGCAAGTGAAACCCGCGTGCGCCCAGATAGCCGATCTCCAGCGTCGTGTCCTTCCCCAAGCTCTTCTGCACCGACGTATTCCATTGCTGGACGTACTGCGCCGGCGCGTGCAGATCAAATGCCGTAAAACTCACGGTTGTTGGCGTCAAGGTCCCTGTACCCAGAACCGGTGTTTCGAAGTTCATCCCGCTTGCGAAGAGTGCCGCGGGAGGAGTGAAACCGTCTGCCTGTTGAGTCTCCGGAAAAACGTACGGCACGTTGTGCCGCTGATTGCACCAGGTGTTCAGGTCCTCCGGTGTGTAGAAAATCCCGTACGCCGCACGGAACACCAGTCCGCGATTCGGCAGGCTCTTCGCAATGCCCAGCCTTGGCGCAAAATCATGCTTATTCGAGTACATCAGCTCCTTCGGGTATCCATTCTCTCCTCCGACGAAGACCGAGGGCACGCCGTTATTGAACACCAGGTTCGTGTTGGTGTTGTCTTTGTCCCACAACGGGGCCATAAATTCGTAGCGTACACCCAGGCTCAGCGTCGTCGTATGCGTAATCTGCCATGCATCCTCGAGGAACCCGGATGTTCCCCAGTTCTTCAAATTCATTTGCGGTACCCCCGCCTGACGCTGCTTCACCGTTGGCAGACTGAGTAGCAGGCTCGCCAGCGCCGAGCCAGTGCCGTCGTTGAATCCTTCGTCGGTGGTGTATCCATTGGTGTACTGGTAATAGCCGCGATTCTGGAAGAAGCCCCACATCGGCCAGGTGTACCAGTGATAATCGCCGCCAAACTTGATGGCGTGCCGCCCGATCTGCCAGGCGTACATGTCCCGTAGCTCGTATGTTGTATTCCACATGTGCATCGGCGTCGCTATGTAGGTGTCGCCAATTCCCGTGTAACCTTGCACCGCAAACCAAGGAGCGCCCCACGCGTTCTCCCCGCCGAATCCCACGCCCTGAATCCCCAACTCGCCGACGATGTTGTTTACCGCGTCGTTTTGTGAAGTCCGGTCCATGGACAAACGCGAGACGGCAGTCGAGACGGTGTTCACCTTGTTCGGCGCAAAGATGTGATTCCAGGAAATCACCGCTTGCTGCGAGCGGTTGTCGAAGTTCGCCCCGAACCCCGGAAGGTCTTCCGTCGTGGAAGTCACCCCGCTGCTGGGAGAAAATCCATTCTCCTGGCCGACCGAGTACCGCCCGAAAAGTGTATCGCCGTTTGAGAAGGTATGGTCAATGCGCATCGTGCCCTGGCTCTGGAAATGCGTTTCGTTGCGAATGTCGAGGTAATTGTTGGAATCCACGCCAGAGCCCATTATGTTCATATTCGGCGCCGGGACGTACTTCAGCAGAAAGGCTTCCAGTTGCTGATTGATCCTGTCGGCAGGAATCTGATTGTTGGGAAACTGCGCGCGTGTGTACGGATAATTCGCTGGGCCAGTCGGTTTGGTTGGATCATAGTTCGGATTTGCAACCGCTGTCGTAGGGTCGTAGATATTGACGCCGCTCATACTGAAATTGCCCTGGATTTCCTGCGTCGTCGGCACCGTCAGAATCTGCGCATCCGCTTGCGCCAGCCGCTACCCCTCATAGTTGACGAAGAAAAAGGTGTTCTTCCGGATCAGCGGTCCGCCCGCCGATGCCCCGAAATTGTTCTGCACCAGATGATTGTTCCCCATCGACTCGAAGGTGCTCGCGTCCATCGCGCCATTGCGGAGAAATTCGTAAAGTGTTCCGTGGAATTGGGTCGAGCCGGAGTGCGTCACAATGTTGATCTGCCCGCCGCCCGCACCGCCCATATCCGCCGTGTAGCTGCTGGTTTCCACCTGGAATTCCTTCACGGCGTCCGGCGATGGGCTCAGATTCTGCGTGTTAAACGTGGGGTCCGTGTTTGTCGCCCCATCCAAAAGAAAGTAATTCGCGTTCGACCGGCTTCCACCAATCACCAGCGCCGATCGCTGCCCCGGTCGCCAGTAAAGCGGGTTGGTCGATCCCGTTTGCGCGCCAAAACCCACATGCGTGCCCGGCACCGTCAGCACCAGGTCAATCAGCATGCGTCCATTCAGGGGCAGTTCGCGAACCGATTGCGGCTCGACCACTTCGCCTACGCTCGCGTCCGTGGTGCGCAGCACTTCACTCACCGCCGTGACGTTCACACCTTCCTTCACTTCGCCTACAGCAAGGTTGATTTCCACTGCCAACTTCTGTCCAACCTCCAGGCGCACCGATTGCGTCGCAATGGCAAATCCACTCGCTTCCGTCTTCAACGCGTATTCGTCCGGCAGAAGTGCCAGCGCTTCAAACAAACCTTCCTGATTGGTCACCACGCGCCGGACCGTGCCCGTGCTCGAAGCCGTCAACTGGACCTCGGCCCCGGCAACGGGCAGACCTTGCGGGTCCTTGACCATACCTGAAATAGTCCCGTAGTTGCTCTGGCCAAACAGCGGCGCACACGCGAGCAAGCACACTACCAGCAGTAACGAAGCAGACTTCTCCCTCATTTTCATTTTCCACCCCGGAAAGGGAATCCAGGACTTCTGTCTTTGGAGCGAGTATTGGAGCGACTCGATGTGGGCCACACTGATGGATTGTCGGGAAGAGGTCAATACTGGAAAAGCATTAGTCGATGCTGCGCGAGTCTGTCTCCACAAAACTGTGTGAGCGCAAAACTAGTCGTTCCCGCTCACCGCACGTAGACAATTCCATGCGAGTCGGAATATAGGCACGTGTCAGCAAAAAAGACCAAAGTTGTGAAATGCAAACTCGGGCGGGTCACTGCCAAGTGGACGATTAACGCGGATCTCGTCAATGTGAATTGGGCGAAGCGAGCGAGAAGTCCGGTTCTGGAACATGTTGAAACCTAGGCGAACTTTGCTTTAGTCATTGGGTGAAGGTGGTGCCCCGAATCGCCAAGCATTCGGTTTCAAAAACGAGAGATCGACTGCATCTCTCGGCGAACTGTCAAGACGACGGTTCGTAGAACCGTTGTTCCGACAAATCCACACACCGTGCAACCAATGTGCAACTGCACAAATTCTGCGGCTGCGCGTATCTGGGAACCTTCAATTCGTAAGTCGTGAGAATACAGATGATTAGATGAACTTCTCAAACGACAACAACTCAAAATCCCCCGCGGAGTTTTCCACAGAAAACGGCTTAGCAAATTGCCCAGTTCCACCGCTTGGTGTTCGGAATCAATGATTTGTGGTCGGATGGGAAGCCCCTTTTTCGGGGCAAAAACCCTTGTCCGGAAGCAATTGTGCAACAATTATGCAACTAGAAAGAGTAGGGGTAACCGCGTTAATCAGACAGTGAGTAGCTCCTTGAGTAGTGAAACCAGTGTTTTCGCTCTGAGTTTAGCGACAATAGGCACTGGGAGATACATAAAAAAACGCACAAATTGGCGGAAATTTGACGTTTCTCTAAGTTCTTAGATGGATTCCAATTGAAGCAGCGGCGCCGGCGGTGAACGGGCAAAGTTCGGAGGCCACTGAAGCATAGGCAAGCGAAGGCAAGGGGCTTGCGTTCTGAATTCCGTTACCATCAACAACTCTGTAAATGGAATACGCTGCGAGATTTTTAAGTTTTCCGTCTTCCCGTTACGCCAATCGAGCCGTTTCGCTGTTCACATGCTCGTTGCGATGATCACACTCGCTGATTTAAGGGTGGGCGAAGCCGCTGTGACCCGAATCCGACCCGCTCTGCCAGTCGATTGCACGACGGCCAGACACAATCCATTGAATGCTTTTCGCAGGTTGGATTTGTAGTCCTCGTGACTCTCCGGGTTTCCATTGTCCACTCCGAGGAGCGATCCCTCGCCTTCTATGCCGAAAGTGATCGCATCGTCCGCATTCGGCACTACCCTGCCCTTGTCATCCAAGATCTGCACTGTGAGGTGAGCCACATCGCGCCTATCTGCGCTGATGAATTCTCGATCCGCCGACAAGCCTATGGCCGCCGGCTCGCCCGTCGTGGAGACCTCGGTTGTGGCGACGATTTTTCTATCCTTAATTCCCACCGCCGTCAGGATGCCAGGCTCATACGGTACATCCCACGTCAAATGGAGATCGGCGGTGGTTCGAGTGACTTTGGCGCGATCCGGGTAATTGCCGTATCTCCCTTCCATGCCCAATCGGGGGAAAGCATAGCCTTTCACCCCGTACGACCGGCCGTTCACGAACAATTCGACCGTGTCGCAATTCGTAAAACAAGTTACCGGTATGATGCTGCCTTCTTTACCCTTCCAATTCCAATGTGGAAAGATGTGTAGGACGGGCTTGCCGATCCATTGACTCTGATAGAAATAAAAACCATCTTTCTTGAAGCCACATGCATCTATGACGCCGGAGGACGTTCAGCAGGAATCCTTTGTCGGCATCGAAGATAGCTTCGCGGATGCCCATCAGCGTATCGTACTCGTCGATGACTTGGTTTTGTTCATGGACTGTGCTGCGCACCTTGTACAAGTACGAATGGCCCACCGACCAAAGGTGGGGATTCATCACCCTCACTTGCTGAACGAATTCATATTCTCCGTTGGCAGCGACTTCCTGGCTTGCCTCCGCACTCTGGATCGCCTTTCCCTCAGCGTCGAGTATGTTGGTGGTCAGAGTGCAAGAAGCAGAATTCCTCGTCTCATTCTTGATCGTGGTTTTGATCTGAAGCGTCGCTGCATCCCTGGACACAAAGGGAGAGGTAACAAACGTGCCCCAGTGGGCGACGTGCAGTCTGTTCGTTGACAGTAGCCAGACGTGGCGGTATATGCCGGACCCCGAATACCAGCGACAGTTTGTCTGTCGGGAGTTATCCACTTTGACTGTAATTACGTTCTCGGTCTCGAGATTGCTATGCGGTGTGAGGTCGTAGAAGAACGGGATGTACCCATAGGGGCGCTTACCGAGATAGTGGTTGTTGATCCAAACCTCGCTATTTTGATAGACGCCATCAAAATCGATGGTGAGCTGCTTGTCCTTGTAAGAGTTGGGCAAGTGGAACCGTTTTCGGTACCAGCCAATACCTGTCGGCAAATACCCTCCTACAGCCCCCGCTGGCTCTTTCTCGCTGAACGGACCCTCGATGCTCCAATCGTGGGGCAGGTCCACGCTTTTCCAGTTTGAATCGGAGAATGCGGCATTCCACGCGTCGGGGAAGTCGCCTCTGCCAAACTTCCAGCCGAAATCAAAACTCTCCCGGATTCTTGAAGAATCACTCCCGGCGGGGGCTATCACGAAGCTCGAGCCCGTCGAGCCCATCGCTGAGACCAGCGCGGCTACACCGGCCCGCTTCAAGAGTTCGCGCCGGTTCACGGCAACTTCCCAAGGGTTGTGACTTTTCATCATTCGCACTCTCCGTGCCGCGTGTACTTATCAAATGTGTTCATCACTGGAAGGGCGTTGCCAGCTTCGTCGAAGAATCCTCGAGAACCCAGCGGGCCGATCACGGCCGGCTCCCACCAAAATACGCCTTTGCCGCGGCCATCTGGGGTTTCTTGTACGACACGGTTCACTTCTTCGAGAAACTGCTTTTGCCCTTCGGGTGTTTCTGAAAACGGCCCGGGCCGCTTTATATACTCGGCTGGCTTCCAGTTGTATGCGGCCTCCACCACGATGATGTCCTTTTTGTACTCGCGCGCCATGAAAAACAGGTTTTCGCGAAGATCGCTCAGGCTGCCATGCCACCAGGGATAGTAGGACTGACCAATGACGTCATAGTTGACATTATAGGAATTGAGTTTGTCGAAGAAATACTTGGTGCGAATCTTATCGGCGCCACGATCGATGTGGATCATGATTTGAGGGCGCACCGCATCTCCCTTTCCCACTTCCACGCCGGCGATTCCCGCTTTGACCAGATCTGCGAAGTTGTCCCAATTGTCAGGCAAGCGACCGTCCGGCCAGAGCATGCCATTGACGACTTCATTGCCAATTTGCACCATGTCCGGAAGCACGCCAGCCTCGCGGAATGCGGAGATTGTCTGCCTGGTATATTCGAAAACGGCTTTGACCAGTTGGGCATGCGACATGCCTTCCCAGGCTTTTGGAAGGAATTGCTTTCCCGGATCGGCCCAAGTGTCCGAATAGTGATAGTCGAGCAAGAAATGATAACCCAGCTTTTTGGCCGCTTTGGCGAGCGCAATAGTGTATTCGAGATTATTGGGAAGTTCAGTGGGTGTGTGGAACAGCCTTAGGCGAATCCAGTTGTAGCCATGATCCTTGAAAATCTCCAAGCCGGGCTTGGCGACGCCGTTGTCCTTGAAAACCTTGCCGCCGTCCTCCGCCTGCTTTAGAAATGACAGATCAGCGCCAACCGCATATTCGGCAGCGCGAAGAGGCGTTGCCAACGGCAATAGCAGCAACGCCAATAGAATGATACTTTGAATTTTTCGCATGGCCTTTTTCTTCGCCTCCTGATCCGTGAAAGGTCAACGGACCAGAACAGTCACCGTTGCCTAGCCGCCGGCTGCTTACAAACTGACGCGCTCTGCGCCAATCCCACGTACTCCCTAGGGGTTCCCTAGCGCGTCAAGCGCCGGAAGGGGAGTCGAGTAATTTGGATCATTCACATTGGTCGTTCCTGAGCTGTCGGCATTATCAAACAACGTCAGGCCACTCCAACCGTAGAATGCGTCCGGCAGATTGTCACCGTTGACAAATCCACCGCTCGAATTGGGTACATTCACGCCTACTGCGTCCCAGTAGGCAACGCCCATAGCCAAGCTGTTCGGCAGTGCCGTGACCACGGTCCGCAAATCCAGCAGGAATTGATTCTGCGCTTGCGTGCTGGGTGGATAGTACCAGGGATCGTTGGACCCAAATCCATTCTCGTAGTGTTCGCCGGTCTCCAAAATCAAAATAGGCTTGCCGATACTATTGGCGGCGTTAACAAGAACGTCTTGCTCGACCGGTTGGTTGTTGGGGTTGGACGCGGTAGCCTGCGCATCGGTCAGCGGGCCGTGATAGAAGGGGTAGTAGCTCTGGCAGATGGCGTCGTAAGAAATGCTATTTTGGTTCGCGAGTGTGAAGAAACTAGTTAGATCCCAGTCAGGTGTGATGTGGATGCAGGTGAGTGGGGGTGGGATGGCCGGTCCAATCGTTGTATCGGCCGCGGCGTCCTTGACCGCTTGCATGGCCTGAATTTGCAGGAGCGCGAATTGAGGGAAAGTAGAGGTCGTCAGACTCCCTGGGGGTCCGAGGAATCCGCCATTCACCTCGTTGCCAACCGCCACCATGTCAGGCATGGTCCCCGCTTGGCGGTATGCCATGATTTCAGCTTTGACATAGTTGTAGACGTCCGTCTGGAGTTGAGTGGGGGTGTCGGCTGTCCACGCCGAGGGCACGCTGGCCGAGCTAGCGCCATCAAAGAGCAGAGTCAGTTGCAGGCTCATACCCAGGTTTTTCACGCGTTTCGCCAGGTCGAGGTCCTGCGCTTCGGTTTCCCCGTAGCAGGAAGTGCTGGCGCTGCACCCAACTTGGGACACATTTGCGTAAGGTGGCACGGAGCTTGGCCGCAAGCGCACCATGTTGACGCCGTGGTTCTTGAGAATCTGCAGCACGTCCTCTTGTTGACCCGCATCTTTCCACCAGGGCACGCCGTGCGCCGCGCGAGCAGCCTCCTGCTTCTCCAACAAAGCATTGTCCACACCGCGGAAGAAGGCGGGGCGCAACAACCATTGTTGACTCTGCGTGGCAATCTCGGAGAGCGTAGTCTGAGTCAGACAGGCGCCTGCCGCCACGCACGCAGTGCCCACATCCATCAGAAGACCCGTACTCTCATTGGAAATCGTGTAGTAGCCATTGCTTGTAGGCGCCAGGTTCCACTGCTGCGTCACGGTAGTCGCGGCGGCACAGGCATTCTGCACGACATACGTAACGCCGGAACTGCTGCCAGTATCGAGGCACAAGCCATTTGACGTATTGAGGATCTCCCAAAGGGCGCCGGTCAGATTCGTGAACTGCCATCTCTGACTCAGACTCGTGAAGCTGCGCTGTTGCACGACGATGTGATCGCCGGTCGAGGTTGAGCCATTGTTGAGGTCGGCTTGCAAGCCATCGTTCTGATTCAGGATGTAGTAGATGTCAAGGTTGATCGGGATGATATCAGTGGGTTGCGCCGGCTGCTGGCTTTGGTTTGTGACAGTGATCGAGGCTGTGGCTTTTCCGCCGCTTCCCCCCTCTGTTGAAGTTACCGCGGTGGTCGCGTTGTTTTGCATTCCCGCGGCAACCGCGGAGACATTCACCGTAAAGCTGCACGTGGCGCCGGCAGCGAGTGTCGCGCCCGACAGGCTGACGTTGGCTGACCCCGCGACCGCCGTTATCGTGCCGCCGCTGCAGGTGCCGATCAGGCCGTTGGGCGTCGCGACCATCAGCCCGGCAGGCATCGTGTCCGTAAAGCCGATCCCACTCAAAGAGGCCCCGGTGTTTGGGTTGGAAAGCGTGAAGGTCAGGGAGGTGGTGCCGTTTAGCGCGACATAGGCCACTGCGAAGGCCTTGGAGAAGGTCGGTGGCTGAGTAATGACCGGCGGAGGTGGTGGGCCGCCCGAAGAGCCGCCCCCACATGCATTAACGCACGAAAGGCCGAGAAGGAGAAGGATACAGCACAAGAGAAATCGTGGTAGTTTCGGCACCATTCCTTTCACCCCATGTCGGTGGCCTGAAGCCCACCTGTCGCAGGCCGGCCCTCCAACTATCTAAACATCTGATGCGAAGAGCTTATCTTCGTGATTCGCTGGCGCAATCCAACTAAGGTAGGAGTCGCGAAAGGTCACAGGGAAAGGCAAGGAAAGGGGTTGCCGAGGGAAGTGTATTAGTTCTCAGGGGCCCGCATCGGGGATTGGCTCTTCTTCGGCTTTGGGTTTCTTGTTCATCTGCCTGTATAGCTCCCTGAGTTGCGTTTTCGTCTGATCTATTTCCCGAGACAGCCGAAACTCCTTCTCAGCTTCGTCTTTGAACTGAAGTTTTCTGCAAACCGTTGCCAGCCGATAGTGCGCTTCACCGTTAAGGGGATCCGATTGGACGGCCATACGCAAATATTTCAAGGCTTCCTGGGGCTTCTCCGTGAGCATCAGCACACGTCCAAGACCGACTTGGGCCTCCACTTCCCGCGGATTCAATGCAAAGGCACGTTCGTAGTGAGCGTAGGAACTTTCCAGATCGTTGCGCCGAAAGGCAATCCTTGCAAACATGCATTCCGTCTTGGCGCTGTCTCCCTCAAGCTTCACGGTGGTTTCGAGTTCCTTTTCTGCCTCCACCTGCGCCTGAGGGTCGTCGGGCGCCGACTCGAGGATGGCCTCTGCCAGTTCGTAGTGCACGGCCGGGAGTCGCGGGTTGATCTCCAGCGCCTTCCTGAAGTGCTCAGTGGCGCCTTTCAGGTCTCCTTCATTGATCAAGCGCTCTGCGATCACTTGTTGCATGCGCGCTGACTGTGGCCCGACGATGGCTAGTTTGTTCAACGTGTCGTCGGCCAGTTCAGAGTAAGCCCGCTGGGCAGCATACAGAATATCGACGTTCTCGGGATCCAGTTCGACCAGCGAGCGCATCACGGCTGCGGCAGCGTCGAGGTCCCCTTCGCGATCGTACAAACCCGCCAACTCCACGCCCACTTGAATGCGCAGTGGCTTGTCGCGCAGCTTCTGAAACGATTTTCCCAAGGAGGCCCGAGCGGCGGGGTCACCCAAGCGCACCTGGCAAATTCCCAGGAGAGCTTGTGATTTCACAAGAGCCGGGTCAGTCGCCAGAGCCTTGCGCAGATATTGTGTGGCGTTTTGATAATCCCGCTGATAGAACGCAATTACGCCTAAGTTTGCGTACGCCTCGGCGTTCTCGGGATCCAGCGCCAGGACAGCATCCAACTCCTTCACCGCGGAGTTCGCATCGTTCGCCTTGAGGTACTCGGCCGCTTTCCGCAGGTGATCGTGAATCTGCGCGGCGCGGGATGGTCCGGTTTGCGCGGCGCTGACTGCGAGCGCCATCGCAAGAAGCGTGAGAATCAAAACCAGCGGCTTGCCGCAGGAGCGTCCGGCGCGATTCGCAGCCACGGCTGGGCAGGCGCCAAAGTGAAATGCGGAATCGTGAGACTTACTGGGTTGGTGTTCTTTCATGGCGGAACGAAGCCTGCTTTTAGGGATCTTCGGGCGCGTTGCAAAGAGCTTCCCGATGTTTCTCTATTAGGATTGCGCTCTCACATTATCACAGCATGCCCAGCGGCGCGGCTGGGGATTGCGGGCGTCGCTGCTGCGCGAAAAATTCCACGAGATTCGCTGCTCCGACGAGCCACAAAAAACTACGGGGTGCAGAAGGAAGGCTGACTTCCGCACCCCGCAGGGTTGGGTCAGTCGAACTCCGAACGTAAACCGCGGTGGGAGCTGGCGTGGGACCGGCTCCCGCGGTGCAGCTTAGAACAATATCTTGGCGCCGAGTTGGAAGAGGCGCGGGCTGTTGGCTATATCGAGCGGCGCGATTGTCCCCGCTGCACTATCGACCAGCGTCCCACTAGCGTTATAGCTCACATTGCTATCGGGATTGCCGTGGACAACGTGATTCAAAAAGTTAAAGGCGTCCGCTCTGAATTCGAGCTTGAACCGTTCGCTGATAGAGAACGTCTTACCGATGCTGAGATCCAAGTTGAAGAAGCCCGGTCCGTAGAGGCTATCGCGAGTGCTGTCACCGAAGCTGCCTGGCGCAGGATCGGCGTACGCTGCAGGGTTGAACCACTGGCCCGGCGCCTTCGGACTCGATACGCTGGGGTTGCCGACACGTACCGCGTAGAGGGTGCAGTTCCAGCAGACGCCCAAGGCTGGAGTAAGCCGGCTCTCAGTCGTGGAGTCGTAGATTGCGGGCGTGAACGGGAGTCCGGTGTGCCACTGAGTCACCCCGGACAGACGCCAGCCTCCGGCGATCTCGTCGAGCACGCCGTGGAGCTTGAACTGGCGGTCGCGGCCGAAGGGGAGCTCGTATACGGCCTGGCCCGCAATATAGTGCCGGATGTCGAACGCCGAAGCGGCATAATTGGAAGCCGGGCTATAGGCGTTTTGCGATATGTTCACGCCGCCCGAGCCCCAGCCCGTGCCAGTACCGGTATCAAGAGAATGGGAGTAGGTATAATTGACCAGGAACTGCAGTCCACTGGACATTCGCTTTTCGACACGGAGTTGGAGGGCGTTGTAATTCGACCAACCGTCCCAGATCATGCCGGCAATGAACGGGAAGTTGGGATTCGGGTTGCACGCGTACCAGCCGCCCGTGCAGCTCAGATTGTTTGGCAAGGCCTGATCTATGTCCGTGGTGAAGTTGAGATTCCTGCCGCGGGTGTACACGTAGCTCGCATCCAGGAGAACGCTGCCCGGGAACTGATGCTGAACACTCAGGAGAAATTCCTGGATGTAGGTCGTAGGGATGGTGCGCGGGTAGTACGCAATGAACTGGCCGTTTCCGACGAGGGACGATGCCGTTTGCAGCGTCGGGTACTGAACGGAGCCTGCCGGAGGGCCGGTATCCAGGTTGAACGCAGGAGTGCTGCTGCTGTAGCCGAGGTAGGGGCTGGCGGGGTTTAGCCCAAGGCCGAGCGTGCCACCGTTGCCTCCGCCGTAAATGTCCGCGCCGCGCGGGGCATCAAAGATGCCGTAACTCGCGCGCACGGCCCAGTTCTGGCGCGGCGCCCAGGAGATGCCGACTCGCGGCGCGAATTCCTTATAATCGCCGTTCTCGATGGTGGTCAGATTATTGATCGAGCCGCCATAGATCGTGTCGCTCTGCCCGCCGAAGAGAATGGCGCCTTTGTAGGCTCCGCCGTTCCACGAATTGGGGAGGACGGGATCGTAAACGCCAAACTTGCCGCCGTTCACACCCCACCCGGACATCATCTGCCAGCGAAGCCCGAGATTAAGGGTTACTTTTGAGGAGACCTTGAAGTCGTCGTTGCCGAACAGGGCGGAACCCCACGCATGGGCGCTGGTCGCAACGGCTTCAGCGACATTCCAGGAGTAAACGTCGCCCAACAGAAAATCAGCGTAAGGAATGCCCGTGTAGGTCCCGCTGAACGTGAAATTGCCGGAATCCAAGTCACCCCAGGCTGTGTAGTTCTGGTAGAAACGGTCGTACTCGCCGCCGACCTTGAGCGTGTGCCTGCCGCGAATGAGCGTGAGAACATCGGAGACGTTGGTGGTGCCGTCGGAGAGGATAGCATCAATGTTGCCGTTACAAGAGCTGCAGGTTCCGGCGCCCAGGTTGCTGGCATACTCCGGGCCTGAGCCTGCATCGATTGTGACACGCGGAAACAGGTTGGCGTTGGGCGGAACGTTTGTCCCGTACGCCGGCTCGAGACCCAGCGACGTTGGGTCGTTTTTACCGAAGGACCACGGCTTGTAGGTATCGAGTTCGCGCGCATAGCCGACACGGAACTCGTTCACGACAGTGGGGCTGATCGTGTAGACATCCGACAACTGCCCAGTCAGATTGTAATTGCGGCCTTGCGAGAAGGCTGACGCGTCGTTGGGGTACAGCGGATCCGCCGGAACGAAGCTCACGAGCGACGGATAGTAGTTGAACGTGGCGGAGAGACGCTGGGCGGAGGAAATATTGTAGTCGACCCTCCCTGTGTACCAGGTATTGGTAGCGGGGCTGCTCCCGTTATAGACGTAGTTGTAATTCGTCCCAGCAGCCGGGACGCAGGTTTGTGCGACCGTTGCTGATACATTCGCCGGACCGGGGCATCCCGAAATCCATCCCGGAGCGGTTGTCGCCGGGAAGTAGCCCTGGAGCTTCTGTGCCACATTTGAGTAAGTCCCTTGCAAAATGCCATTGGCGTTAAAGTAGTCGGCGTTCATTCCTTGCATGCCGTAGAAGTCCCCGGCCTCCATAGCGGCTGTCGGATAATAATAAGTTCCGGTGACCGGCGAGGCGGAAGGGTTGCGCTGATAGGTGAAGAAAAAGAACAGCTTATTCTTGATTACCGGCCCGCTGACGCTGCCGCCGTATTCATTCCAGTGTTCGACCGACTTGGGCTCCGGCGCAGGATTCGCAACGCTTCGCGAGTTGAACGCGGTGTTTTGGTCATATTCGAACACGTCGCCGTGCCACTGGTTGGTGCCGCTCTTTGTGATGACATTGATCGCGGCGAGGCCGTTGCCGTACTGCGCGGGTGCGTTGCCGGATTTGATGCTGACTTCGGAAACGGCATCCAAGGGCATGTAGAAGTTGCTGCTGTTGTAGTCTCGCGGAGCGGTGGCCGCCGAACCATCAATCATGAAGTTCATGTTGTAGGACTGCGTGCCGTTAATGCCCACTCCCTGACCACCCGCCTCAGCAGAACCCGCGCCGCCTTGCCCGTAGCCGGGGTTCACGCCGGGGATCAACTGGGTCATCTCAGGGCGCCAATCAGCGCCCGTAATGGGGGCGTTTGCCATGGCTTGGGTGGTGAGGTCTAGATGCTGGTCGGTGGTTTCCGTTTCGACCAGCGGCGCTAGGCCGGTCACCACGACTTCCTGGGTGGCGACGCCGACTTGGAGCGTGGCATTAACTTCCAAGGTTTCGATTTGGAGAACAATGCCTTCGCGCACAAAATCGCGAAAGCCTTGCTTCGAAAATTTGATGGTGTAGCTGCCCGGTACCAGGAACGGGACATCGTACAGCCCGGCCTGGTTGGTCGTCGTTGGAGTGACGACGCCGGTCTGCACGTTCGTGATCGCCACCGCCACGCCCGGCACAACCGCTCCCGAAGGATCCATCACGGCGCCTTTGATCTCTCCCGTGTTCGCGTTCTGGGCTCTGGCGAGAGGAGCGAACAAAAGCGCCACCAGGGCTAGCATGAAACCGTACCGATGAAGAGTTTGAAAATTAGTCACTTGAACCTCCTAGAATCTGAGAACCCCACCAAGCGTTGCATAGCTTCAACATCCGCAAACGCCCGATACTTAGGGACGCCGCACTGCACCGCGGCGCCCCCCTACCCTCGACAGGTCTTCTATATGTGCCGTTCTACATGCACCCTAAGCTCGGATTCACAACACTCCGGGTGGGCCAATTGCGTGGATTCTATGACCTGCCCAATGGGGAAGAAATCCGTCTAAAGTAGGATTGCCGATAAAGTCCATCGATTTTTGTGCATGCACGAGGGCAGGCCGTCGGCGTAGGCAGGGAATTGGCCTCAGCCGGGCTTGAGATGGGGACTAACCTTCGGAAGGCCCTTCACTTGCCCATCTCGGCAACAGCTTGGTACTCCGGCACCGCTTCAACCTTTTTCAATTCAGCAACTTGGCCGGAAGGAGGAAAAGAAATATGGCCGCTAGCCGGCAGGTAAATCGGCGTGTCCTTCCTCATCGGGAGGATTTGGAGTTTCAGGGTAGGGTCCGCTCCTGGGGCCGGAAGCTGGCGCAACGCAATCTGCAAAGGTGTTCCCTTATAAAAGTCATCGGTGATGAACTTACCACCGGCGTAGACGCGGGCGATGTCACCGACATAGGTGATCCTCAGAAAAACATTCCGCACGGCGGGTGAAGTAATCGTCGGAAACTGAATGCTCCACTCGGCCGCACCATCGAATGCCGTGGCCTCCGGCGCCTCGGCCACTTCCTGGCTCATACGAACCGGTGGGCGAACGTCGGCATCGCGGAGTTTTTCGATCGTGGCTTTGATCTTTTCTGGCCTTACATGGGTCCGGTATTGCTCGAAAAGACCCTGAGAACCAGAGGCGGTAAATCCCCGCGGCGTAATATCGGGTTTCGGGAGAATCTCGAATTCCAGTTGACTTGGGTCCGTGCTGCTAAGATGTACACCATTGGGGGTGAAATATAGTTCAGCTGCAGAAAGCACCAATCGTTCACGGCCCGCCAGAGCAACCTTCCACGCATCGCCCGCCATTTCTCTGGAGAGCAGGATGATCTGGATGTCCCGGCCTCCAGGCTTTCGGATGCGTATGGCGGCCTGTTTCCCTGGCTCGACCCGGTCAATAAAGACGTGAAGATTTCCACGTTCGATTCTGGCCTGCGGAGCTTCAATAATCTCATCCGCAGCGGTTTTGAAGGAAAATTCTGCAGGCAACCCTGGCCAGGCAAAGAACACATAGGTATTCAACTCCTCCAACCGGCACAGGAGTTGCGCCGTGGAATACTCGAGGACGGTTCCACCTAGATCGAGATTCACCGGCCACATGACATAGGCACCGCTGGGAATTTCCGTCGGATGCCGCGGCACCCTCATTTCGCCTGCTGTAGTTTTTAGGCGAACCTGAAATTCTTTTCGGGCGGGAAGCGGGTAATTCCGCTGGTAATTATTAATGAAAATAAATCCGCGATTCTTTTCGAATCGCGCCGCTGCACGAGGCGTCGCGGTATCGCTTTTGCTTTTCGGCATGCGGTCCGGAAAATAGGGAGTCATGGTGGCCAAGCTGGAACCGAAATCATCAAGGAACAAGTGAAACGTCTTCAGGTCTCGAAACGAAGGATTCATCTGGCCGTATTCCCCGAGCGGAGCCTGGTAGTCATACGATTTCACCGGGAGATCATTGGGGTAGCCAGTTGCCTGGGATTCCTGCAAAGTTGTGCGCAGCCCGTCCGGATTGGTTCCCCCGTGAAACATGTAGTAGCCGTATAACGTCACACCTGATCCCAATTTCACCAGGGTCATGGCCGCTACATCATCTGCGCTGAGCAAGGGCCGCCGGTGATATGACAGTTCCATGCCTCCGCCCATTTCAGCTGTCAAGAAGGGATAGGAAGCGAAGTGGGCGTCAATGTCCGGGCGTTTTGAACGCAGATCGTCGTCCACATTTTCGTCACACCGGATGGGCGTGAAGAAGTAGTTCGCGTTGGGCGGCAGTTCCTGCACGCTGCGACTCCAAAAAGCGTCCGGATATCCGCCGAACACAGGCAGGAATTGCTGCTGCGGAATTTCCGCGGCATCCCAGCCAGTGGCAGTATAAAAGGGCGCGTTAAGACCTGCTTCGCGCGCTATTTGGAGAAGAGTCAGCATGTGCTCTGGGCCTTTGCCTGGTCCGCGTTCGTGATATTCGTTCTCGATCTGAACACCGATGATCGGGCCCCCATCTTTCCAGAATAATCCCTTCGTTTGCTGGCTGATTTGTTCATAAAAAAGACGAACGTAGTGAAGATAGACCGGGTCACTTTGCCGCGTGGGGCATTTCTGGATCAGCCAATCGGGAAGGCCGCCATTGCGTACTTCACCGTGAGCCCAGGGTCCAACCCGGATCCAGACGTACAATCCATGTTTCGCGCAGAGTTCGACAAAACGGCGGAGGTTGCGTTGAGCCGTCCAGTCAAACTGACCTTCCATTTCCTCGTGGTGGATCCAGAAAATGTAGGTGGAAACGATCTGCACACCACCCGCTTTCATTTTTTGGATTTCTTCCTCCCAACCACTCTCGGGGTAACGCGAATAATGGAACTCCCCCATCAGGGGAAACCAGGGAGAACCGTCCTTGATCAAATAGCGGCTGTTCGCCGAAAGCGCGTGTCCATCCGGCGCTCGTCCACCAATTGCAAATGAAAGAGCTTCAGGTGGAGAAGCAGGATGGCTTGCGTCGATAAACAAGGATGAATCTCCGTCCTGGCAAAATCCTCTGGAGGGAGCCGCGAATAGGACGCCGAAGCCAGCCAGAAGCATAAGGGTCAATCGGACTGCAAGGTTGTGGGTCATCACAAGAAATCCTAATACTTCGCATCCAACCTATGAATTTAAGGGTGACAGGGACTTTTGCCATCCGACTAAGGTCGTATATCAAAGGAGCGGGAAATGCTTTACTTGGAGATGCTCCTGACCGCAATGGAGAACTGCTATCACTGCTTGGGTATGGTAAGTGACGTCCAGTAACAGCAGGATGGCGGTCAGATGGCACGTTACCGCAGCCGCCGTGATGCCGAGCTTGTGGACGTTGCGTCCGCATCCCTCCTCGATCAGATGATAGGCGACGAGGCTCCCCATACAAGCCGCGCCCCCGGTCATAAGCGCGTGTGCTGTCACACGTCGGCGCTGATGTTTGTGACTGATTCGGCTGCGGACTTCTCACCACGGGTGGCAATCATCTCGGCCCCCTGCGATGCTTCGCAGACATGGATGTCGGGATGCCGCCCGGTTGCGGAATGATAACCTTGGGCGACGCCACGCTGGAACTCGGTCGTGTTTTCTGCTCTCACCAGATTGATCGTGCACCCTCCGAAGCCTCCGCCGGTCATGCGAGCGCCAGAGACTCCCTTCTGCTGGGAAGCGAGATTCACCATGAGGTCGAGTTCCGCACAGCTCACCTCGTAGTCATCGCGGAGACTTTGATGGGAATCTGCCATCAATTTGCGCAGAGATTGAATCTCGCCGTTTTGGAGGGCCAACGCTGCCGCACGCACGCGGTCGTTCTCTGTAATGACATGGCGGCAGCGCTTGTGTACGACCTCCCGCAAACGGCCGCGGTTCTGTTCCAACTGAGCGAGGCTCACATCCCGCAGAGCGCGGATGCCCGGCAATACCTTCGTCAGTTCGCGCACTCCCTCCTCACATTCGGCGCGGCGGACGTTGTACTCGCCCGAGCCGTGTTCATGCCTAACCATCGTATTGCAGATGACCAGATTCACTCCGTTCGGAATCGGAATGAGTTGGTAATCCAGCGACCGGCAATCCAACATGAGTCCATGCCCTGGTTGACCGTGACACGAAATGAACTGGTCCATGATGCCGCAGCGGGCGCCAACAAATTCATTCTCCGCGCGCTGGCAGAATAACGCGAGGCGCGTGCGGTCAACCTGGTAGCCCGAGTTGTCGAGCAGGGCAAGACCCGTGGATATTTCCAGGGCAGCGGAAGAACTGAGCCCGGCTCCCAATGGGACTTCGCCGTGGATCAATAGGCTCGCGCCTCGAAGGTTATGTCCAGCCTGCTGGAGTACCCAAGCAACGCCCAGAGGATAGTCACACCATTTTCCCGACGGAGCGGGCATATGATCGTCGAGATTGACCTCGACGGTATCAGCAAAACTCTCTGAGTGAATCACAAGATGGTGGTCGTCGCGCGGCGCAATAGCAACCCAGCAGGAAAACCCAATCGCGGCCGGCATGACAAAGCCGTCGCTGTAGTCGGTGTGCTCGCCAATGAGGTTTACCCTGCCAGGTGCGCGGTAGACGTTTGAAGTCGTGCCGAACAAGGCTTTGAACTTCGCTTGCAAATCACCCACTTGATTCATGACGTAGGCCTTTCTTTAGAGGCGCAGTTGCTTAGACCACCGTTTCCGTGACGGACCACATCGTGCGGCAGCTCCTGACGAACCCACGGGACGATTTTCTAGCTTTTCTCAACCGACAATTTCAGACGGTCGAAGGTCGCATCGAAACCTTGACCTTAGGGTGCGACGCACATGGGTGCTACTACCGCCTTGGTGGAAGGAACGAAATAGCCGGAGCGGACCAGTGTGAATGCCTGCCCATCCAGCGAATAGTAGACTTCGATGGAATTCTTGTGGCAGGCACCTCTCCACCAGACAGGAGCGGTATCCGATCCCAGTGCATTGCAGGCAACTGATCAATCTAGCTGAGGCGGGTTGCGCTGAAATCCGACTAAGGTAGTAGTCGGCCAGCAGGGTGAAGGTTTTGGGCGAGGCCTACAGGTGCTCCAATCCTCGCTGCAAAGCAACGATGACCGCTTGCGTGCGATCATTGACGTCCAACCGCAGCAAGATCACGCTTACATGGCATTTCACGGTGGCCTCTGTTATACCGAGTGCACTGGCGATCTCCTTGTTGCTCTTTCCGTGCGCCATCAAAGAAAGGACCTCGCGCTCTCGCGGACTCAGCTCTGAGTTGGGAGTGCGATCAGCCAGGCTGCGCACGATCGGCGGGGGCAGGAATCTCGATCCCGAATGCACGCGCCGCAAAGCATCTACAAGGGTTTCGTGGGACATGCCCTTGATGATGTACCCCAGCGCGCCGGCAGCCATCGCCTGATGAATATCTTCATCCCCTTCGTAGGTAGTGAGAACCAGGCACTTTGCGTGAGGATCCTCCTGCCGGATAGCGCGCAGGGCATCAAGCCCGCTCATTCCCGGCAGTCGCAGGTCCATCAAGGTGATGTCGGGATGATGCTTCTTGAACATGAGCACTGCTTCCTCGCCCGAACCGGCTTGCGCGCAAACCCACATGTCCGATCGCGTGCCGATGATGGCAGCGATACCTAAACGCATGATGGGGTGATCGTCAACCACGAGAACGCCGATTTTTTGACCTTGGCTCATGCCTTGAGACTCATAGTCTGCTTCCCGCTGCTCAACGGACGCACCGGAACTTCGACCGAAAGAGCAGTTCCATCTCCCGGCGAAGATCTAACCTCGAACTGGCCGCCCACCCCTTTAACTCGCTCACGCATCCCAACCAAGCCGAAATGTCCGTCGCCTGTGGCGAAGGCCTCCTCGGGATCGAAACCCCGGCCATCGTCTATCACCTGCATGCGCAGGTTCCCGGCCGCGAAATGCACACTGACGCGCACGACGTGAGGTTGCGCGTGGCGCACCGCGTTATAAATGGCCTCGCGCGCAACCATGAGGACAACGTGTGCGACCGTAATATCGAGCGGTTCGGGCCTGCCAGACTCTTCAAACGTCACGGATACATGGGAAACGTGGCTCATCTGTTTGGTCATTTGATCGAGCAGGGGGCTAAGCTCGGGAGGAGTGGCGCCCTTTTGACGGAGATCCCAAACTGCCTGCCTTGCCTCTTCAATAGTTGCACGGACCTGGTCCCGAGCCGAATCGAGCAGCGCGCGACCTGGCCCGGACTCGTCCAGATCGAGCGAAACAACCGCCTCGAGCAGAGCCGAAGTGCTCACGCAGCCCTGGATGACGGTGTCGTGCATCTCGCGCGCTATGCGATTTCTTTCTTCGAGCACGGCTTCAAATCGCTCATGCACCCGAATCAATCGAAGGCGATAAGCGCTGAAAACCGCGACTAGAACTAGCGCCGCACACAATGCCAGAAACCAACCCGTCTGATAAACATGCGCTCGCCAATCGATTCCTAACGACGCTTGAGTCGCCTTGTCGGGCATGTTCATTTCGAACGCCTCAACTCTAAATCTGTACTTTCCGGGGGGTAAGTTCGTATAGTTGGCCACTCGGCTGTTCAGCGGCCCTGTCCAGTCGCGATCGAAACCTTCCAGCTTATATCGAAAACGGATGCGTTCCTGGGAACGCAGGCGGATGGCGCTGTAGTCGATCTGGAGCTTGCCCTCGCCAGGCGGAACGACCAGTAGGCCGGAAGCCGAGTCCTCACGTCCGTCCACGAGTACCTGCTCAATTACCACCTGTGGCAAGTCGCCAGGCCGGGTCTGGTCGGGAAGCACTCGAACGGGCCCGCGGTTGCTGGGAAACCAAAGCTCACCGTTCGGTGTGAGAGCTCCAGCGGGCTGAGTACCCCCATGCATTAGGGTGGCTTCGACACCGTCGGACACGCCGTAAAGTGTAATTGCCGGACGAGACTCCGGGTGCTCCGCAAAATTGTCCAAATCGTGGCGCGACACCGACGAAATTCCGTTTGGTCCGCTCATCCAAAACGTTCCGTGGGAATCTTCGAGGATCTGAAAAATGCTATTGTTTGCTAGTCCCTGCTCGCTTCCAAATGTAGTCAGCCGGCCGTCACGCCAGCGAAATAATCCACCACCAGCAGTGCCGAACCACAAACCGCCATCCCCATCCTCGTGAATTGCCCAAACTTTCTCGTCGGCCAGGTGGTTCCCAACGGCATCATGAACGAAGGCACCTCTCTGCCAGTGGCTCACTCCTCGGTCAGTCCCGATCCAGAGGTCGCCGTGGCTGTCCTCCAGCAATGCACGGACACTGAAGTAACAGAGGCCGTCGGCCATTCGATAGTTGGTCAATGCGCCGTCGTGCCAGCGATTGACGCCCTCATCGGTTCCAATCCAGATGCTCCCATCGCGGCTCTCCAAGAAGGCCCGGATGAAATCGTTGGTCAAGCCGTTGTGCTTGGTGTAATGCACTTTGTCGAAGCCTTTTGAACGAAATGCTCCGTGGCCGTCGGTGCCGATCCACAGTGCGCCCGAGCGGTCCCGAAGCACATTGCGGATGCGGATTTCCGGTTCGGGCGCCGGTATCAACTCGGAATCATCGCGTCGGGCGTTGATCCGGTACAGGTGTGTGCCCGCCACCCACAGGGATCCATCTCGATCCGCATAGATCGTACCGAAATCCGCATTAGGCGCATCCGGTAGCGGGAATGTACTCATGGCCGCCCGGCTCAACCGCAACAGACCCGTCTGCATGCCCACCCAAATGTTCTGTTCGCGGTCTTCAAACAAGGCCAGCACTGTGCTCCCGGGAGGGTTGTCTGGTGTGGAGACTCGCGTGAAGCGGCCATCACGGAAACGAAGGAGGCCGCCTCCAATGGTGCCGATCCACAGAGTACCGCTGCGATCTTCGCTCAGAACGCGTACCGTGTCGGAAACTTCGGGAATCTTCTCGAACCGTCCGCTCTCCAGAGAACCGCGTAAACGCTGGAGACCCGAAACGGTCCCCACCCAGAGCATATGGTCTCGAGTCTGGAGAATGGACTTTACGCGGCGGGCACTTGGAAAACCCTCGAGCGGGTATTCCCTGCACACCTTTCCGTGGATTACTACCAGTTTCGATCCACCGACCCACAGGCCGCCAGTATCGTCTTCGCATATCGCGTGGACGGCAAGCGGAGGGATATTGTCCTGCCCATCCACACGAAGAAAGCGATCCTCGGAATACTGGAAGAGCCCATCATCGGTGCCCACCCACAGGATACCCTTATGGTCTTCATAGACAACACGCACGAAATCATTGCTCAACCCATCCGCCACGGAATAATGACGGAAGACACCCATGTGATAACGCAGCAGCCCTCCGCCATCCGTACCGGCCCATAGACTTCCATCGCGCGATACTGTCAAACAAAAAATGCTGTTCTCGCGAATCGCCGGCGTGTTTTCGCGATTGAACACCACGAATCGCGCACCATCGAAGCGCACCAGGCCACCACTTGTTCCGATCCAAAGATAATGGTCGGGCGTTAGCGTAAACGCCTCGACCGTGTTTTCCGGAAGTCCATCCTGCGTCTGCCACACTCGTCGCGTGTAACCATCCGGCAGGGCGCGTTGCGTGACCGCATCAAGCCGCATGGCCGCCAGGAGAGAGAATGCACACAACCAAATATAGCGAGACATTACGGATAGGCTTATCCTACCATTTCGATTCGCGTGAGCAACCGATTGTCTGCGGCTTGGGCAGGCGCAAGCTTTCGATGAACTCATGAACTTTAACTGGACCCATTTCATTTGTGCCTCGAGAATCCCTGAATATCCACCCATTGATGAAAGAGCGAGGGCCATTCGGAAACCGCAGACCGATTGGTTTCTTGCACAGATAGACGCCGCGCGATACCGATCAGACTCTGGGCAAAATCGGCGTAGATGGGCCGGTCGCGCACGGCGTTGGCATGGGCCAGGGTATGGCGAGCCACAGTCGAACGAATTCCGAAGTGATATAGCTGGGAACGTTGTGCGCGCAGGCATACCTCAATGTCCCGAACGCCTCCCGATAAGTCAACTGCGCGAAGGCCATGCAAAGGAATCGGTCCACGCAGGAAACGACTGCACTATAAACTCACCCGGATATCGTGCGACGCAACGCTGAAAAGTGGATCAACGGAAGATGCCGCATGAACTGTTTATACGCTTCGCATCAATAACTACGGGAACTGAAAAGCCAGACGTCGGGACACTACTGAGCTGATTCTTGCAAATCACAAGGTGACGGTTCCCTAGACCGTTGTCCCAAAAAACCCGCAACCTGTGCAACCAATGTGCAACTGCCCAAATTCGGCGAGACGCTCGCGCCTGCGAACTGCCGATCCGTAAATACACAGAATACAGATGATTAGGGGAAACTTTTCGAACCGCAACAACTCAAAATGTTCGCCCGAGTTTTCCACAGAAAACGGCTTAGCAAATTCCCCTGTTTCACAGCCTAGTGTTTGGAATCAATAAGTTACGTTCGGATGACATGCCCTACTATGGTGCAAAAGACCCCTGTTCGGCAGCATTTGTGCAACTATTGTGCAACCCAGAATTTCAACGGTTTGTCATCCCGTTGTACGCGCATCACGAGCGCTAACGATAGAGCGTCTTACGGATCTGCGATCTCCGGCGCGCCGCCCGGAGGTGGCCATACCAGTCAATACAAGGGCGTTTCTCGTTACCTATCTGGTGAGACTTTCCACAACGGGACTTCTGGACAGCAATGATATCAGCATGTTTGAACGCAGCCGCTCCGTGGTGGGCATTGGGTACATGGCTGTCGGAACGTAGCTATCGCGGAGACCAACACATTCGTTGCGAAACCTGACCCGCCCGAGTTTTTGTACCAGGTTCAATGCGAGAGTTTATATCACTTGATCGGACCGGCTTTTTCATACCAGTTCTAGGGTGAGTTTTCGGCTGTTTGTATCCGAAGGAAATCGCGGCTAGCCGCGATTTCCTTGGCGAATTCGTTGGGCGTC
>Ga0181518_10000507_pt1 | contig 42278 bp, 31 predicted proteins | sample PEATcosm2014_Bin_28_FD_119751 | JGI IMG/M metagenome (GOLD analysis project Ga0181518, IMG submission 119751) | Peatland microbial communities from MTU Mesocosm Facility, Houghton, MI, USA - PEATcosm2014_Bin01_60_metaG | ecosystem: Environmental > Terrestrial > Soil > Wetlands > Peat | place...
ACAAACTCGACACGGCGCGCCCCGTCACTATGGCCATCCTCCAGCCCGTCCAGCACAACATCTTCTCCAGCGGCTTCTCCGATCTCATGGACGTGGTTGGAGTGAACTATCACGAACAGGACCTGCTTAACGAACACAGGCAGCGCCCCGACTACAAGATCCTCGGCACCGAAAACCATTATGAAGCCGGGACCTGGCTCGCCCTTCGCGACAACCCCGCCTACTCCGGCCAATTCCTCTGGACCGGCATTGACTACCTCGGCGAGGCGGGCAATTGGCCGCGCATCGGCAATGGCTCGGGTCTGATTGACCGCGACAGCGTCATCAAGCCGATGGGTTATCAGCGCCAGAGCTGGTGGTCCACCAAGCCCATGGTCTATATCACTCGCGGCGGCGCGGGCGCGCGGGGCGGCCGGGGAGGTGGAGGCGGAGGCGGCGCCAGGGGACGCGGCGCGGCTGGCGCTCCGCCTGACGAAGCCGCCAATGCGGGTGCCAACGCGACCGGCGGAGGCGGGGGCAACGTCACAGTTTATAGCAACTGCCAGGAAGTCGAACTCTTCCTCGATGGCCGGTCGCTGGGCAAGAAGACCAAGCCCGCCAACGACTCCCCCCGAACCTGGGCCGCCGCCGCCGGAAACCTCAAGGCTGTGGGCTACAACGGCGGCGAAGCCGTCGCCACATACGAACTCCACCCCGCCGGTCCCGCCGCCAAAATAGCCCTCGCCCCCGCCCCCGGTTTCAACCTCCCTCATGACTACGACGATGTGACGTTCGTTCAGGTCACCATCACCGACGCCGCCGGAAATCCGGTCGCCGGCGCCACGCCGGAAGTTCGCTTCACCATCGAAGGACCGGGCGCGATAGCGGCCATAGACAACGGCGCTGCGGACAACCACGAGTCTTTCCAGGGCAATCAAGTTCGCGCTGTGGGCGGCCAATGCACCGCCTACATCCGTTCCACGGCCGATTCCGGCGCGATCACCGTCACCGCGAGCGCTGAGAATCTCGCCAGCGGGACCGTCACCCTCATCGCGCAACCCGCGAAACCGCGTCCTCGCTAGAAATAGCGCTGGCCAACGGAAAATGCCGACAATCCGGAGCGCCGGCTTGCAGCCGGCTTTGGACTCGCAATGGAGCTGAAGGCCGATTCAAAATCGGCGCTCCGAACCTGAAAGTGTCATGCCTCCAAAGTGATGCCCGCGTTCAACAACGGGATTCCCATGCACTCATTCGAAATGCGCTTGACTCGCCTGGCCGCGACCTCCTGCTGCCGGTAATCCGGCGCGGGTTCATTGAAGAAGTAAGCCTCCGAAACGAGCAACATCTGCCGGACTCCTTTTGGCAAGGTCTGGAAGCCCGGATAACTCAGTATCGTCCTATTCGTGGGCTGTTCCGCGTGCAATGTCTCGTTCATATTCAGTATCCGCCTCAATCGTATGCAACTGCCGTGCCAACCGGGTGAACAGGCGCTTTCACCGGGCAAAAGCCTTGTTTTCCTGTCCAGTATACCCCTCATGCGCGCAAAGGTTGCGCAATAGGCTGCGGAAGTTGCGCATATTGAAGGCAATCGTCCCATTCCTCCTATGTGTCCTATATGTCCTATTCGTCCCTTCCCGGTTCCGTCGAAGCAATTCCCTCAACCCTTCTTGGCTTATTGACTCGCCAGTTTGGTCTCGCGCCCAACCCTCTGCCCTCGATACGCGGCCAGGAAGTAGGCCAGGACAACCGCCATGCCCGCCGCCAGCCCGGACCAGAAAACCGGCCATTGCGTGCCAGCGGGATGCGCGCAGGCCGCAAACCACCAACCGCACGCCAGATAGCCAATCAGGCTGCCAAATCCATTGTACATCAGATTCAGCAACGCCTGCGCCCGCGCGCGCCAGGCAGGGTCCACGCGCTGCTCCACGTAAATCTGGGCTGTGATATAGACCAGGGCGTAGCAAGCGCCGTTCAGGGCCGTTCCGGCGAGCAAACCGACTTTGGAGGGCAAAGCACACAACGCGAAGCGGACGACGCCGATGCCCAGACCGCAGGCGATAATCCATTTCAAGCGGCAGCGGCGCAGCAGCGCCCCCAGCGCGAACATCGAGAGGACTTCCGTGGTTTGCGCCAGGCTCATCCAGGCGCTGACGTGAGTGAGGCCCAGTTCGCGAATATGCAGCGGCCCATAAGGATAGAATCCAACCAGAGGGATATTGAATGCCGCAACGATGATGAATATGACCCGGTGGTCGCGGTTCTTCAGCAGCGTCAGCGCGTCCAGGCCCAGGCGCGCGTGCCACGAGACGCGCCCGGCCGGCCGGGGCGATTTCTGAGGCGGGACAAAACCGGCGCAAAGGCAGACCAGAAGGGAGGCGGCGGCGCCGAGATAGACAGCCAGGGCGGAGCTGTCGGCATGGAAGGCGCTGATGACCCAGCAACCGACAATCCAGCCCACGGTGGCCATGGCGCGGATCGGTCCGAATTCCAATTGGGCGAATTGCAACCGGGCCAGGACGATGGACGAAATCAGGCTGAACGCCGGCGCCATGCAAAGCGCCGTGGCCTGAATCAAGGCCAGCGCCAGCCAGGGATTCCAGTGAAAGCGCATCGCCGTGCCGACCGTTGCCGCCAGCGCCGCGGCGGCGAACGAGAGTCCGCGCAGGACCCGGACCGGCGACTCCGAGCGGTCGGCCATCCCGCCGAAGAGGCACGGGGAAACAAAGGCGGCCAGGGCGTTGGTGGCGAACGCCCAAACTTTGATGGACCGCAAACCGTGGGCATCGAGCAAGGCGCTCAATGGCACCAGCCAAATCCCGGAGGCGGCGCCTTGCAAAAAGAACAGCGCAATCAACTCCGCATACTCGGCCCGCCGGATGGTTCTGAGCACAGGATGAGGGGACACGTTGCCGGCCGAAAATTCAAGCTCGATGCGCATTTCTCCCTTGCGTCACCAAGCCCTTTGCGCCCACTATTGGCGCCGGCAGCCTGCGGAAGATGCGTCGAACGCCGTTTTCACGCCGCTGTCGTAAGTTGTGTCATGACCGCCAAAGAAGCCGCCACGCCAAAACGCTTGTGTGTCTGGGCCGAAACCCCGAAGCAGTCTCATTACGTCGAAACCCGCCTCCCCGAATACCGCCGGTCATTGATGCCCGTTTATTTTCAGGGCCAGGAACTGGTGAACGTGCTCAGGGCCAATCATATTGACGGGATCGTTTTCTACTCCGAAGACGTTCCGCTGGTCAAATTCACCCTGAACCTGCTGGAGAACCAATGTCCCTCCTGCACCCGCTTCGTCGTTTGCGCCCAGCGCGATGACGGGCCGTATCGTTCTCTGGAGGGATTCCCCCCCACCATCTTGCACGAGGAAGAATCCCCGGCAACTTGGGCCGGCCGGATAGAACGGGCCACCCTCGTCAACCGGTGGCTCATCCGGCCCGAGTTCCGCATGCTCCTGCCCCGCCTTCACTCCATTCCCAGCTTGCCCGAATCCCATCGCCGCGTCGTCGAGGTTTTGCAAGACCCGCAATTTGACCTGGAACAAGTCGCCCGCATCGTCTCCCAGGATGTGGGCCTGACCGCGAAACTGCTCAAGCTGGTCAACTCCGCCGCGTTGGGATTGGCCCAGCCCATCCACTCGATTCCGGACGCCGTCGCCCTGGTGGGCGCCGCCCGGCTCCAATCCCTCGTCATGTCCGCCTGGGCCTTTTCATTTGCCGACGAGAAGATGTGCCGCGGGTTCAGTCCCGCCGCCGAGTGGAATCATGCCCTGGCCGTGGCCCAAGCCGCCGAAAACCTGGCCAGGGAGCAGCGGGCCGACCCCACCCTCATGGAGTCCGCCTTCGTCGCCGGCATTTTGCACGATGTCGGCAAAGTGATGCTGGCCGCCAATTCCCCCGATGCCTACGCCGGCATTCTCGCCCTGGCCAGGAAACAATCCCAGCCCCTCTGGCGAACGGAGACCCAGGTCCTGGGCTATTCGCACGCCGAAGTGGGGGGATGCCTGCTCGGCCTGTGGGGGCTCGATTTGGTCATCGTCGAAGCCGTATCCCGCCACCATCAACCCGAGAGCGCCTTTCTGGAAGAGCTTTCGCTTGACAAACTCGTCTTCGACGCCAACCGCCAGGCCTCCGCCGGTGAAACCACCTCTTCCCAGCCGAATTAAATCCCGCAACCCTCCATCCGCCGAAGTCCCGGTGAATTTCAGCTTTCTGAATTTCAGCTTTTGCCCATGAACCCTTACGACTCTGTCTGGCAGGCCGCTGTCATGTTCGTTTTTTTCGTGATGGGGGCCGGCATGTACCGCAGGGTGTCGGCCGGCCAGTCGGACCGGCACTTCCCGGCGATGTTAAGGAGAGCGCGCCATCTTTATCTCTGCATCCCGCTTCTCTGGGGCCTGCCGTGGGTCAACTACTATGTGGCATCCCGTCCCGCCCTCCAATGGGACATGCCCGACTGGCTGCAACTGCATTGGGCGGCGCTATCCTGGTGCATGGTCAGCGCCGTCCTGGCTTATTTTTTCGGGTTTTGCTCGGCGGTGGCCTGGGCCAGCGAAAAATGGGGGAGGCGTTTGCCGGCGCTTTTTAGCGTGGCCGTGCTGCTGGTCATTCAACTTTACGCGGCGTGGTCTTCGCGGCCCAACTTGCCGCAGCTCGTTGATTGGACAACACCCGATGGCGTCGTCCTCCAAACCAGCGACTGCACTTGCGTGCCCGCATCCGGCGCCACTATCGCCTCCATTCTCGGCGTCCACACCACCGAAAAACAACTCGCCGTATTATTTCACACCACGCGCGACGGAACCTTTCCGGCCAGCGCCTTGAGCGGAATGAGACAACTGGGAATTGAAGGCAGGAAAGTCAACGCCGTTGGCGGCGATATTCGCGCCCTCCATCCGCCGGCCATGCTCTTTTTCGCGAACGACACCCACGCCGTTGTCTTTGCCGGCATCACCAACGGCCTGGTCGAAATCTGGAACCCCAGTCAGGGCAGGACCTTTTTTACCGAAAATGCCCTCCAGCGCGTCTGGGCCGGCCACGCCCTGGAATTCAGCCGGGCGGGGGACTAACCCCATTTCATATTTTGGGGTTCCTCTCATAATCTTGATCTTAATCCTAATCTTAATCTCCTACGTGATGAGAAGTGGAGATTAAGATTAGGATTAAGATTAAGAAAAGACACCCAAAGAAGTGAAATCAGTCTCGGCGGTCACAGACCGCCGCTACAGGCCAAGAGCAACTTTGAAATGGCATGAAATAATTTCTAACAATTATGGGGCGCGAGTTGTCAATTAGAGGTGATACCGATTGACTTTGGATATTTTCACTGTTCACCATTCACAATTCACCATCCAAACTCCGCATGACTACAAATGAACCAACCTCTGGCGGGCCGCCCGTCCTCACGCCGCCCATCTCCGCCGCCGCTCCAGGGCGCCTGTCCGCCAACACCCTGGCCGCGGGCATCCTGGTTTGGGCGCTCATGTCCGCCGGGTTTTTCGGATTGCAGACGCTCATGCAGAACCGGCCGGAGTTCATCGGGCAGCCGGCCCCCGGCCCAAAGGCGGCCCTGGAACAGGATTCCCCGTCGCTGGTCATGAGGAAGGTGAGCGATGATGTCTCGGTCATCAAGGCGATGCAGCCGGAACATTCGGAAATTCGATTCGACATGACGGGGCGGCGGGACTATCGCGGCTTGCGCACGATCATGGACATGTCGGGCGAGTTCCATGCGCGGTATGGGTTGACCAATGCTCTGGATGAAGCGGTCTTCGTTCTGTTCAAATGCCCCCATCCGCGAACGGGAATGCCGGACGGCGGCAGCCTCCCGGCCAGCGGGCTGCGGCTGCAATCCTCCGTCAACGGCGCGCAGGAAAATGCCGGGAATGCCTGGTTGTGGAGCGGCACGCTGGAAGGCCGCTCCGGCGCGGACATTGACATTTCGTATCAGGTCGCTTCGATCACGGGCGCGGCTTACCGGGTGGGCGGGGAGAATGGAAACCCGGTCAAACAACTGCGCGTGACCTTTCATCGCAAGGACCTGGATTCGATGCAATTTGAGAGCGGCGATGGAAGCAGGGCATCCAGGGAGGCAACGGTCGTTTGGGAACGGCAGGACTTCCTCGCGCCGGATTTCTATTCCGGCGTCATCGTGGATACCCGCACTCTTTATCAGTCGCTCTCGCAATTGTTGGAGATCGCCCCGGGCCTCTGCCTCTTGTTCCTGCTCGCCGTCTCGGCGGTGATTCTCGCCCGCCAGCCATTGAACGGGGTTCAGATCGTCACCATCGCCGTCGCTTACGCGATCTATTTTCCCCTCATCCTTTATTTGAGCGCGCATCTTTCCTTCGCGTTCGCGGTGGTGATTGCGGCCTTTGTGCCCGGGGCGCTGCTGGTCAATTACGCGCGCTGGCTGCTGGGCCCGCGGCTGGGTCTGCTGGGCGGGATGCTGTTCCTGGCGCTCTACTGGGTTTTTCCCACCCTGGCCGCCTTTGCGGGCTGGAATCGCGGCATGGTCCTGCTCTGCCTGGTCCTGGTAACTCTGGCTGTCCTCATTGATCTGCAAAACCAGGCGCTCCGCCGCAAAGCCGCCGTCGCGGCCCTTCTCGCATTGTTCGCATGGCCGGGAACCGCCAACGCCGGTGAAGCCCCCGCAATCGCGCCGGGGGAACCGGCCCCAAAAACTGCGGAGGCCAAACCAGAAATCGCGCCAGCCCTCCGCGCCCTCCGCGCTTTCCGCGGCAATAGCCCAAAACCCGCGGAGGCTAAACAGCCAATCGCGCCCGCCCTCGTCACCTTCGCCCCGGTGCAATATCAGGCGCGGCAGGAGACAAATTATATCCGCGTCGAGGCGCTGGCGTCCTTCCAGATTTTGCGGCCCGGCGAACCCTTCGTCGTGTTGTTCAACGCCCCGGTCTATTTGGTGCAGTCCACTGTCCAATCCGCCGAAACAAATCTCGCCTGGATCATCAGCGCCACCAACCGGCTGTGGCTTGCCCCGGCGCGGGCTGGAGATGGGACTCTCGGCCTTTCTTATCGCGTTCCCATTGTGAACCACGACGGCAAGCGGCGGGCGGAGATTCCGGTGCTGGCCGGGGCTTCGGGCACAGTCCGGCTGGAATCCGTGCGAAATGACATGGAGATACTGACGGGCAGCTTTTGGGACAAAACCGCGGCGGGCAAGGCGACGGTTTATGACATCGGCGTGACCGCCGGGGAAGCACTGGCCGTGGAATGGCGCGAGCAAGCCGGCGAACCGCCGCCCAAACCCGTCGAAACAGCCGCGCCTCCAAAGGAAGTCGCGGTTCCACCCGCCAAACCGCCCGATCCGGTGAAGGATTTCTATGGCATCGGCCTAACGCGCGCGCAGCACTTGACCGTCATCAATTCCGACGGCAGTTGCACCCACTTCGCCGAGTTTGAAATGCCGGCGTTTCAGGCCGGGGAATTTCGGATGAAACTGCCCGCCGGCGCGAGGTTGATTTCCGTTTCCATCAATGGCGGCGAAATCCCTTCCCCGGCGGTCGAAGACCAACTCTGCCGCGTCCAACTGCCCGGCCGCCAACCGCAACAGACGGTGAACCGTCTTTCCTTCCGCATTGCCTATCCGCCGTTGCGATTGGGCTTCATCGGCGCGGCCGACCTGGCGCTGCCCGAGGTGTTCCAGACCGCCGGCACGACCGAGTGGGTGGTGGCCCTGCCCGGCGGATTTGAAGCCCAGGTCATTTCCAGCGGCCTGGAAGCGCAAAAATCCCAGCCCGACCTCGGCCGATTTGGCGATTACGGGCGTATCCTCCAAAACCACGCGCGCATCTTTTTGGCCAAAGACCTGTCTCCGCCCGGCTTGGTTGGACTGAGCTTGAAATACCGCCAAATCGTCCCCGGCCTCTCCGGCCCGGGTTCCCAGGCAACTCCATAAGCCAAGCAGTTGCTCTTAATCTTAATCTTACTCTTCATCAAGAAATTCCTCCGCAGCTCCGGCGACCAAGCCGACCCCCAACAAATCCCGGTCGCGAGTTGTCAATGAGAAGAATGATGGATTGACGTTTGGGGAGGAGTGCTTTACAAAGAGCGCCTATGAACCAATCTGATTCTGAAGCCGCGCCGGTTGAATCCACTGCGCCCTCGATGCCTTCTTACAAGGATCGTTCGATGGGCCTGAGCGCCTTCGGCATTCTGACAATCATGCTCGGCTGTGTGGCCGGGCTGTTTGTCCTCTTGACCTCGTTCCAAGCGGCCTATGGCGGGGCCAGGAATACGGGGCTTAGATTCTCGGACATGCTGCCGGTCATATCCGCCTATGGCACTATCGCGGTGACGCTGGTGTGGCTGGGAATCGGCTCCATCATGGCCCGGCGCTGGGCGAGGGCTTTGCTGCTGATCTTTTCCTGGGTTTGGCTCATCATGGGAGTGGCAATGATCTGCTTCATGGCGTTCCTCATGCCGCGGATGCTGGCGAACATGCCCGCTGGCGGAACGGACGGCCAACCCGGGTTGCCTTCGGGAATGAAGGAGGTTGTGATGGCCGTCATGTTCCTGTTCATCGGCGTATTCTTCGTCATTGTGCCGGCAGTGTGGATTTTTTTCTATAGAAGCCGGCATGTGAAAGCCACTTGTGAAACGCGCGACCCCGTAACGCGCTGGACCGATGCGTGTCCGTTGCCGGTGCTGGGCCTTTGTGTGATGGCGATGATTTCCGAGCCGATGATGCTGCTCATGCCCTTTTCGGGCCATGTCGTCATGCCCTTTTTTGGGATGTTTCTCACGGGCATTCCAGGCTCGATTTTCTGGCTGGCGTTTGCCGGCATCTGGTTTTATGCCGCCTGGTCGTTGTATAAACTTGAGCAGCGGGGTTGGTGGCTGATCTTGATCGTATTGTGTGTGTCCATGGCCTCCGCCCTCGTGACCTTTGCGCGGCATGACATGGCGGAAATGTACAGCCTGATGGATTATCCCGAGGCGCAAATGGAACAGATACAAAATTCCGGCATGCTGATTGGCAACCACATGGCATGGCTGATGTCGCTTTCCATGTTGCCGTTCCTGGGCTATCTCCTCTACATCAAGAAATTTCTCCGCCGCTCCGGCGATCAAGCCGGCCCCCAACAAATCCCGGGCGCGAGCTTTCAATAACTGGGACTTTCCGCAATCCGCAATCCGCAATCCGCAATTCAGAACCTGCCCGCGTAGAGTTGGGCGAACGTCTTGAGGAATTTCGCCACCGCGTCCTTTCGCTTTTCGCCCATCGCCAGCACGTCCTGATGCACCAGTTGGCCGGACAGGGCGTCGCCGCCCGCCGCGTTGGTGATGCACGAGACCGCCGCCACCGCCATCCCGCATTGCCGCGCCACAATCGCCTCCGGCACGGTGCTCATCCCCACCGCGTCGGCGCCCAGCCGCCGGAACATCCGAATCTCCGCCGGCGTCTCGTAAGCCGGGCCGGACACCGCCAGGTAGACGCCCGAATGCCAGCGCAGCTTGCTGGCCTTGGCCGCTTTTATCGCCAGCGCCATCAGCCCGCGATCATAGACGCGCGACAAATCCACAAAGCGCGGCAGCCCGGACGGCCCCGGCCCGCGCAGCGGATTGGCCCCCATCAAATTGATGTGGTCCTCCAGCACCATGAAATCGCCCGAGCGGAAAAGGCGGTTGACCGCCCCGGCCGCGTTGGTCAACAATAACGTCCGCACCCCCATCTCCGCCAGCACCCGCACCGGAAACGTCACCCGCGCCATATCGTGCCCTTCGTAATAATGCGCCCGCCCTTTCAGGATCGCGACGGGGATATGGTCGAAGTGCCCGAAGACCAGCTTTCCGGCGTGACCGGTCACGCCGACAGTGGGGAAGCCGGGCAACTGGCCGTAGGCCAATTCCAGGGCCGGATCGAACTCGCCGAGGGTGTGTTGGAAGCCGCTGCCCAGCACCATGGCCAGCGCCGGGCGCAACAGCGTCTCCTTCTTCAGCAGCGCGGCAGTGCTTTTCGGGTCATGCGTCATGGGAAATCAGATTTTCCACGCGCGGAGGGTGGCATAAAGCAAGGGGCAAGTCACGCATTACGTGAGTTTTCTAGGCTCGCAGCAATGGGGGTATCTGTTGAGCGCAAATCCGGCATGGTTGCGTGGCGCAGGTTTCCAAACCTGCTGTATCGCCGGCTTCCGGCCGGCTCCCCAAGAGGTCGTTGCCCTTTCCGGCTTGCTGACGCGAAACCCATCCGTTACAAAGGCCGCACATGACAACCGACCCATCCAGGGCTGCGCAACAGGGTGTCGTTTCGGCCAGCCTCACGGCTGATGGGAGCGGAACACCCCAGGACGCCAGGCGGGACTGGTTTTTGGCGCTGGCGTTGGTCCTCGCCACCGTGCTGGCCTACCTTCCCGTGTGGCGCGCCGGATTCATCTGGGACGACAATTTCTACGTCACCGACAACCCATTGCTCAACGCGTCGGATGGCTTGCGGCGTATCTGGTTTTCACTCGATTCCCCTTCGCAGTATTTTCCGCTGACTTACACCACGTTTTACCTGGAGCATGCTCTCTGGGGCCTGAATCCCGCCGGTTACCATGTCGTCAACCTCCTGCTTCATGCCGCCAACGCGCTGCTGGCGTGGCGGCTTCTGGCGCGGCTGCGCGTGCCGGGGGCGTGGCTGGCGGCGGCGCTCTTTGCGCTGCATCCGGTGCAGGTGGAATCGGTCGCGTGGATTACGGAGCGCAAGAATGTGTTGATGGGCTTCTTCTTTCTGCTCTCGCTGCTGGCGTGGACGCGGTTCATTGATGAAACCAACAAACGGCCCCGGCTCTTTTACGGGCTGGCCCTGGCGCTTTACGCGCTGGCGCTTTTTGCCAAGACGACGGCTTGCACACTGCCGGCGGCGCTGTTGCTGGTTTTGTGGCTCAAGAAGATGCCTATCGGCTGGCGGCGGCTGGCGCAGGTTGCGCCGTTTCTGGCGATGGGGATCGGCATGGGGTTGCTGACGGTCTGGTGGGAGCGTTACCATCAAGGCACGCAGGGGGCGCTTTTCGGCTTGGGGCCGGTGGAGCGGGTGCTGATTGCCAGCCGGGCGCTCTGGTTTTATGCGGGCAAATTGCTCTGGCCGGCCCATCTGACATTCAGTTACCCGCGTTGGACGATCTCGGCGTCTGATCCCCTGGCTTATGGCTGGCTGCTCGCGGCGGCGGCGCTGGGATGGGTGATTTGGCGGGCGCGGCGGCGGGCGGGGCGGGGGTTGGAAGTGGCGGCGGTGTTCTTTGCGGCGACGTTGAGTCCGGTGCTGGGATTCATCATGTTGTACACTTTTGTCTATTCCTTTGTGGCGGATCATTACCAGTACCTGGCGTGCCTCGGTCCGCTGGCGCTGCTGGCGGCAGGATTGGAGAGGGTTTTGGGTTGGGTGGCCGGGCGAACCGCCCTTTTGAAGCCGCTGTTTTGCGCTGTAAAGCCGCTGTTTTGCGCCGGGTTGCCGCTCCTGCTGGGCGCGCTGACCTTTCATCAATGCGGGATGTATGCCGACGCGGAAACTCTCTGGCGCGTGACGCTCGCCCGCAATCCGGCTTCCTTGATGGCCCGAAACAACTTGGGCAATGTTCTTTTCAAGAAAGGACACAACGAGGAAGCCATCGCGCAATTCCGGAGGATTCTGGAAATCAACCCGGATTATGCGGAGGCTCACGACAACCTGGGCACGGTTTTTTTGACCCAGGGCGATTGGGAGGAAGCCGTCGCGCAATTCCGAAAGGCCGTGGAGATCAAGCCCGATTATGCGGAGGCATGGCTCAACCTGGGCACGGCTTTTTTCACCAAGGGATACCTGGAGGAAGCCATCGCGCAATACCGAAAAGCCCTGGAAGCCGCGCCGTATTACGCGGAGGCCCGCAACAACCTCGGCAAGGCTCTCTTCAAGGCCGGCGAGCCGCAGGAAGCCATCGCGCAATTCCGCAAGGCCGTGAAGATCGAGCCGGGCAATTCGGACGCCCGATACAACCTGGGTTCCGCTCTTTTCGCGACAGGAGATCGGGAGGAGGCCATCGCGCAATACCGGGAAGCGGTGAAAATCAAGCCGGATTTTGCGGAGGCCCGCAACAACCTGGGGATTGCTCTTTTCGCCAAAGGAGAGAGGGAAGAAGCCATCGCGCAATTCCGAAAAGCCGTGGAAATCAAGCCGGATTATACTCAGGCCCGCAACAACCTGGCCAAGGCTCTCGCCCAGGCCGGCGTGTTGGAGCACTAGTGTAGTCTCAACTACGGCTTCGCGGACGGCTCCGCTTTCTGCTCCGCCACCCATTCGAAGCTGATCTTGATGTCGTCGCCCGTCTTGATCACCGGCATCCCCAAAATGCGCGGGGCGGGCGGCTCGACATCGAAATCCGTCATCTTCAGCGGCGTGGCGCCGGTGACTTTGATTTTCGTCTTGTCCACCCGCTCAATGGTCACCGGCATCGTGTTGGTGCAAGTGGCGCCCGCCACCGTCAGCGCGCCCACCGCGTCAAACTGCAGCGGCCCGGCGGCGCCGGCGGCGGACTTGGGCTTCAATTCGATCAGGCGATACTCGATGCGCGGATATTTCTCCATGTTCAGGTGGTCCTGCATCACTTCGTCCATCGTCTCGGCGTAACTCCTCAGCGTGCTGACCGGAATGGACACTTGGACAACCGGCTTGGCGGCCTTGGGGTCAGTGAGCGCCGATGCGGGGAAGTTGCTGTCCGCTTCGATGAAGCCGCCGATATTCGTGCTTTCGACCGTCCAATCGTGGATGGTGGACGTGCCTTCCATCTTGACCTTGCTGCCGGCCGGCGGGGTGACGTAACGAACGGTTTGAGCGGATGCCGCCGCCGCGAGCAGCAATGCCGACGCGCCGGCCGCAATTGCTGCAAAGGCCGGCCTGCGAGTTTTCCGATGAATTATTTTCATTTTGTTCTTGTATGCGATGGAATTTCGTTGTATGCAAGATGAAAGATTTAATCCCATGACTATTGGCACTCAGTCTATACCGATGCGATGGACGGCAGGTCCTTTGGACATTGCCAAGCGACAAAAGGAAAAAGACTTCACGCCGGAAGCGGCCGAGGTTCTTCGCAAGTGGCTCGATCCGTCACTATTGGCTTTGGCGCAGGGCACGCCCGTCAATTGCCTGGCGGTCAGTTGGGCTTCCGGTTTGCCGGCGGACGCCGAACAGCAACAAGCCTTGAAGCCGCTGCTCGAAAAAGGACGCCAGGCCGGATTGGATTTCGTCGGTTTGATTGAAGGCTCGGCGGACAAGACTGCCGCCATCGCCGCCGCCCGTTCCGCCGGCCTTTCCGCAGTCGCCATGGATGCAGTGCCGCCCGGCGACGCCGGCATTCCGGTGATCGCTTGGGCAAAGTCCGGCCCGGCTCTTTGGGGCGCCGGCTCCCCGGTCCTGGGCGTCGCGGACGGCCTTTGGCCCGGAGTTCCGCTGGAGAAGACGCCCACCGGCGGCCCGACGAACCTGCCCTGGGTGGATTCCAACGGCGCGTTGCTCGGCATGGCAGAGGCCCTCGCGCCGGACAAAACATTGTGGGTCTTCGTGGACCCGCCGAAACAGGCGAAGCTGACCCCCGAGAATTACCTTCTGACCGTGGCGGACGCGGAAGCTTATGGCGGACGTTGGGTGATTTCCCTGGATGCCCAGATGCGCGCGGACTTGGCCGCCAAAAGCGCGCCCGCGCTGGCATCCTGGAAGCGAGTCACCGGCACATTGGCCTTCTTTGAGCAGAATAAGGCGGCTTGGAGCTATGAGCGGATGGGCCGTCTGGCAGTGATCTCCAATTTTTCGGAGCCGGACCGCGAGTTTAATGAGGACGTGCTGAACATGCTTCCCCGCATCCGCGAGCCGTTCCGCGTCATTTCCAGGACGCGGGCATTGGCCGCTTCCTTCGACGGTCTGCAGGGGATTCTTTACATGGACCAGGCGCCGCCGGAGCCTGCGTTGCGGCAAAAGCTGATCGCCTTTGTCAATGCGGGCGGCACCTTGTTCGCCTCTTCCAAGTGGCCCAATCCAGAGGGCGCGCCGATTCAGGTTTCGTCCGCCGAAGCCTACCTGCTTTTCAACCTGCGCAACTTGGGCAAAGGCCGCCTTGCTGTTGCCAGAGAAGACAAGCCGGACAGCTACTTCACCTGCGTGGATGTCCAGAGCATCCTGAGCCACCGCGGCGATCCGGCGCGTTTGTACAACGGCGCGTCCATGAACTACTTCTTCCAGGCCGCTCCGCAGGGCCGGCAGGCGGTCATCCATGTGTTGAACTACTCGCGGCGGCCCGGCGGCGACAATCCGATCATCTACTTGAAGTCGCCCTGGCGGACGGCTCGCTTTGTGGGCCTGGAAACCACCGCGCCGGTCCCGCTCCAATTCGCCCGTCAAACCGCCCCTTACGAGGTCGGCGGGGCCGAACTGTCCCTCCCGCTCATTTCCGTCTATGGCGCCGTCCAAATGGAGGCCTAAAATCAAAGGAGACTCCCATGAAAAAAAAGCTCACTAGAAGAGAATGGCTCGCAGGAACCGGCGCCGCGGCCGGCTACATGCTCATGCGGCCCGCGCTCGGTTTTGCCGCCGCCCTTGCCCCAAGTCCCATCCCCGTGTATGGTCTGACCGCCAAAGCCAAGCCGGGCCGGGTCACTGTTGGCAAGTGCAAGGACTACGGTTCCGACTTGGTCCCCACTCTCGACAAAATGTTCGATCAGTTGGGCGGCTTGGAAAAGCTGGTCAAGGGCAAGACCGTGGCGATGAAGGTCAACTTCATCGGAGTTCGCTGGCAACGCCTCGGCAACGCCACCATGGAGGACACCTTCTGGTCGCATCCGATTATGATCGGCGCCATGGTTCATCTGCTGGGAAAGGCCGGCGCGCGCAAAATCCGCGTGGTGGAAGGCCCGTGGTCCACTGCCGAAACCCTGGAGGAGGTCATGTTGTCCCAGGGTTGGAAGCCGGAGGATATTCTGAGCGCGGCGCCCGATGTGGAGTTCGAAAACACCAATTTCCTCGGACGCGGCAAGAAGTATTCCCGCTTCATGGTGCCGGGCGGCGGTGTCGTCTTCCCCGGCTACGACCGGAACCATTCTTATGAGGACTGCGATGTTTTTATCTCGTGCGCCAAACTCAAGGAGCATGCGGCGACGGGAATCACCCTCTCCATGAAGAACATTTATGGAACCACGCCCATCACCATCTATGGCCAGGGCGCGGGAATTGACGAGCCGGCCCTGCGCCCGCAAGGGGGGCGCGGCGATGTCTTTCACTTCGGGCGGCGCGCGCCGTCAAAAAGCGCGCCGCAGCAAATAGACCCTAATTTCTCCAAGGAACAGGGTGTCCGGCTTCCGCGCATCATCGCCGAAATCAACTCCTCCCGGCCCGCTGATTTGGCGGTCATTGATGGCATCCGGACGGCCACCGGCGCGGAAACCAATTACGGAAGCAGACCCCAGGCGGCCGTCAACCCGGGCGTCATCATTGCCGGCACGAACACCGTCGCCACCGACGCCGTCGCGATGTCCGTCATGGGATTCGACCCAATGGCCGACCGTGGAAAACCGCCGTTCACCGACAGCGACAACATGCTGCGATTCGGCGAAGAACTGGGCGTCGGCCTGCGCGACCTCAATCGCAACGAAGTCACCGGCGTTCCCATCGCCGAAGCCCGGTTCGATTTTACCGCCATCCGCGAAAAGATCCTGCGCGAAACCAAGAAGACTTGACCCGCCTGGAAAATAGTATTGACTCAATGGGAACGACCTTCTCCGTCGTTCTCCACGGAGACTGCCGCGACAAGATGGAAGAGGCGGCCAACGCCGCTTTTGACGAGCTTCAACGCCTCCACAACCTTCTCTCAATATACCGGCCCGCCAGCGTCTGGAGCCAGATCAACCGTCTTGCCGCGCATAGCCCCGTGGCCGTATCGCCGGAAGTCTTCCGGCTCATTGCACGATGCCTTGCCTACAACCGTCGAAGCCAGGGTGCCTTTGATATTACCGTTGGCCCCCTCATGAAGACCTGGGGATTTTTCAAAGGCGCCGGGCGGCTTCCGAGCCGCGATGAAATCTCCGCCGCCCTGGGCAAAGTCGGCTCCCGCCGCCTCCGTCTCGATCCCGCGCGCCGCACGGTGCGATTTGACATGGAAGGCATGGAAATCAACCCCGGCGGCATCGGCAAAGGACACGCCGTGGACCGCATGGTGGAAATCCTCAGAAAGAAAGGCATCCGCGCCGCGCTGGTCATGGCGTCCTCCAGCACCCTCTACGGCATGGGCGCGCCCCCGGAAGAGGCGAGAGGCTGGAAAGTCCAAATCAGCAATCCGGCGCGCCCGCGGCGGCATACCGCAACGGAACTGTTTTTGAAGGACATGTCGCTCTCCACCTCCGGCGGATACGCCCAGACATTCCGGGCCGGCGGCCGGAGTTTTTCCCACATCATGGACCCGCGGACCGGCTGGCCCGCGCAAGGGATGCTCCTGGTTTCCGTGACCGCTCCGCGCGCCATTGACAGCGAGGCCTGGACCAAGCCCTTCTTCATCAATGGCCGCTCCTGGGCCGCCCGGCACTGCCCCGGAAAGTTCAACGCCTTCTTCTGCGAAGACGCCCCCGAAGACACCTGGGGCTGGCTGAAGTGATTACCATAGGACGCCCCGGCGGAGGACAGGCTTGCAAACCGCCGCCCGCAGTGCTACAGGTAATTCAGCAGTTTCACATTTTTACGCGCATGAAAATTTCATCCACCTTGCGGGCCGTTTTTGCATCCACCCTTCTTCTGCCAGGCGCAGTCCTTGCGGCGGGCGCGCATGATCCCATTCCGCTCTGGCCCAATGGCGCGCCGGGTTCGGAAGGGCAGACCGCCCCTCTTGTCATCGAGCCGCCCGGCCCCGGCCATAATTACGTCAAGGTCTCGAGCATTCACAAACCCTCTATCACACCCTTCCTGCCGGAGCGCGCGGCCGCCACCGGAGCGGCGGTGATCATTTGTCCGGGAGGCGCGCACTCGTTTCTGGCCTGGGATATCGAGGGGACAAATGTCGGCCAATGGCTGGCCGCCCGCGGCATCGCCGGTTTCCCTCTTCAATACCGGCTGGCGCGGGAAACCAACTCGCCTTACACGGTCGAGGTTCACGCGTTGATGGACACCCAGCGCGCCATCCGCCTGGTGCGCAGCCGCGCGCAGGAATGGGGCATTTCCCCGGATCGAATCGGCGTCATGGGATTCTCCGCCGGCGGACAACTGGCCGCGCTGGCCGCAAACCGGTTTGACAACGGCCTGACCAACGCCGCCGATGAGGTTGACCGGGTCAGTTGCCGGCCCGACTTCCAGGCGCTGTTGTATCCGGCCATTCCCCGCGGCATGACCTTCACCAAAGGAACCACGCCGCCCGCATTTCTGGTTTGCGGAAATGAGGACCGGACGAACATTTCCGAGGGGCTTCCCGAATTGTACCTCCAGTTCAAGCAGGCCGGCGTTCCGGCGGAGTTGCATGTTTATTCCGGCGCCGGCCACGGTTTCGGACTGCAACCGGCCAATCACGCCCCCGTGGATGAGTGGCCGCAACGGTTTCTTGAATGGGCCGGCCAGAGCGGCCTCTTGAAGAAACGCTGACGGCACACGCCTGTCAGATGTTGCCCAAGTCAGACGGCCCTCTCTTGAGTTGCGGGGTGCATTTCACTTTCCTGGGTTCCCGTCTTAACCCTAATCCTACTCTCTTCTTCGCGTCCGGATGGAGATTAAGATTAAGATTAGGATTAAGGTGGTGTTGATAATCCTCTCACCATCCGGCACAACGGCAACGGGGATGTCACCTTTGCCGACGGCAATATGCAGGGCGAGCAGTGGGAATTCGGCGCCACCGCCAACAACACGCTCCCCAGCTTTTAACTCTTATTGTCCGCGCCATCGGATGGAGTAGAAGGCGACGCGGCCTTGATGGTCGCTCCAGGGCTGAATCTCGACTGCGGCTGGCCCAGCTTGGAGCGCCCCTTCCAAATAGGCCGGCCCGAATGGGAAAAGGCTGTACTCGGGAGGATGCGCCAGATAAATGCAGTTGATGGAGTTGAGCGCCGGCGGCGCTTTGCCTTCAAGAAAATACCAGAAAGGCTCGGCCAGCGCCGGGCCATCCGTCAGGAAGGCCAGTTGCTCGTTGAATCCCCAGTCCAGGCTCACGAGCGTCAAGTCGGACCGGTCCTTCACTTGCCGGGCGAACGCGTTCAAGGCATCCGACCACCGGCCGCTCCCGCCGGTTTGGCGGATGAGTCGCTGCGTACCCCGGAGGGCGAGGAGTTGGGAAGCCAGGAGCAGAACAAAAAGGGCGGCAACCACCGCGGAGGATGGAGAGAGGACGTTTTGGACGAGAGAACCCGGCGCCTCACGCCGGCGCCTGCGCCAGAGGCGCTCGACGGCCATTGCCACCACCAAATGGGGGAAGGGATAGACCAAAACGATATGATGGATTCGCACCGCGCCCGGCGTCAGGAAGATGCCGATGGTTATGAACACCGCGGCCAGAATAGGAAACGCCGCCGCGTTCCCGGTGGCGCCGCCGAAGTAAGAATGGACGCGGAAGAACATCAGATAAGAGGCGGCGAGGATAAGCGCGATGCCGAGCGGCGCGAAAACCGGGGCGCGGGTCTGATACATCTTGTCGAACAACCCGCCGGCATTCATCAGGCGGTAAAAGTAAGAGCCGTCATACATTGCCAGCGTCGTGTTGAATTTTTCGGCCAGTTCGCCCGGCGCGGCTGCGGATTTGCCGCCGGAGGCGAGGGCGTTCAGGATGCCGGGAATGTGGGCCAGCATCGGAGCCGCAGTGAGGAGGAAGCCCAGGCCGGCAACGGCGAGAGGCGCCGCGAAGATGGAGAACGAAGGTTCGGGATTGGCGGATCGGGAATGGCGGATGGAGGACCGTCGCAAGACCCGGCGCGCCCGGAGCGGCGCCGCGTTGGAGCACAAAAGCGCCAGGAGGACGCCTCCCAGGAGAACGGCGAAGTCAATCTTGTTGTAGAACCCCAGGCCGGCGAACAGGCCGGCGAGAAACGCATGCAAGAAACCGCGATTTGCGGAAAAGGAGACCCGGCGAAAAGTGAGAGCGGGAGTTGTGCCGCTCAATTTTTCCGGCATCATTTTTCCACCGGAATCCTCCGGCGCCAGCGCTCGCGGTTCATTCCTTATCTGCCACCAGCGCAGGGCGAAGTAGAAGCAGGCGAAGCGGCAGAGGAAGCTGGGGAGCACGGGGCCCCAGTCCAGGACGCTGAGGAAGAAGAAAGTCGGGTCAAACGCCAGCAGCGCGCCAGCGAGCAAGGCGGTGTTCCTTCCCAGCCAGCGCCATGTCCAGAGCATGAACAGCAGCAGCGCCGCCAGGCCCCAGGCCAGCGCCGTCATTCGCAGCACGGGCATGCTCGCGCCAAAAACAGCGAAGCTGGGCAGCAACAGCCAGCTCTTGGCCGCACCGCCATAGCTCTGCACAAAAACCGGGAACGGATGTCCCCACACGCTGATGAACCCGGAGCCGGGTATATGCGGATGGGGCCGGCCGGTGAGAAAATCTCTGGCCATCGCAGCGCAGTGGGCCTCATCGTAATAGAGGCCGGGAACCGAGGTGTTGGGCCGGGCGAGGAAAAGGAGCAGGACCGCGAGCAGCGCCCAAACGGCGAGAACGGTGAAAAAATCACGGGGCTTGTTTTCTGAGACGGGGTTGGCCACAGCGCTGGCAGAATTCCCGGCCAGGGTGCGCAACGCAAGCCAAAAACCAGCCAAAAACCGGGGCGGGTGATTTCTTGGGTATCGTCTCCTAATCTTAATCCTAATCTTAATCTCTTCTTCTCTTCACGATGCAGATTAAGATTAAGATTAGGATTAAGATTAAGAACCGGAAAGCGCCCCCCAAAAGAGTGACACGCAGCCAAAAACCGGCCCTTGTTTTTACACTTTAAACTTGCGCCGCCAACTCCTATCCATAAGGCTTGAATTTCGGAATCGCGCGCGCTCAATTTATGGACTATGTAAATTTTGGCTTAATCGGCGGAGGAACGGTGGGCAGCGGTGTTTATCACCACTGGCGCCGGAACGGAGCATTGTTGGAATCGCGGATCGGCCTCCAAATCCGCCTGCGCAAAGTGGCCGTCAAGGCCCTGGACGAGCCGCGCCCCTACCCCATCCCGGCCGCGCTCATGACCACCGATTGGTCCAGCATCGTGCAGGACCCACAGGTCCGCGCCGTCATCGAACTGGTCGGCGGCACGACTCTCGCCAAAACCATGATCTTGACGGCGCTCCGGCTGGGCAAGCCGGTCATCACGGCCAACAAGGCCCTGATCTCCGCCCACGGCGAGGAGCTGTTCGCCGCCGCCCGCCAGCACGGCGCAAACCTCTATTACGAAGCCAGTGTCGCCGGGGGGATTCCCATTATCAAGGCCCTGCGCGAAGGCTTTGTGGGCAACCGGATTTCCCATATTTATGGAATCGTCAACGGCACCTGCAACTACATTCTCACCCGCATGAAACTGGAGCGTGCCGAGTTTGCCCCCACCCTGGCGGAAGCTCAAGAGCTGGGCTATGCCGAAGCCAATCCGGCAATGGACGTGGACGGCTTGGATTCCATGCACAAGACCGGCATCCTGGCCTCGCTGGCGCATGGCTTCTGGGTCCCGCCGGAGCGCATTTCGGTCGAGGGCATCCGCGCCGTCACCAAGACCGACATCGAGTTCGCCGACAAACTGGGCTACACCATCAAATTGCTCGGCGTCGTCAAGGTCGTTCCCGGCGCGGCCGGTCCCGCCACGGGAGCGGCGAAAGCCGCGGACGGCAAGGCGATCCAGGTTTCCGTTTATCCCGCGCTGGTTCCCAACTCCCATGTTCTCGCCAGTGTCAACGATGTTTTTAACGCCGTCTTTGTCCGCGGCGACGTCGTCGGCGACACGCTTTTTTACGGGCGCGGGGCGGGCAAGGACGCCACCGCCAGCGCCGTGTTGAGCGACATTGCCGACGCCGCCCTGGATTTGAAGCACGACACCAAGAGCCGCGTGCCGGCTTTTGTTCCCCACGATCACGGCGGCGTCTTGCTCCCCATCGCCTTGGCCGTCTCCCGCTATTATCTGCGCGCCAGCGTTGTGGACAAGCCGGGCACACTGGCCAAAATCGCCGCCATTCTGGCCCAGTCAAAAATTGGCATCGCCTCGGTCATCCAGCCCCAAGGCCGCGAAGGCGGCGCCGTTCCGCTAATTTTAATGACCCATGCCGCCCCTTGCGCCGCCATGAAGAAAGCGTTGCAAAGAATCGCCCGCTCCCCGGTGGTCAAGTCGCCGCCGATGATGCTGCGCGTGGAGAATTTTGAATAAGCATACCGGAGGCAAAATGAGCTTGACAATCGCTGACAAGAAGAAACCCATTTCCACCCGCGCGGGCAATCGCTGGCGCGGCGTCATTGACGCCTACCGCCCCTGGCTGCCCGTCACCGCCAAAACGCCGGTCATTTCGCTCAACGAGGGAAACACCCCGCTCATTCGCGCCGACAATTTCGTCAGCGCCATCGGCGGCGACTTTGAATTGTGGCTCAAATATGAAGGCATCAACCCGACCTGCTCCTTCAAGGACCGCGGCATGACGCTGGCCGTCTCCGCCGCCAAGGAGCGCGGGGCGCAAATCGTGATCTGCGCCAGCACCGGCAACACTTCCGCTTCCGCCGCCGCTTATGCCGCCCGCGCCAAAATGAAATGCGTGGTGCTCCTGCCGCGCGGCCACATCGCCCTGGGCAAACTCGCCCAAGCCCTTATGTGCGGCGCGACCACCGTCGCCGTCGAAGGCAATTTCGACGCCGCCCTGCGCATCGTGCGGGAGTTGGGCGAAACCGGAAAAGTCGAGGTTGTCAACAGCATCAATCCCATGCGCATCGAAGGGCAGAAGACCGCCGCCTTCGAGATTTGCGGCCAATTGGGGCGCGCCCCCGATTTCCATTTCCTCCCCGTCGGCAACGCCGGCAACATCACCGCCTACTGGCGCGGCTACCAGGAATGGCACGCCGCAAAAAAATGCGCCCTTCTCCCGCGCATGTTCGGTTTCCAGGCCGCCGGCGCGGCGCCCATCGTGGACGGCGCGCCGGTGGCCGAGCCGCACACCGTCGCCACCGCCATCCGCATCGGCCATCCCGCAAGCTGGCAGGGGGCCACCCTCGCCATCCAGCAATCCGGCGGTTTCATCGGCAAGGTGACGGATGAGGAAATTCTGGCTGCTTACAAAATGATCGCGAGCACCGACGGCGTCTTTGTCGAACCGGCGTCGGCGGCCTGTTTGGCCGGACTTATTAACTGCGTCAAGGCCGGCAAAATTCCGCCGGGCAGCGTCGTCAGCGCCACCATGACCGGCCACGGCTTGAAGGACCCGGATTGCGCGATCAAATCCGCCGGACGCGAAGCGACCGTCGTGCCGGCCGACAAGGAGTCCGTCTGCCGCGCCATCGGCCTATAACCTTTTAAGAACCCCATGTCCCTGATTGTCCAAAAATACGGCGGCACCTCCGTCGCCAACCCGGAGCGGATCAAAAACGTCGCCAAACGGGTGGCCGCCTATCGCGCCAAAGGCGACCAGGTCCTCGTCGTCGTCTCCGCCATGAGCGGCGTGACCGACAACCTCATCAAAATGGCCCGCGAAATCATGCCCCTGCCCAACGAGCGCGAAATGGACATGCTCCTCTCCACCGGCGAACAAACCACCATCGCCCTGGCCGCCATCGCCCTCCAGGCCCTCGGCGTCCCTGCCATTTCCTTGACAGGCGCTCAGGCCGGCATTGTCACCGACGGCGTCCACACCAAGGCCAAGATCAAGAACATCACTCCAAAACAAATTCGCGCCCTGCTCGATCAGGGCCAGGTGGTGATTGTCGCCGGATTCCAGGGCCAGACCAACGAAGGCCAGATCACCACCCTGGGCCGGGGTGGCTCCGACCTCACCGCCATCGCGCTGGCCGCCGCCCTCAAGGCCGGCCTCTGTCAGATTTACACCGACGTGGACGGCGTCTATACCGCCGACCCGCGCATTGTTCCCGCCGCCCGCAAGCTGCCCGAAATCTCCTACGACGAAATGCTCGAGTTGGCGGGGCTTGGCGCCAAAGTCATGCAATCCCGCTCGGTCGAATTCGCCAAGAAGTTCGGCGTCATTTTTGAAGTCCGCTCCAGTCTGAACGACAACCCAGGAACCCTTGTGAAAGAAGAAACCCCCAGCATGGAAGGCGTCGTCATCCGCGGCGTCTCGCTCGACAAGAACCAGGCCAAGCTCACCCTCGTGCAGGTGCCCGACCGCCCCGGCGTCGCGGCGCTGGTATTCAAAGCCATCGCCGACGCCAACATCAACGTGGACATGATTGTTCAGAACATCAGCCACGGCCTCGCCTCGCCCGCCACCGACATCTCCTTCACCACCGACAAGGCCGACTTGCTCAAAGCCCGCAAAGTGATTGACAGCCTGAAGGACAAGATCGGTTTCCGCGAAATCATCGCCGATGAGAACATCGGCAAACTCTCCATAGTCGGCGTCGGCATGCGCAGCAATCCCGGCGTGGCGGCGAAGATGTTCGAGACCCTGGCCCAGATCGGCGTCAACATCGCCATGATTTCCACCAGCGAAATCAAAGTCTCCGTCGCCATAGACCTGACCAAAGGCGAAGAAGCCATGCGCGCCGTCCACCAGGCCTTCCTGGGCTGATGAGCAAATGTTGAAATGGAAGGAACTGTGCCCTTCCCAAGGCATCAAGACCATGAGCGCCTGGCGAAAAGAAGCTTCCAACCGACTGCCGGAGTTACAGCGGATCATCGCCTCGCGTGAGGTAAATAATCCCATGATGCTTTGGATCGAGTTGCGGAAGGAGTTCGAGAGGCTGTGCAAACAAGAACCAGCGCCGCTAGAGTTGCTTAGGAGACTTTGGGGATATGCGAATTGGTGTATGGAACGTGGGGATGATGTCGGGACGGGGGCTGCGCTTGGATTTTGCGAGCACCTGATCAATACGAAGGAATCTAGTAGCATTCTCCCGGTAATCATGAGTCGGCAGGATTACCAGAGCCTGAAAGGATTGCTCCTTTACCAAAACACCGAGGCGGATTACGAGGCCGTATTAAAGTGCTTTGGAAAGGAAGTAAGCCCACGAATCGCACAAATCACGCGAATCCTAAAAACACTATGAGTGACATCATCTATAAAGACGAGAGCTTCCGGATCGTGGGGGCGTGCTTTGAGGTCTATAACGAGAAAGGTTGCGGCTTCACTGAGCCGGTCTATCAGGAGTGTCTGGAAATTGAGTTGGGTTTGCAGAGCATTGCGTTCACGGCGCAGGCGCATCTGCCCTTGAGCTACAAAGGCAGGCCGCTTCGTCAGCGATTCCAGCCGGATTTCGTCTGCTTCGAGAAGATCATCCTGGAGATCAAGGCGGTGTCGGCGCTGACGGATGAGCATCGTTCCCAAGTGCTCAATTATCTCAACGCCACCGGCTACAGACACGGCTTGCTCGTGAATTTCGGGCAGCAAGGCCAACTGGAATGGGAGCGAATTGTGAAATGAAAACAAGCCCACGAATCACACGAATCACACAAATAAGGCGAATGGCACGATTGGGGATAGTCCAACACAGGATTCGTGTTTATTCGTGTGATTCGTGGGCAACCTTTTGAATTATGGCAAAACAAGTGAGCAAATTTGCAAATCTGTCAGGCTGCTTTGCAGGAAGTAACTTTTGAAGGCGAAAAAGACAATTAACGATCAAGGCAAGGCCAATCGAGACGGCTTTACTTTGATTGAGCTGCTGATCGTCATCGCCATTATCGGCATTCTGGCGGCGCTTTTGCTGCCAGCGTTATCGAGTTCTTTGGGCCGGGCGCGACAAATTTATTGTGTGAACAACGTACGGCAGCTTGGACTGGCATTGCAACAATTCATCGGGGACAATCGTACATATCCCCTCTCTGTGGATTTTCAATTCGCCTCAAATGGCCCACCGACTAATATGATCACTTGGCAGGAGACCCTCGGTCAACAACTTGGCCAGGATTTCAGGAGGAACACCAACCTTTTTGGAAAAGGCGTATGGCTTTGCCCCTGCGACAAAACCAAAATTGAGGGACATCCTTTCGGATCTTCTTACGGTTACAATGCTTTTGGCATTGGCGAGAATCCTGATTCGTTAGGCTTGGGTGGAACTTATGGGCTGGCACACGGTGTGCAGGTCGGAAGTGTCGTTTATCCACTGTATAAACCACCTGTCAATCAATCGGCCATTGTAAATCCAAGTGAAATGATGGCAATGGGCGATGGATTTGAAGGAAATGGCGACAATATATCCAGCGGGAGAGGCTTCTTGTGGCGGGTTAACAAGGCTAGTGGGTTTTGTGACACAGCCACGGTTTATGCCCGACATCAAGGGAAAGCCAACGTGGACTTCTGCGACGGCCACGTCGAATCGCCAAGCTTGACATTCCTGTTTGTGGACTCAAGCGATGTCGCGTTGGCCCGCTGGAATCGCGACCATCTTCCGCATCCAGAGCGACTGCCATAAAGAGAAGGCCGGGAAGGAGTCATCAAAGGGGTCGTATGATAGGTGATAGGGGTCAACCCAGTGATAGGAGTCAACCCGTAGTTTGGTTCGTTTTTGCGCTTCTTTTTTGTTTGGGAATAGGGGTCACCGTAGCTTTGTCCATGATTTGGCTTGCGGGTTCAATCGAAGTGGAGCAGTATTGCGACCATGCCGCGTCCATTGCGTATCGAGTATCCCGGAGCGATCTATCATGTCATGTGTGAAAGGGGTCCAACCATGTCTGTGCGCGTTTCCGCACTTGGCATCGGGAATTGCTTGTTCACAGGTGTCACTGCGGCGCGGGCGGCTCGTTGCCATGTTTGATGAGGGGCCACATTTGGTCCCAAAGGAATGGGCGGCTGAATTCGCCGTAATGGCAGCGGATGCAGTCGCCGGCGGCCAGCGGGCGGAAGGTAAAGTTGACAGAGGAGTCGCCCTGGCGCTGGCGGATATGCAGGCTTCCGGGGCCGTGACAGCTTTCGCAACCCACGTCCGCCAGCCGGGCCGCCCCAAACTCGCGGCGATACCCCGTTGCGGCGCCGAAACCGACCGTGTGACATCCGATGCACTTTGGATCGGCTTCCGCGTTGCGCCCCGTCAACGTCGCAAAAGCGCCCGCGTGCGCGGAGGCCTTCCACACCGCCGCCGCCCCCGGATGGCAGGCGAGACATTGTTCCGTGCCGGCGTAACCCGCCGCCGTCCGCACGCCGGGGACCGCGTCCGCGGCGAGGTTGTTGGGATCGTCCACAGCCAGCCGGGTGTGGCGGATTTCCTCGCGGTAGCTTTGCATCAGGCCGCGGAGCGAAACGTCCTGCGGAATTGTGTCCTGTAGAAAACGGATTTCATTTCCGGCCGCCGCCGGCGAAGCGCCCTTTTTGAGCCGCAGCAGCAAAAACCCCAGGGCGCGCGATTCATTGGTCACGTAATAAACCAGGCTGCGGTTCTGCTTGCGCAGTTGCTGGGCGGGCTGGCTGACTTTGCCGCCGAGAATGACCTGGCACTCATAAAACTCGTCCGCGAGCCGGGCGAGGGATGCTTCGCCGGCGAAGGCCAGCAGCACGATCAAATCCGCCTTGCCGCGCAGTTCGGCCAGGCACCGCTCCACCGCCGGTTCCATGTCGCCCACGGCCAATCCATCGCCGGGATTTTCGGCCGCGCGGGGGTCCAGAACGCCGACGATCGCCACGCGAAACGCGCCGCGCTGAACGAGGCGGTACGAATCAAACACCGGCTGGCGGGTGGCTTTGTCAAGCAGATTCGCGCTGAGGATCGGAACCGGCGAGTTCTGTTTGATGTCACGAAGCTGCGCGGCGGTGAACTGCGCCTCGCGCCCGCCGATGTTCAGCGCGTCGTATTTCATCGCCGCGAAGGCCCGCAGCACATAGCGATACTCGATCAAATCGTAATCCTCATGTCCGCCGATGGCATCGCCCGCGTCCACGCGCAACGCGCCGGCCGGGACGCCGGCATCCAGCACGGTCTTGAGCCGGGTCAACCCGCCGTACTGGCCGGCGAAACAGCCGCATGGCTCCAGACGGCCGCGCGTGTCGCAAGTGAAATAGAGCGGCAAATCCAGCGCGGGCGGCGGCGGGGATTTGCCGCAGCCGGCGGCGAGCAGCATCAAACCCAGCAGGGCGGCGTCAATACAAAACCGCATAGGTGAAAACATTGACATTCACGCGCGCCGGATTTTGGATTTCGTCGCCCCCGCAACAGCAGCAGCCGCTGGCGTGTTCCACGTCGTTCAGCCCCTCCTTGGAATAGACCAGCACCAGCCGCCCGTTGATTTCGAGTCCTTCGAGCGAAACCACAGTCCCGTGCTTCTCCGTCAGGCGCGAAATCGGATTCACGATGGAAAAAATCGGATGCGTCATCGGGATTTGCTGGAGCGAGTATTCCGGGAAGCAGACCTTGATCTCCTGGCGGAATGACTTGTCCCATTTCTCGTCCGAGCAGCCCGGGCTGGCCAGAAGAAATCCGCCTTGCGTCAGATATTTGTGGAGCTGCTCGCGCTCCTTCTTGGTCAGCGAAAAAGTCTCATTGCCGGAAATGACGCAGAACGGGAAATCGAACAGCGCCTCCGCGTCCAGGCGCACCGGGCAGAAGGTCTTGTTGACGCGCAAGTTGGTCTGCTTCGCAACGTCCGACAGAAAATTGTCCGCGAAGCAAACCGAGCTTTGGCTGCCCGCGTAAATCAAATTGCCGCATTGCAGCAGCGTCAGGTCCGAATGAGGCTGCGCGGGCGGCGGAACGCCCGCCGGCTGGCTCAACGTGGGAAGCGCGAGGAGGCAGAGCGCCAGAGCCGCAACCAAAGGGTTCGCGCAATATTTATTTCGGATTTGTCTCGAAGAGGAAGTCAGAAATATCCGGGTCAGAAACATAATACACCCCGCCCCCCCGTTTATCACGAAGTGGGGAATTCTCATTTTTCTGACCCCATTTTTCTGACATCGAATTCTTTTTGATTTATTTTTCATCGGCGGGTTTCTCCTTTTTTGTGGTGATGGCCTTGAAATAGTTTTCAACCACATCGTTGTATTCTTCGATGACCGTTTCCGACGCGACAGCGCCGGACTGGCGGTTGACCGGATTGAGTCCTTTCATCGCTTGGGATTGCTCAATTTCGGATTTGCCGTTGTCCGCCAAAACGCCGGCGCCCCTGCCGAGCCGGCTGGACTGGCGGGAAGCCTTGCTGCCGTTGCGCGGGCTGGATTCGTTGCCGAGGACCTTCAAGGTCGAGCCGTCCGTCATCGCGTAACCGGAGGTTCCCATCTGGCCCTCGCCCTGGCCGCCGGCAAGGCCGCGTCCCAGGCCGGAACCGAACTTCCGGCTGCGCGACATTTGCGCGAAATTGTTGTTCGGATTCAGGCGTTGCAATCTCAAATAATTGTCCAATTCGCCGCTCGAAGGACAGTCGCCCCCCTGGCATTCGCTGAACATTTTTTCCATCTCGCCGCGCAGCCGCTCGGCCAGGTCGGAAGATTGATCGCCTCTGCCCGCGAGCATCCGGTCGGTCGCTTGTTGCGCCAGCGGTTGCAGGCGGCGCTCCGCAATTGCATCCGCCAGATCGCGCCCGCTTTGGGCCGCCTTCGGGAAGAGCTTGTCCGCGGCCCAGGCATCCGCGCGCAGCCTGTCCTGCAATTGGCCGAGCGCATCCGCCACCTGGTTTTGCGTCGCTGCGAGTTCCTTCAAGGCCAGTTGATCTTCGCGGCTCAACTGCCCCGGCCGGGCGTAAGCGCGGGATTGCGCGGCCAGATCCTGTTGCGCGCGGTAAAGGGACTCAAACAGGTTGAAGTCCTTTATCAACTCCTGCATCTGATCCATGTCGTTGAGCCTCTGCACCGTCTCCTTTTCGTCCTCTTCATGCACGCCGCCCAGGCGGGCGGCCTGCTCATCGGATGCTTTTTTCAACGTCTCCAGCATGTCCGGCGTCAACTGGCGTCCGCCCGCCGGCGGCGAACTGCGCTGGGCGATGTCCCGCGTGACGGCGTCATTGGTCCGCGCGCTGCCCCGGATGGCCTGCGCCTGCTCGCGCAGCAATTGCTGCAAATCCGTTTCGACGTCATAGAGCGGTTTTTCGCGCACAAAATTCTCCATGCGCCCCGCCTGCTGATCGAGTTTCCGGTTCAACTCGTTTTGCTCGGCGGTGATTATGTCCAGTTGCGAAGCGAGCGCGTCGCGTTGCTGGGGGCCGGCTTTGGCCAGTTGGTCATTGAGTTTTTGGATTTCCCCGCCGATCTGCTTTTGCTGGTCAATCAGCGCCTGCAAATCGTCGTTGAGTTCCGCGTATTTGGCCTCGGCGTCCGCTATGTCGCTTTCTTCGCGCAGATAATTATTGTAATCCTCGACGCTGATGACTTGCAGGCGGACCGTCTGGCTGCGCGCCGAATGCGGCTGCGGCGCGTTGTCCATCGCCTCGGCGAACAGGGTAATGACATCGCCGGGCTGGATGCCCAGCTCAGTGAAATTGAAATCCACCGTCTCGCGGCTGTCGCGGACGATGTTGGTATAGAGGAAAACATTCGGGGCGGAAAAAGCGCCGTTCAGGCCGCGCTGCAGGCGGACTTCGCGCAGGCCGTAATCATCGGTCGCGTCAATCTGCGCCTGCAATTTGAAATCCATCGCCACGAACGAATCCTGCTCCGGGCTGGCGAGATGCACCTCCGGCGGAAGATCGTGCGTCACAGTCAGCGCGCCCTCAAAATCGCCCTGCGATGAAAGGCCGGTAATGTCAGTGATCGAAAATCGCATCCGGCCGGATTCCGACGCGATGAATGAGCCGCTGACTTCCTTTTCCCCGGATTTTACCAGGGCGACGCGTTGCGGCGGCTGGTCGCCGGCGGTCAGTTCCATCTCCCCTTCGCGCAAGGGGCGGTTGGATTGCAGACGGAATTTAATTTCGCCGCCTTCCAGCGCCTGCACGGGCTTGAACGCGTATGGCTTTTCCTCCGGTTTGATTCCGGTGTAATCGGGCGGGGCGATCCGGACAAAGGCCTTTTCCAACTGCGGCGTCAACACCACGCCGACGCGCGCTTGGCGGGATTCGCTGGAGTAATCCTTCGTGTGCGCGAAAACGAGCAGGTCGTTATGGATATTGTCCAGCGCTTGATCGTAGCCCGCGCCGCTCTTGTCAAACATCGGCACGGTCACCGCCTGCTCGCGGCGCCCCGGCGGGAACGCCGTGAGAAAAACTTCCCTGGGCCGGTGGCCGGCGGCCTTGACCTTCACCACCAGCCCCTTGTCATAAGGCACGTTGGTTCCGTCCGGTCCCGGCTGCACGATCTGCAAATGGGTGAACGAATAGGGCGGATGATCGCCAAACGGGTCCGCGAAGCGCGCGATCTCGGTGGCCGAAACGCGGAACGCGAGCGCGAGCGCCGCCGTGAACCCCAGCGCCACCCACGAGGCGCGCTTGAGCTGCCGCCCCAAATCCTCCGTGCGCGCCAGCGCCTCCATCGGCGTGGCGCCCAGTTCGGCGGTGTAATTTTCCACTGCCAGCCCCGCCAGTTCGCGCGTCAGCGGCGCCAGCGACGCGTCGTTGCTCTGCGCCCGGAGTTGCAGGAGGTTGATCAGGCGCGAGCCGAGCGCCGGGTCGCGCGTTTCCAAAAACCGCGCGATGTGCTCCAGACGGTTCCGCCGGACAAAAGCCAGGCGCCAGGCAAACCCGGCCAGCGCGCAAAAGGCGGCGATCATGGCCAGCAAGATGCCCAACCGCCAGCCCGAGTTGAGATGAAGAACGACATCGAGGACGAAAACCAACAGCACCGCCGCGCAGGCGTACTTCACGCTGCCGAGCAACAATTTCCCGCCCGCTTCCTTTTGATGCGCGCGGTCGGCCGCCGCCAGGCGCTCCAGAATCTTTGGCGTGTTCAGCATAAGCCCCACCGTCTTCGCAAAAACCAGTCCATCCCCAACAATAACCCCGCCAGATAAAAAACCCAAGCCACATTCCACACCGGGCGCACGAGGGTCTTCGGCGTCTGGTCGGCTTTTTGGCTGCCCAATTCCGTCAGCAACCTCGGAAACTCGCCCGGTTCGATCAGCCGTCCGCCGCTGCTTTCACACAGCCGCCTCAGATACAGCGTGTCGGTCGCCACCTCGGTTTCCTCCAAATTCTCGGTGAACACAATAAAGCGCGATTCCTGCGTCGTGCCGTCCGGCAGCGTGACCGTCGCGCGGTAACGCCCGGCGCGTTCGGGCAGAAATTCCGCCCCCAGCCGGCCCATGCCCGCCGGAACGGGTGTGAGATTGACACGTCCGGCTTCCGTCTCGCCGAAATGGATGGTGACCGGCACCGACATCAATTTCGGATCGGGCTGGCGCGACACCAGCCGGAAATAGACCTTTTCGCCCAGCAAAATGTTCGCCGAATTCGGGCGAAACGAAAACTGCTTGTTCGGGATAAAATCGCGTCCGGCCAGCAGCCACAAAACCATCTGATCCCAAAAGCGGTCGAAGGGCGAATTGACGCCTTCGGCCTTGGACGCCAGCGCCCAGCGCCACAGGCCGGCCACGCCCAGGCTCACCACTTGCCCGCGCCCATAACGCCGGTGGATGATCGCCGCTTCCGGCGTCGGATCCTCCTTGCCCGTCGCCACGGCGAAGGTCGAGGCCAGCGGCTTGGTTTCCTGCGGCGTCTTTCCGTCCAGCAAATCCGGCAGCGCGTCCAGGCCGCCCTCCCCGTCGTTCAACACGCGAAACGGCGACAGTGCGCGGCCCTCGGCGGTGACATCCAGATGAACGCGCGCGCGCGATTTGCCGCCCCACACGACCGGTTCCAGTTCGCTCGCGCCGGCATTCGTGAACGCGCGCCCGCGGCTGAAAATCACCGTGCCGCCGCGTTCGTTGACATATTGGTCCAGCAAGGCAAGCCGGCCGGACGCCTCCGCGCCATTGGCTGGCGGCGTGTCGAACAGCGAATCCACCGAGCGTCCGAGGATAATGACATCGTAAGCGGCGAACTGATCCAGCGTTTGCGGTGCGCGCAGTTCGCCCGTGCCCGGCGTTTTGCGAATCGCCCGAACCCGATTCGTCCCGTAGCGAATCAGCGCGTCCACGTCGAACTTGTCGTTCCGCATGAGCGACCGCTGCAAGAACGTCGTGTCCCAGTAAGGATCCCCCTCCGCCAGCAACACGCGGATTTGCTGGTCAATCACATTCAGGTAGGTGATCGCGCTGTTGTTGGCCGTGTCCACTTCGTCCTCCAGCGGCGGCACGCGCACTTCATATTCATACTGGCCGGTTTCCGGTTCGGTAACCTCAAATTCCACCGGCAACTCCTGAAGCTGCTGCGCGTTGACGTGTTTGGTCTGGACGACCTGCCCCTCCCGCAACAACTGCACGGTCAGGTCTTCCAGCTCGCACCCGATCAGCCGGAGCGTGGCGTTGATGCGCGCTTTTTGTTTGACATAGCAGTACGGCTGAAATCCCGTAATCCGAACCGCGACATCCCGCACCTTGCCTTGCTTGCCCAGCGCGACGGCATAAATGGGCGCCTGGCGCTGGCGCGCTAATGCGCCGGTTTTGACCGGGTTGACCAGCTCAAAATCATGGCCGTCCGTTAATAGAACCACAGCGTTGACCGCCTCATCGTTGGCGGCCGCGCCCAACATCGTGCCGACGGATTTATGGAAGCGGGTGGTCTTGCCCGCCGGCGCGAGGTCCAGAACGGACCGTTGCACAGGCCGCGCGTCGTCGCTGAATTCAAACAACCGCACGAGCGGACCGGCCGGCGCGCTGGCCAAGTTCCGCTGCCACGCTGCCACCGCAAGATCGCCCGGTACCCCGTTTTGCCCCACCGCGCCCGATTCGAGCAGCAGATTCCGCGCGGCATCGAAGCGGGTTCTTTCCCCGGCATCGCGCTGCTTCATGCTCAGGGAACTGTCCAGTCCGATCAGCGTGACCCGGTCCCGCGTTGGCGGCGGCAGAAATTCGCGGCGGGACGGCTGGAGCAGCAACGCCAGAACCAGAGCGAGGCCCGCGACGCGAAAAAAGAGCAGCGCCAGATTGCGCCCGCGCCCGATGGACCGGCCGACGCTCCAATAAATCCGCACGGTCAAGAACAACAACGCCGCGGCCAGCAGTGCCAACAGCGGCGCCGGCAGAATCGGATCAAAAAAAAGCTCAGTCGCGGGTGTCATGCCGCCCTCCTCCGCAGGATGAATTGGAAGCCGCTTTCCAGCAGCAGGAACGCGAGCGCGCCGAGAATGAACCAGTGGAAAACCGGCCGCCCGCGCGCCAGTTCGTCGTAATCATCGCCGCCCGCGACCAGATGCGCCTCGTGGTTGTCCGCAAATTCCGCCGGCAGAAGATTCATGTCAATCGGCCGTAAGTCCGATTGGTCCGTCGCGGCGTTGACGGCAAAGGCGTAAGATGGACGCGGCGCGCCGAGCGTGTAAAATCCAAGCTGATCCGGCGCGAACAGGAGACTGCACCGCTCCCCGTTCAACTCGCGTTTGGTAATGACCGCCGATCCGGCCGGGTTCAGGAGGTCGCTGCGCATTTCGCTGCGCCAAATTTCCGTCTGCAACGTTTCGCCGATGGTGTGGGAGGCCGGCGGCGGCTCGGATGTGGCCAGCGCTTTCACCAAGTCCTGCATCCACGCGGGAAAAATCCGCTGGCGGGCGAGGTTGCTCGAAAATTCGCCCGCGGAAAAATTGAGCAGCAACAGCGTGCCGAGTCCGTGATGGAGCGACGCCATCGCCGGGGAGCCGTCGCCGTATTCGAGCAGCACGCCGCCGGCGCCGGTCGCGCCAGCCTGGTAATAATCGTAAAACTCCAGCAGGGCGAGGTCCTGGCGCGCGTTGCCCTGAAATAACTTCAGGAAAGGCGACTTGAAATCGCCGCGCGCGATTTGCTGCGCCCCGGCCGTCACGTTGGTCGCGATGTTCCGCCGCGACAACCGCATCGGCATCGAGTTGGCGCCGGTGATTTTTTCCAGCGCGGCGAGGTTTTCCGCATCCGACGGGCCGTCCAGAAAATAAACCAGCCCGCCGCCGCGAAACAAAAATTTCGCCGCAGCGTCACACGCTTCCGGCGTCAGGCGGCCCGCCTGCGTAAAGAATATCTTTTCCACCCCGGCCAGGCGCGCCGGTGTCAGCTCGGCGGACGAAATGATTCGCGGCAGGAGCGAGCCGGCTTCGTTGGCGAACGGGTTGAGCGCGGTTTTGAGAAAATACGCGCCGTTGCGCCGGTCGTCCGGCGCGTCCGTGACGATGAGCACCTCCTCCTTTTCCAGAACCGAAAGGGTCAGGTAAAAGTGGTTGTCGTACTCGAGCGCGTCCGGCGGCAGGCGCACTTCGCAAAGATGAACTCCCGGCTCCCCGACGGACACCGGCACGATCACCTTTTCCTCCGACCACGGCGCGGCTGAAACTTCCCGGTCAAAACTGAATTTCTTGTCAAGGGTCACCGTGACGCGGCCAGCGAACGGTTCGGCGCTGAAATTGCCGATGGAAATTTCCAGCGGCACCGTGTCGCCGGCGAGCATCTGCGTTTGCGAAGGCCGCGCGTCCACAATCGCGCGGTTGTCGCGCCGGGACGGTCCGGCGTCCACGAAAAATAATTTCGCCGCCGGCGGCAGCATAAGGAAATTCGCGCTGGCCCATTTCTTCCGCGTAAAATCGGAGATGTAATAAATTTCCGGACGCGCGGCGGCCTGGCCGATGAGCCGCGCCGCGGCCGCGTTGGCGAGGTTGACATCCGCGCGGCCCAGGCCGGGCTTGAGCTGGTCCAAAAAGCGTTTCGCCCCGGCGATGTCCTTGGAAAACGACATGAAGCACGAGTTCAATTCCGGTTCCATGAGCAGGATGTTCACCGTGTCCCGCGCGGAGAGCGAATCCATCAGCTTGCCCGCCTCGTGGACCGCGCGTTCGCGCGACGCCGGGCCGTCCCCTTTGTCTTCCATGCTGACGGAGTGATCGAGCACGATCAAAACCTGGCGTCCCGTTTGCTCCGCCGGAATTGAACCGAAACGATTCAAGACCGGCTGAAGAAATGCCAGCAGCAGGAGCATCAAAAAAACCGTGCGCAGCAGCAGCAAAATCCAATGCCGCCACCGATGCAATTTCGAGCGCCGGGCCATCGTCGCGCGGATCAGCTCGATGGAGGGAAACCGGAACCGGCGGGGAAAGCCCTTGTTGAGCAGATGCAACAGCAGTGGCAGCCCCGCCAGCGGGACCAATACTGCAAACAGGGCTGGACTCAAAAAGGTCATGCGTCAGCGATGGGAAAAGTGGTTTCTGCCGCGAAAACCAAGATAGGCCTCGATGGCGTCCAGATACGGGCGGTCGGCATGCACCAGCGCATGGCTGATGCCGCGGCGGTCCGCCTCCCGGCCCAGGCCGTCCGCCCGGCGGCGCGCCGACTCGCGATACGCGGCGCGGATTTCCTCCGGTTCCACCTCGACCACCTCCTCCGTTTCCATGTCCTGAAATCGCGCCGCATGGGCTGCCGGCAAATCCAGTTCGTCGGGATGCAGGACATGCAGAAGGAGAACTTCATACTTCCGATGCAGGAAACGGCTCAGCGCCTCAAACGTTTTGTCCGTGTCATCCCAAAAATCCGACAGCACGACCAGCCGTCCGCGTTTCTTGAACAACAGGCTGCACTCGGCCAGCGCGGCCGCGGTCCCCGTGCGCGACGCCGGGCGGACCCATTCCAATTCGCTGACCAATTCGTGCAAATGGCGGCGCGTGCCGCCCGGCGGAAGAAACCGCTCCAACTTCTCGGCGAACAGGGCCAGCGCGGCCTTGTCGCCCTGATGAATCATCAGATACGCCAGCGCGGCGGCGATTTTCGCGGCGAGAATATATTTCGAGTCGCGGCTGTCGCCCGCGTAATTCATCGAACCGCTTACGTCCACGAGCAGATACATCACCATGTCCGTTTCGGCCTCGTATTGGCGGACGAACAACTTCCGCGAACGCCCGTAAGCATGCCAGTCTATGCGCTTGGCATCGTCGCCGGGAATATACTCCTTGTAGTCGGCGAACTCGACCGAGGAGCCGCGATGGGGCGAGCGGTGTTTGCCGGCGAAATAGCCTTCCACCGTCGAGCGCGCGAACACGAGCAAGTTCCCAAACCGCTCCAATTCCGCCGGCGAGAGCAGCGTCCGCCCGACCGGCTGCCCCAGGGACCGCACCCGCGCGCGAACCCCGCCGCGCGGCCGGGGCGGCGGCGGCGGGACAGGAATCACCGGCGGCACACGGAAGAACGGCGGCGGCGGGCGAAGGATTTCGGCCGGCAACGGCTTGGGGCCGCGCGATTCGCTGTTTTCCGTTGTTGAATCGCTCATGGGTTTCCAGTGGAAGGTCCGCGCCGGGCGGTCAATAAGATTGTTCCTTCACCGCGTTCAATATGCTTTGCACCACGTCGCGCGATTTCTTTCCGGCGCCGGTGGCGCGATAGTTGGTGATGACGCGATGCTGCAAAACGTGCATGGCCACTTCGCGCACCTCGGAAGTTTCCGGGCTGATCTTCCCGTTCAACAGCGCCAGCGCCTTCGCGCCGAGTATCAAATACTGCGACGCCCGCGGCCCGGCGCCCCACTCCACAAAATCGTGCGCCGCCTGCGGCGACTCCGCGTCGCCGGGCCGCGTCGCCGCCGCCAGCGACACCGCGTAGTCAATGACGTGGTCGGAAACCGGCGCGGCGAGCACCAGGCGTTGCACGCGCAACAAATCATCCGCGCTGACCGTCGGCGTGAGCGCCGGCATTTCCCGCAGCGTCGTGCGCTTGACGATTTCCATTTCCTCGCTCTTCGCCGGATAATCCAGGCAAAGCGAGAACATGAAGCGGTCCAACTGCGCTTCGGGCAGGGGATAGGTGCCCTCCTGCTCGATGGGATTTTGCGTCGCGACGACCAGGAACGGATCGGGCAGCGCGCGCGACTGGCCGCCGATGGTGACCTTGCGCTCCTGCATCGCTTCGAGCAGCGCGGCCTGCGTTTTGGGCGGCGTGCGGTTGATTTCGTCCGCCAGAACCAGGTGCGCGAAGATCGGGCCGGGCTGATATTCATGCTCCAGCCGCCGCTCGCGTTCCTGCAAAATCTCCGAGCCGATGATGTCGCCGGGCATCAAATCCGGCGTGAACTGGATGCGCTTGAAACTCAGTTGGAGGATTTCCGAAAGCGTGCGGACGATGAGCGTCTTGGCCAGGCCCGGCACGCCGATCAGCAGGCAATGGCCGCGCGCGAACAAGCAGGCCATGAGCAGGCGCACAATCTGCTCCTGGCCGACGATGACCTTGTTGAGTTCCTGGGTAATGCGGCCGTAAAGCGCGCTGACCTCCCTGGGTGAAATTTCATTCATTTGTGCCGCCGATCTTTTCTCCGGCAAGGCCGTTCGAGCCGTTCAAACACCTGCGCCGGATTACGAAGCGCAGTTAAACAGCAAACGCCCCCGGCATCAATGACAAATGGACAAAGAGAAGCGGACAAAGGCATTTCAACCCGGTGCGGGACAAAATCCGCAAAGGAAAAGACGAACCACGGATGGACACGGATGGGAAGGATTTCTCGTTATCCGCGTTCATCCGCGTTCATCCGCGGTTCAAATCCGCAATCCGCAATCCGCAATCTGCAATCGAATGGGGGGAAGGGTTAGCTTTTGCGGAAGCGGGCGAGGAAGGCGCAGGCGCCCAGAACGCCAAGAGCCAGCGTGCCCGGCTCAGGAGCCGCCGCCGTTCCGAAATTGGGACCGACTGTCAAACTGAAGCTCTGAAGGTAGGTGTAGGTGCCGTCTGAGTTGCCCTCTAGCAATGGCGCCCCGAATTGTGGAGGGGCTGGGTTGCCATTATTATCCTGCGTCATTACGCTCGACGGTTCAGCCAAGCCAGTTATCTCGAAGATACCCGAGGAACCCGTAGGAACGCCAGCGGCTTGGGCTGCGGCCAAAGTGCCGAACTGGCCGCCGCCATTGTACCAAGCAACAACCGCCGCAGCCGCATTGTTGCCAAGATAAGCGGGGCCAGTTTGGGCCCTTCTGGTGCCAATGAGACTGGCATTACCGATATAACCCGTGCCTGGAATTCCAATGTCGGGAACGGTCGGGGTAGCCTCGTCGAAATATCCCGGACCAGGGGAACTGGGAGTCGTTGAAAAGGTGCTTTGATACTGACTGACCGGCGCCAAAGAGGCCAGAGTCGTGCCGGGGGGAATCGCTTGGCTGGTTGTCGTGCTTAACGCATAAAGCTCCGCAGTAAAGAGGTTGCCGTACGTGTACACTGACGCGCCAGCGCCAGCGAACGAAACCGGGATGGTGCCGGTGTATGCTGCACCGCCGATCGGCACACCACCGTAGGTTACGCTGCCTGCTGTTGGATTGCCCGCAAAAGTGTTCTGGGCCAACGTATCGCCTTGCTCCTCTACCGCCGGGTTGAGCGGATCAGGACTATAAACCTGCGCGTCCAAGGTCGCGATATACCAAGGGGAGAATGTCACCCTACCTTGGGCGTAAGATCGAGCGACGCAAAGCGTCAACACAGCTAGAATTGCAATCTTCCTCATAATCTCTGACGGGTGGATTTTGTTATTGGCCCGCTCGCCCATGCAGGTCAGAAAAAACCCTGGCTTTCTTCTTGCGGACGCGCGCAAGAAAGGCACAGGAACCCAGCAAGCCAAGAGCCAAGGTGCCCGGCTCAGGAGCCGGGGCCGACCCGAAATTAGGACCCACTGTCAAACTGAAGCTCTGAAGGTAGGTGTTGGTGCCGTTTGAGTATCCCTCGAGAAATGCCGTGGCGGCTTGCGGAAGCGTTGGGATGCCATTATTATCCTGAGTCATTACGCTGGACGGCTCAACCAAGCCATTTATCTCAAAGATGCTCGACGATCCCGTAGGAACGCCAGCTGCTTGAGCCGCTGGCAACGTGGCGAACTGGCCGCCGCCATTGTACCAAGCGACAACTGCCGCAGCCGCATTGTTACCAAGATAAGCAGGGCCAGTTTGGGCACTTCTGGTTCCGATGAGACTGGCATTACCGATATACCCTGTGCCTGGAATTCCAGTGTCAGGAGTTGGAACGATCGCCTCGTCGAAATAACCTGCTCCAAATGGCGTGCGGCTTAATGTACTGTCACTCGTCGCAAAGGTAGTCTGATACTGCGTGACCGGCGACAACGAACCAAGAGTCGTGCCAGGTGGGACAGCTTGGCTGGTCGTCGTGCTTAACGCATAAAGCTCCGCAGTAAAGAGGTTGCCGTAGGTGTAGACGGACGCGCCAGCATCTGAGAACGAAACAGGGGTGGTCCCTGTGTATGAAGAACCGCCAATCGGTACACCACCGTAACTTACGCTGCCTGCTGTTGAAAGGCCCGCCCATGTGTTCTGGTCGAGCGTATTGCCTTGCTCTTCTAAGGCGGGGCTTCCTGGATTAGGACTAAAAACCTGCGCGTCAATGCCCCAGTTTGGCGCGTATGGCATGAATGTCACAACACCTTGCGCCTTGCCACCAACAGCACAAAGTGTCCACAATCCAATGACTGCGATCTTCCTCATAATCCTTGCCCTCTAAACTCTGTCATTCACAACATAAAGAAAAAAGCGAGCCGACTTTTGGCCGACTCGCTCGTGCAGATTCAAAACTAAACTTGGCTTACTTCTTGCGGCGGCGGGCCAAGAATGCGCAAGCGCCCATCACGCCAAGAGCAATCGTGCTCGGCTCAGGAACCGACGCGGTGGTTAAGCTAAAGCTCTGAAAGTACGTGCTATAGTTGTTAACCGAGTCCGCCAGATACGTGGGACCTAGTTGACCAGGTGTGGTAACGCCATTATTATCCTGGGTCATTACGCTGGAAGGCTCCGTCAAGGCTGATATCATGAAGACACTCGACTGACCCCACGGAACCTGGGCGGCTTGAGCAGCGGCCAAAGTGGTGAATTGGTTGTTGCCATTGTACCAAGCGACAACGGCCGCAGCCGCATTGTTACCAAGATAAGCCGTGCCTTTTTGGGCATTTCTGGTGCCAATGAGACTAATATTACCGATATACCCCGTGCCTGGAATTCCAGGGTCAGCACCGGACACAACAGCCTCGTTGAAATATCCACTTCCCAGACCTGTACCGCCAGTATAAAAGGTGCTCTGATACTGAGTGACAGGGGACAACGAGGCAAGAGTTGTGCCAGGTGGGATAGCTGTGCTGGTCGTCGTGCTTACCGCATACAACTCCGCAGTGAACAGATTGCCGTACTGGTAATACGTTGAGGTCTTGCCGATTGTCGAGGGCGCGGTGCCAGTAAATGACGCGCCACCGAGCAGGGTGCCGGAATAGGTTATACCAGTTGATCCATTGCCTGCCGCCTCGTTCTCGACCACAGTGTCCCCTTGAAACTCATTGGTAGGATTGGATAGGTCAGGGCTAAACACCTGCGCATCAATTGCAGCGCTTGTGATGTAGGCATCGAATGTTACAATACCCTGGGCATAAGCTCCAACAGAGCAAAGCGTCACCAGGCCGGCGAGTGCGATTTTTTTCATAATGTTTGCGTGTTTGGGGGTGGATTTTCTGATTGGTTAATTATTTGGTTAATTGATGTTGAAAGTGCGAACCCAATTGTTAGGCGTGGCACTCGCAGAATAGTAGAAGAATCCCGTGCCAACCGTGTTCGTCGAAGAATACGTGTACGACCAAAACGTCTGAGACTGAGCATTCTCCTGATAAATATTGGCTGTCGCATAATTGCCGCCGCTAAAGTTGAAAACGATATCACCCACATTCGGCACAATACCCAAATCTATGTCAACAGCACCTGTTTGCGGAATTATGGAACTGACCAGATTGAAGCCCGGAGCCAGCACGTTAGTCACGGTGCCTTGGGGCACCTGACCGACAAAGGTTATCTGAAAGTCCGCGCCTGGATTATAAATGAAGACCGCCTGACCTGGATTAAACGTGGTCCCGGTGGCCTCCGTGGGTGCAGACCAAAAAGCGGCCCCTGTGGTTTGTTGAACAATTAGGGCAGTTCCAAAGTTGCCACTAGCGAACGGAAAGATAATGCAATTGACATAAGGATCCGGCGTCGTGGCACCGCCATTGAGGAGCGTTGGCCCAAAAATTGCATCAATGGATTGCGAGGTCTGCTGGTTGGTGGCGTACAACTGATCGGCAATGAGCGAGAAGCCTGGGGGGACATCCACATTGATGTAGCCGACGGCGTTGAGGGAATAGACTTGCGCCAAAGCGGACGCGCCACTGAGCGCGGCCAAAAGGCCCGACAGAATTAGTGTTTTTGTTCTCATAGTTTTATGTTTTATTGTCCGTGTGTGTGTGACTCTCTCAAAAATCAAAGCGGATGTCAACGTTTTTTTTCACTTTTTTCACTTTTTTTACGTTTGCGGTCTTTTTGCAACGCTTTCATGAGCTTTGATCGTAATAATAATGCGTCATCTGGGGCGGTTTGTAAAGCTTTTTTTTGAGAAATTTGCATTATTTTTCAGCAGGGGCGGCTGGAAGGGACATTCAAGGGACATAAATGACGCAAGTGACGCAATGGCAATGACTTGTGACTGAAGTGGAGGGGTGGAGTGGTGGGGGGTGAGCGGATGGAGTGGTGGAGTGGTAGAGTGATGGGGAGACGACAAACAACACCCCAATACTCCAGCACTCCAGCACTCCGTTCGGGTGAAGGGTGCCGGGGCGGGGCTATTCATCTGTAAGTTGTTGATTCACAACGATTTTCAGGGAATCTGCGGATGGGGTGCTGGCTAGGGCGATGGCGGCGGGGGTCCGGGCAAGGGGGAAATGGTGGGTGATCAGGGGGCGGATATCGAGTTTTCGGCTGAATATGAGGCGGGCAACCTCTGCTTGGAGGGTGAAATCGGAGGAATAGCTGCCGAGGAGGTCTTTTTCGTCGGCGCAGATGGTCGCGAGGTCGAGGGAGGGAGGGGAAAGGGACGAAAGGGACGAAAGGGACGCAGGGGACGCTGGCGACGGATCGGCGAGGCGGCGCGGCAGCGCCGGCCTGCCGGACGAGAGGGGGAGGAGGCTGAGAGGCGGGACGCCTCTGCCACTTTGGCGATGGGTGTGGGCGAAGAGGAGGATTTTGCCGGAACCGCGCACTAGCTCAAGGGCTTGCAATACGGCGGCTTGCGACGGGACCGCGACTACGGCGGCGTCGAGACATGGGGCGGCGGCGGCCAGCTTTTGGGGCAGATGGGCGGCGTCGGCGCGGAATGCGGCGGCGGCGCCCCATTGGCGGGCGAGTTTGAGGCGGGAGTCCATTAGGTCGGTGGCGAGGACTTTTATGCCGCGCAATTGGAGGAG
>Ga0181518_10000511_pt1 | contig 42140 bp, 19 predicted proteins | sample PEATcosm2014_Bin_28_FD_119751 | JGI IMG/M metagenome (GOLD analysis project Ga0181518, IMG submission 119751) | Peatland microbial communities from MTU Mesocosm Facility, Houghton, MI, USA - PEATcosm2014_Bin01_60_metaG | ecosystem: Environmental > Terrestrial > Soil > Wetlands > Peat | place...
ACGACCCCAACCACCGCTGCCCAGAAAACCGGCCGGTGGAAAATGGAAACGTGCTCTTCGTGGGGGATGGCCGTAAGCCCGTAGACTAGGCCCGTCAATTCGGCGTCTGGTTTGGGCATGGTGGCGAGACTGACGGCGACAGTCACGAAGGCACAGATGAGACAAGACCAGAGGGCACGGTACATATTTTCCGCCATGTCACGGGCGTACGGGGAAAGCGCAACATAGCGAAGCGCCGTGGGATCCATCTTCACCCAGGCCCACATCCCCACCGAGGAACCAGTGCCGGCCAGCAGGCCCCAGAAACCTCCCGCGGGCGAGGCGCGCTTCCACAACATGCCGAGAATCACGGTGGCGAAGAGCGGAGCGATGAAGAAGCTAAACAGCGCCTGGACGTAGTCCATAATGCTTTTGAAGTGAATCACCAGATAGGCCGTGCCGATGGAGATGATCACGCCGCCCAAGGTGGACCAGCGGCCCATGCTGACGTAGTGCTTGTCGGATGAATCTTTCTTGATGAGGGCGCGATAGATGTCATAGGTCCAGACGGTGGTAAAGGCGCTAACGTTGCCGGCCATGCCGGACATGAAGCCCGCAATGAGGGCAGTAATACCGAGTCCGAGCAAGCCTGGCCCGCAGTAACGCGCCATCATGAGCGGGAGCACTTCGTTATAGCTGTGGCCGCCCGTGGCGACGGCCTGGGCTTCCGGCATGAGCTTCATCGGGAGAAGCGCGAGCCCCAATAAACCTGGAAGAATGACGATGAACGGCACAAACATCTTGAAGGTGGCGCCGATAATCGGCGCCATTTTGGCGGCGCGCAAATCCTTGGCCGCCAGGACTCGCTGGACAACAAGGAAGTCGGTCGTCCAATAGCCCGTGGAGATGACGGCCGCGAGGCCGAAGACGATGCCGGTCCAATGGATGCCCATGGGATTGTCTTTGAAATGTCCCATCGTGCTCCACATGTGCGTGTATTCCGCGGAGGCATTGACGGCGATGCGGGCTTTCAGGCCAGTCCAGCCGCCCGCCTCGGTCAGGCCGAGGATCGGGATCAACAGAGCACCGGCCCAGATCAAGATGAACTGAAGAACTTCGTTAAAGATGGCGGAGCGCAAACCGCCGAGAGAGACGTAGATCGCAACGGTGAGCGAAGAAACCCAGATGCTGACGTTGATATTCCATCCCAGGATGATCTTCAACACCAGGGCCATCGAATACATGTTGATGCCGCTCATCAGCACAGTCATGAACGCAAAGCAGATGGAGGAGAGCACGCGGCTGGATTCTCCATAGCGCAGCTTCAGGTAGCCGGGAACAGAATGCGTTTTGGAGATGTAGTAGAACGGCATCATGACCAGCGCGAGGAACAGCATCGCGGGGATCGCACCGATCCAATACCAGTGCGCGGCCAGAATTCCGTACTGATAGGACGCGCCTGCCCATCCCATTAATTCGAGCGAACCAAGATTGGCGGAGAGGAAGCTCAAGCCCGCGATCCACGCGGTCATCTCTCGTCCGGCCATGAAGAAGTCTTCGCCGGTGTTGGCCCGCTCTTTCAGGTAAAACCCGATGGCCAGCACCAGAGCGAAGTAAAAGACAACGATCACCAAATCAACCGTGGATAGATGCACTAGCCGGGACACGCTCGCGGAAGCAAATAGCAGCGTCATTCCTTTGTCCTCGCTTGACCGTAGTAGGCCCTTTCACCATGCTTCCTGAGAAAATGGCGGTCATGGAGTGTTTTGCCGATACTACCCGCATGCGGATTGATGTTCAGGGTGAAGTACGCGATGCGTGCCGCAGCTTCCAGCATCCACGCGTTTTCCGCTGCCTTGGCCGGGTCGGTGCCCAAAGCGAATGGTCCGTGATTTGCCACCAGAACCCCAGGCACGGCCATGGGATCTATTTTTTCGAATGCACGAATTATCGCCGCTCCCGTATTAGCTTCGTACTCACCATTGATTTCCTCATCGCTCATAGCGTTCGTCAGAGGAATCGGGCCGCGGAAATAGTCGGCATGCGTCGTGCCGAAGCAAGGAATGGGTTTGCGTGCTTGCGCCCAGGCGGTTGCGTACTCGGAATGCGTGTGGGCAACGCCGCCGATTGCGGGAAAGGCTCGGTACAGCGCGGCGTGCGTGGGAAGATCGGAGGACGGACGCAAAGTGCCCTCGACGATCTTGCCTTGCAGATCCGTGACAACGAGATGCTCTGGCTTCATCTCTTCATAAGGGACACCACTAGGCTTGATTACAATCAGGCCTTCATCACGGGCAACCCCGCTGGCGTTGCCGAAGGTCGAAAGCACCAGTCCTCTTTGGACCAGTTCCAGATTCGCTTCCAATACTGCTTCGCGCAGTTTTAGCAACAACATGCGCCCTCGACTGTTCCCCCTCAGGCGTTGCAGCCTTTGCGGGAAGAACTCAACTACACCAAAAAGGCTTCCCAACTCCCGCCGTGTTCCTATCTCGGGTGCACCCTACTTCCGCGTTAAAAGCCGGAAGACAGTCGTTGACCGATAAACTTGACCCGGCCTCAGTACCGTCGACGGAAAATTCGGATGATTCGGAGAATCCGGAAAATGTTGTGTTTCCAGGCAAAAGCCTGTGCGATGGCCGTAGAGCTGTCCTCCTTTGCCACGCACTTTGCCGTCCAGGAAGTTACCACTGTAGAACTGAATACCCGGCTCGGTCGTCAACACTTCCAGCACTCGCCCACTCGTGGGATCAAACACCTCGGCGGCAACCTGCAACCCACCTTTATTGGTCCTTTCCAGGACCCAGTTGTGGTCGTACCCCTTCCCAAACTTCAGTTGCTCGTCGCCCTGATTGATTCGCGCCCCGATCGCAGTCGCCTTCGTGAAATCAAAGGGGCCGCAGCAAACCGCCCGCAATTCTCCTGTCGGTATCAGCGTCGAATCGACCGGCGTAAACTTCAAAGCGCGGAGAAGCAACTGATGCTCCAGAATTTCCTGGCTCGCTACGCCGGACAAATTGAAATAACTATGATTGGTTAGATTGACCACCGTGTCTTTGTCCGTCGTCGCCGAATAGTCGATTCGCAATTCGTTGGCTTCTGCCGGCAGCGTGTAGGTCACCTGAACCTTCAACGTGCCGGGGTAACCCTCTTCTCCATCTGGACTCGTATAGGTCAACGCGAGAACTTGGGCATCGGCCCGGGAACGATCCACGCCGGTCCAAATCCGCTTGTTGAATCCCCGGATACCACCGTGCAGGCTGTTCGGGCCGTCATTCTTGGGCAGGTGGAACACCATGCCGTCAAGAGTGAATTGGCCGCCAGCGATTCGATTGCCGTACCTCCCAATGGTGGCGCCGAAGAAAGTTTTGTCTTGCTCGTAGCCATCAAGAGTATCGTAACCCAGAACGATATCTGCACTTTTGCCGCTGCGATCCGGGGCTCTCAGGGAAACAAGCGCCGCACCGAAGCTGATCACTACCGCCTCGACACCCTTGCTATTGGTGAGAACGTACCGGTAAACAGCGTCTCCGCCTTTCGTCTGTCCGAAATTGGAAACTTGTATTTTGCGTTCCGCGCCTTTGGCTTGGAAACAACTTGCGAGCATCACCAACACCACAAACGCGAGCGGCATGGCAGAAAGTCTGCTCATAAATCATCCTCTTGTAGCCCCTGGCTGCACCCGGCAACATTCGACCAAAGACCAGCAAACGTTTACCACGCAATTCGTCGAATTGCAAGGACCTGTCAGCTGATCTCATAACCCCGCGCCCCGTTATGATATGCTGCTTCAACGGGCCAGCCAGGAATGAACCAACTTTCCTCAACCCACCCCTGAGACCACTCGGTCCGCGAGGGTTCGGGATAGCGTATACTAGTAAACACTAAGATTCGCTGGGGAGAAAGAGGACTCGTGGACATTCGTGACGTAGCCAGACGGGCCAAGGTATCGACCGCCACCGTGTCGCGCACGGTCAACCAAGTGCCGACCGTCGATGCACAATTGGCAAAACGCGTTTGGAAGGCCATTGCCGAGCTTGGGTATTACCCCAACCGCCAGGCGCGTGCTTTGGTCTCCGGAAGAAGCCACGTTTTTGGATTGATCGTTTCCGAAATCACCAACCCTTTTTTCCCGGAGATTGTGCAGACCTTTGAAACTCTTGCTGTCGAACAAAAGTACGAAATTCTTCTGACCTCGACCATTCATGATCCCAAGCGCATGGAACTTGCCGTTCGCAGGATGATTGAAGGGCGAGTAGACGGCGTCGCAATTCTCACTTTCGGTATGGAGGACGAGTTACTGGAGCATCTCCGTTTCCGGAATTTGCCCCTGGTGTTTATTGATGTTGGCCCAAAGGTTCCTCGCATCAGCAATATCCGCGTCGACTATGCCCATGGTATTCGCCAGGCCGTGCAACATCTGGCAGCCTTGCGGCATAAACGCATCGGTTTCGTGAGTGGACCCCTGAAACTGAGGTCCGCGATTGCGCGAAAAGAAGCGTTCGAAGTGTCGATGCGTGAGATCGGTTTGCCCGTGAGGCCGGAGTTCATCGTCGAGGGGGACCACCACCTAGAGGGCGGAAAGCTCGCTCTTCAAAAGCTGTCCAAGCTTCGGGAACGCCCCACGGCTCTTCTTTGCTCCAATGATTTGACCGCCATCGGGGTCATGAGGCAGGCGTTCGACTTAGGAATCGCAGTGCCGCAGGAATTGTCGGTTGTGGGGTTTGACGATACCCGGTTGGCAGACTACATGATTCCTCCGCTAACCACAGTCCAAATGTCTCAGACGGAATTGGCAACGCTTGCATTTAACGCTCTCCTCAAGGAAGTGAAGAGAGAAACTCCCGCAGCAAACGGCACAGAATACATTCTTGGAACGCACCTGATCCTGCGCAACTCGACGACCTTTCCTCCAAACAACAATCAGATAGAATAGCGATCGATTTCAAGTCGCGCAGCACGGACCGCGGCTGCCCTCGAAGAGTGAGCCGCTCCGATTCCCAATTACTTTCCATCTGCCAGCAGACCAATGTACTTCTGGCCCGCGGCCCTTTTTGGCCACCAAGCACTGTCGCGGATTTTGGTTTGTTCAGCTAGCTAATGCTGTGAGGACTCGCTTGTTGGAATTCCCACCTCAACCAATTTGTGACGGTTATGTTCAGTCTCTTTTTTCGTGGCTTCCACACGCAGGTCGGACAGGCGCTTGAGCAAATCGGGAATCTCCTTAGTGTTTCCGGTTTTTCGCAGCGTTTGGATCAGATGATACAAGGCTGTCTGATCCTTTGGATCGAGCTTCAGAATCTCCCGGCATTGGTCTATGACTGCCTGAGTTTGACCCGCCTGCGAGTAGAGTTTGGCAAGCACGTCTCGTGCCGGGACCAGGGTCGGCTGCAAGGCCACGGCCTTCTTTGCCGATCGCAGCGCGGTTTGAAAGTTCTGGCTTCCGGGTTCCTGGCCCATTTGCATGAGAATGTCCGCTTGAAGATACAGCAGGTGAGGATCATTCGGCTTACTGGCCAGCTTGAATTGCACGGTTCGGAGAGCCCGATCTAGATCGTTGGCCTGCGTCTGCTCCAACCCTTGTGCGGCGGCTCCGATTCCCTGATTGGGTTCGAGTTCATTTGCTCTATCGAAGTCGTTCTCCGCCTCGTCGTATTTGGCAAGTTGCACATAGAGGACGCCCCGCGCCACGTATAAGGGGGCGGACTTGGGTTCTGCTTGCAATCCGACGTTCACCATGTCAATCCCTACTTGGAATGACTGGTGGTCTATGGAGAGCACCGCGAAATCGAGGTACAGATCCACGTCGTGCGGATCCATAACGATTGCCTGGCGAAGGGTGGTTACTGCCAGGAGGGTGTTCCCATCCGCTTCATAAGCGGAAGAGGCCAGTTCAAGGGTTTTGACGTCGGGACTGTCTTTTTGAAGCAGGGGAGCAAGTGTCTCCAGAGCATCCTTGGGCCGCTCGGCCGTCAGTTGAATGGCCGCCAATTGGCGGCGCACATTACTGTCTTCTGGGCTTAGTTCTAGAGCCCTCCGGTAAATCGCAATTGCTTTCTCAGGTTGCCCTAGTCTCAGAAGGCACGCACAGTGTTCTTCCCGCATTGTAGGTTGGGCACCAAACAGAGAACCGCTCGCGGCGAAATGTTCCACGGCCTGCGCGCAGTCGCCTCTCTTGTAGGCGAGAACGGCCAGCATGGCGTGACTTGTTGGATCGTTGGGCCGAAGCTGCAGCATGCGTTTCAAGAGCGGGACAGCATTCTGGCTACCGGCGTCGTATTCGAGCTGCGCCGCGCCTTCGAGCGCAGGGATGTACTCCGGGGAGATCTTCAAAGCTCTCTGATAAGCAAGGAGAGCCTCCTTCGGATGCCTGTTCCCGGAAAGCGCCAGCCCCTGCATCGTCCACAATTTGGCGCTAACAGGAGCTTGCTTGAGTGCTGGTCGAAGTAGTTCCAAGGCCTGATCGAAATCTCTGGCAGCCAGGGCCGAAGCGATGGCTGGCGTAGGATCTTGCGCGGTCTGACCGAAAACCGCAGAGGAAACCGCCAAGAAGGCGCCCAGTAGACAGAATATTTTGCGAAGGTTCATAAGGATATTATCGCGCGATGCTCCAAACTTGGAAATAGAGAAAACGATTGCTCATTGGGAAGAGCTGGCGCTACAATGCGCGGCATCGAGGGCCGGGGAAGGTCCCTGTCGGAGAATTTGTCACGAAGCACAGGATGGACACCAATTCCGGGCCAGGAGTACGCGCAACAGGAAAGTTGAACCGCAAGAACTTGAATGGCGGGACATGACGCGCCCAATATCTCGCGCTGTAGAGAGTGAATTTTCGTTCTACGGGACGAACTCCTGCTCTCGGCAACCGGGTGCCTGGCCTGCCATCGCCGAATAGGGGAGGAACATTTTCTGACTTTGGAGCGCACGAGCCGCATTCTCCGAAATCGGATCAAGCCTCCGCTCGAAAGAAAGAAGCGTTACCATGAAAGAAAATGGAAGCAAGCTGCTGCTTTTGTGCCTCGTCGCAGTCGCCGTCGCGTTGCTGCTCCCTTTGGGAGCGCGTAATGACACCCAGCCTCGCCTTCGCTATCCGGAAGAGGATATAGGCGCCGATTCTCTCCCCGCGCGTAAAAAGGCCCAGTTGGAAGCCGCAAAGAGCTACAAAGTTTTCCATGACTTTCAATTTACAGACAGGGTGAAAGAAAGTGGCATCACTTTCGTGCATCACGCCGTGGACGACGCCACCAAGCACATGCGAAGGGGCCATTACGACCACGGGAGCGCGGTGGCCGTGGCCGACGTCGATGGGGATGGACTCTACGACATTTATTTTGTGAACCAGGCCGGTGGCAACGAACTCTGGAAAAACCTTGGTGGCGGCAAGTTCAAGAACATCACTCAGGAAGCGGGAGTTGCATTGCCGGGCCGCATCAGCGTTGGCGCGGCATTTGGCGACATCGATAACGACGGCAGCCAGGATCTTTTTGTGACCACCGTCCGTGGTGGAAACGTGCTCTTTAAGAATGACGGCCACGGCCACTTCAAAGACATCACCCAGGAAGCCGGGCTCGGGCTGTCGGCCCATTCTTCCGGCGCCTTCTTTTTCGATTACGACAACGATGGCTTGGTCGACCTGCTGGTCTGCAACGTCGGCAAGTACACGACCGACGAAAAGGGGCCGGACGGCGAATACGTCAGCATCTACGACTCCTTCTCCGGCCATCTTTACGAGGACCGCTACGAATACCCCGTCCTATATAAGAACATGGGGCACCACAACTTCAAGGACGTGACGGCCGAGGTTGGATTGCACCCGCATGGATGGTGCGGTGATGCGAGTTTCGCCGATTTGAACGGGGATGGTTGGCCTGGCATCTTCTTTCTGAATATGCAGGGACGCAGCCATTACTACGAAAACGTGGGCGGAAAGAAGTTTGTCGAAAAGACGGACCAGTACTTTCCCAAGACCTCATGGGGCGCGATGGGAATCAAGTTTTTTGACTTTGACAATGATGGCCGCATGGATTTGTTCATCACCGATATGCATTCCGACATGAGTGACGAGCCGGGCCCGGAAAATGAAAAGCTGAAATCGAACGTTACCTGGGACGAAACCTATATTAATGGGAAAAAAGAGGATTTCATTTACGGCAACACCCTCTATCACAACCTGGGGAACGGCAAATTCGAGGAAATCTCCGATCGCCTGGGACTGGAAACCTATTGGCCATGGGGACCGAGTGTCGGCGACCTCAACGCTGACGGCTGGGAAGACGTCTTCATTCCGTCTGGCATGAGTTATCCCTATCGCTACGGCATAAACTCCCTGCTATTGAACGACCACGGCGAAAAGTTCCTGGACTCGGAATTCGTGCTGGGAATCGAACCCCGCAAGAAGTTGTACACCCCGTGGTTCGAAATTGACTGTTCGGATCCTCGGGAAGTCCAGGAGCAGGCCAAGCTGCACAGCAGAGTTTGTGTCGGCCAAACCGGAAAGTCCATCGTCATGTCGCCGCGTTCCAGCCGGTCGGCCGCTATTTTCGACCTTGATAACGACGGCGATTTGGACATCGTGGTCAATGACTTCAATTCCGAACCGCAGATACTAATCAGCAACCTCTCGGAACGAAAGAAAATTCATTGGCTCAAAATCCTCCTCCATGGCACAAGCTCGAACCGCAACGGGCTTGGCGCCACCGTCCGTGTTTACGCAGGCGGGCAAACCTATTTCAGATATAACGACGGCAAGTCGGGTTATCTGGCGCAAAGTGTTCTGCCTCTGTATTTCGGCCTGGGCAACACGGAAAAGATCGATCGCGTGGAGGTCGACTGGCCTTCGCGCCGCAAACAGGTGTTGACAACGGGCCTTCAGGAAAACCAGACGCTCACGATCACGGAACCAAGATAAATGAGCCACTTTCCTATTCCGGATATGCAACCGCGCAGGTAAGGTAGGCGACCTCTCAATAATTCCGCTTGACAGCATTCAAAAGTCAGGCGTAGCATCCCGTTCATTGGACAGGGTAAACGTTTGCTGCGCTTTCACCGGGTAAATGTTTACTCAAGGGGTGACTTTCAATCCGTTGGCGTGGTTGGTGCGCCGCCCACACTAGGAGGCAACGTGGTTAGATATTGGGTTCGTTTCCTTTTCGCGCTTCTTGTAGTTGGGCTTTCCTCTAGTATTTGTCTGGCTCAATACAGCAGCAGCGTTCAGGGAGTTATTAGCGATTCGAGCGGAGCCGTGATTGCGGGCGCTTCGATCGAACTGCGCAACTTAGACACAGGAATCAAACTTTCAACAACTACGAGTAGTTCGGGCAACTATGGCTTTACGAGCTTGCCGCCCGGCCGCTATGTGGTCCGAGCACAGGCGAAGGGACTCCAGACGACCGAAGTTAACGTTACGCTCGGCACAGCCGAGACGCAAGGCATTAACGTCACCTTGCCGGTCGCTTCCATGTCCCAAACCACCGTAGTGACGGAGCAGGCCGCGCCCATTGACGTCGATGAGAGCCGGTTGCAGACAACCTTGGATTCGGATACCACCAGGGAACTTCCGGAATTGAATCGCAATCTTTGGGATGTGCTCAGTGTTTCCCCCGGAGTTGTGGGTACGGGCACACGCGGTGCCGGAGCATCTCCGGGCGGCGGCTCAGACAACTTCGGCACGCAAACCCCCCAGATCAGCGCAAACGGGCGTAGCTATACGGGAAACACTGCGTTTGTTGACGGTATGAACGTAACGAGCCCTGTCCAAAACGGCAACCTCATCCTGGCCCCGGTCCCGGATGCCGTTCAGGAAGTTTCGATGCAGGCTAACACCTGGGATGCGGAAAACGCCCTGGGCAGTTCCGTGGTTACTCAGATCACAACCAAGTCCGGCACTAACCAATACCACGGCACGGGTAGCCTGCTGTACACGAATCAGGATCTCCAAGCGAACCCGGACTACTTCTCGCCTGTCCGCTTCCAGCGCAAAGATGTGTCCGCTACCCTTGGCGGGCCAATCGTCAAGAACAAGCTGTTCTTCTTTGCCGATGTGGAAACATTGTGGTCAAAGACACCCACTTCCACCAGTTTGGCGGGCTCTGGACCCACTTCTACCTACTGGGAAACTTCCGCTTTCGATACCTGGGCGACCCAGAACTTTCCGAACACCGTCGGCACACAAGTCCTCAGCAGCTATGGGCCGTCCAACCTCTTGGTACCGAACGGCACCACGGAAACGGCGGCGCAGGTTTTGGGTGTGACCACCTGCCCAACGAGCGGGAATATCACAATTACCGAAACCGTGACCGTCCCTTGCGCCCTGCCAGTCCTCCAATACGGAACCTTTTCGGCGGCGAATGCCTACAATGGCACTCAGTATAACTTCCGCGGCGATTGGTATCCCAAACCCTCGGACCGCATCTATCTGAGCTATTACAACGATTCGTTTAATCTCGCTCAGGCTTCTACTCGTGCGGGACTGGATGCACAGGACATCCAGCGGAATCGTTACGGTCAGATCGACTATACGCACACTTTCAATCCAAACTTGCTTGCCGAAGGTGGATTTGCGTTTGCCAGCGTCGGTGGCGCGAATGGCCAAAGCAACAATATTAAAGTTCCCGTTATCACCCTCAATAATGGCAGCCAGGGCTGGGACGTTGGGGGTGGTTGGGGGCCCGGCGAATACCGCGGACCCAATAACAATTGGCGCGCGGTGTTGAGCTGGGTTCATGGTGCCCATACCTTTAAGTTCGGATACAACGGCGACCACGCCATCGAACACGGCGACTTCACCCCTGACAACGTTATCCCCAGCGTCTCCTTCAACACGTTGTTTGACTTGGTCCAGGATAGCGTTTACCAGTACAATTTCAGCGCTTACAATCCTTTGACCGGATTGGCGGGAAAAGTGGTTTTCGGCGGTCAAGAGAGTCCCTTTGGCTTCTTCGCCCAGGACAACTGGAAGGTAAAGTCGAATCTTTCCGTGACGATCGCCTTGCGGTGGGATGACTATACCAATCAAACGGCTTGGGGCGGCACCGGCTTTCAGTTCTACAACATGACCTTGGGCACGGGCAGCACGCTAAACCAGCAGGTGGCGGACGCTACCGTCGGACCAGTGAGTGGTGTATTTGCCAACAGCCAGAACAACTACTGGAGCCCTCGCTTCGGCTTCGCCTGGGATCCCACCAAAACAGGCAAATGGAGCATCCGTGGCGGAATCGGCGTTTACCGTGACTGGGTCGCTCTCGGCCAGAGCGTGGATGAAATGCGCAACAACCCTCCAGGCCTTATCAGCCAGCAGTTCACAAGTAACCCGACCTACACTTCGTATACTCCCATCATTGGCGCCGCGACTCCTCTCGGCAACTATTTCGCCTTGGCGAGCTCGGGCAGCTACCCATTTAATTTCCCCTTGCCGCCAATCGCCCCCGGCAGCCAGAATGCGGCTGGTGGGCTGACTGGCTCGACCCCTAGCGTTACGGCTCTCGCGCGGAACATGGTACCTCCTCTCGCCGCGAACTATGTCATTGGTGTGGAGCACCAGATTCCTTGGAAACTGGTGGTTGGGGCGAACTACTCTGGCTCCCGTTCCTATGACGGGTTGACCGGTACGAATGTGAATCGCTATGCCGGCGGTTATGTTGAAGGCACCATCAACCGGTTGAACCCGTATTTTGGGCCCATCAACTACGTCACCAACGACAATCGCGCTACCTACAACGCCATGGTCCTTTCGTTACGGGGAAACCCCACCAGCCATCTAAATTTCCAGGCGTCCTATACGCTTTCTCACGCAATGGACTTTCCCGAGGCAGGCACGCGGTTTGACCAGGATGCCGGTTTGGGAATTCCCGACCAGAATGCCTACTTCAGTTACTGGGGCGACGCGAATTGGGATGTGCGTCACCGTTTCTCGCTTTCGGGCTTGTATACCCTGCCCGGATACGGCAGCGGCTTTGCCAAAGTGCTGACAGCAGGGTGGTCGTTGAGCGGCGTCATAGTTGCCCAAACGGGTACCCCATTCTGGGTGGTCAATACGAACCCTTCAACCGCGCCCGTAAACCCAGGAGATTACAATCTTGACGGCAACGATTATTCCATCCCGAATAGCCCCAGTTTCGGCTGCAATGTTTCCTACAGTCGTTCCGCCTACCAGGCTGGCTTGTTTACCGCTGCCGATTTCCCGGTTCCTACGACGGTCGCGCAAGGAGACGAGCCTCGCAACTGCTACCGTAATCCCGGCATGGTTAACGTGGATACGAGCGTGGCCAAGAACACTCACATCAAGTGGTTGGGCGAAGCAGGCAATCTCCAGTTGCGCTTCGACTTCCTGAACGTTTTCAACCACGCCAACCTAGGGCCGGTCGACGGTAACATGGCTGACGGCACCTTCGGGAAGGTAACCTCTGCCCTGGGTGCCAGGCAGATTCAGCTTGTCGGTCGGATATCTTTCTAACCTGCTAGCGGGGCCGAGAAGCACCCCGGGGTGCAGTCTTCCCCTCTCCCGGCGCCTCTAGGGCATTGCCCGGACCGGCGGCATCTCTCTGGATTCGGAGAGTCTAAGTCCGCCGCTCTGGATCTTGTTAAGACTTCTCCCGTCTCGGGTTTTCAGGAATAAGCGATCTGAGTCGTGTGGAGTTCAGGATACCAATCGAAGCTTGGCCGTTGACTCCGACCCTTGCCTCTCCACGCCGAGTTTGAAGCCTTCTTGCTCCAGCATTTGCAGTATCGCAGCCATGATCCCAAGCGCCGGCACCAGACGGTTGTGGTATGCAAAAATTCCATCCGGTTCCCATCTGGCAGAGATGTTGGCACTTATTTGTTGGGCTTCCTTATGCTCAGAAAACCAAAAAACCAATCCTGCGAGCACAAAATACTTTTCAGCCGGACCGACCTGTGCCATCCTGACAGCCCATGCTTCGATTCTTCCCGAACGCTAAGCCCTCGCTGGATTCTCTGCTTAACTTGATCACCGATCTGGTCGCGGACGGGCTTCTTTTCCGCCGTCTCCTGTTTCGCTCACGCACGGCCCTAAGCGCGGAGGTCCTGTTCCTGCGAACGCAGCTGGCCTTCTATGAGGAGAGGCAGGTCCAACCGAGGCGATTGAACGACTCCGCCCGTTTCTCTCTCATCCTCTGGTCTCGCCTATGCAATTGGAAAGAGGCCTTGGTCATCGTCAAACCCGAGACGCTGATTAGCTGGCATCGCAAGGGTTTCAAGTTGTTCTGGTAATGGAAGTCGCAAGCTGGTCGGCCACGACTTCCTGAGAGCATCCGCAAACTCATCGTGCAGATGGCACAAGAGAATCCGACTTGGGGCCAAGCGCGCGTGGCAGCGGAGCTTTCGGTGAAGCTGGGTATCTATGTTTCTCCACGCAGAGTGCGCGCCTATTGGCCTCCAGAACCGGAGCGACGAGGCAACGGGAGGACCTCTTCGCAGAACTGGAGGACGTTTGTTCGCAATCACGCCCAGTCCATCGTCGCCTGCGATTTCCTGGTCGTATTAACCGCCCGGTTCCGAACTCTCTATGTGTTCCTCCTGATGGAGGTCGGGACACGGCGCATCGTGCATTGCAACGTCACCGCACATCCAACGGCGACCTGGACCTTGCAGCAGCTTCGCGAAGCGATGCCGAGCGATCATTCTTACCGTTTCCTCATCCATGACCGTGACTCGATCTTATCGGCTGAGGTGGACCAGCAGCCAAAGGCTTTTGGACTGCGGGTGCTGCGCAGGCCTGTGCATGCGCCCAAGGCGAACGCCTACTGCGGGCGATTAGTGGGAAGCATACGCCGGGTGTGTTTGGATTTCATGATTCTGATGAGCGAGAAACATCTGCGCAGAATCCTGGCAGAGTGGGTGATGCACTACAACCAGGGACGCCCACACTTGAGCCTCGGACCGCGGACTCCTGAACCTGCCGCGGTATTCCTACCGCCGCAAGGTCACGACAGACATTCCTTCGCCCAAGGCTGCAAGGTCGTGGGTCGCGCAGTTCTCGGCGGTCTCCATCACGAATACCGGTGGGAAAGGATCGCGGCGTAAAGGAAAGGAAGAGCTCAGTGGACACTCCGCTTTGATTTTGTCTCCCCAATTTCTGGGGGCTGTACGGGTGGGACTGCCGGTGCCTTTCGTTTGCAACGAGACGCACGAACTGAGGGAAGAACTCGTTGGTCCCTATCGGTACCAAGTTCATCTCCTGCACTGGCTCGAATCCAACGTCTACGGCGTCTTTCTGTCAGACAACGATCTATATATAAAGGTTAAGCGGATGGTTTATCTCTCGGATCGTTCAGACTTCAAAGCTGGACGGAGTTATTGCGCAGCACACCCATGTATAAGCCCTAACTCAAACCCCTCTCCATCTCGGGCCGCAACTCTAAGTGGCTCCCTCCTCCTTGCTGCCGACGCAATCCCCTAATTCGTCAACAATCGACAAAACGCACGGTGCCATCGTGAAAAAAGTGCCTTGCAAAATCTCCGGGAAAACCTCACTGAACAAGCCGGAATGACTGGGGCCTGTCAAAGGTTCGGAGTGCGCAGCGGTGCAACAACTTTAGACAAAAATCACGATCACCCTGCATTGTTGAGGAATGTTAAATGGGCCAGCATTGATGGATGGCGCATCCGGAGACTACCGAATGCTGGCGAACGCGAACGCCCTATCGCCCAGTTGCGGTAGCCAGAGCTGTCCAGAAGTCCCGTTCGGGGAGATAATGCACTGTTTAATTTTCCTCGGGATCCGATCTCCTCGAACGCTGTTTGAGGTGCAGGACCCTCGGCGCTCTCGGCTGAGCGACGCTACTCCTACCCTGCGCGCTATCAACAGCCGGTACACAATCTGCGGATGGTCAGGCCGCGAGCGGAAAGTTCTCCAAGTAATTACGCCACTCGCGGAGAAACTTCACAGTCGCCAGGGACAACCACTGCCCATTCAAGGTTTTTCTGGAACTCTCTATTGCGAATCTGCTACTGGCCGAAAGGCGACGACTTTGCCTCGCCAATTTGGATGATGGACCAGTGCCGCACCAACGCCAATGCGGTGGCATCGTCAGGTAATGGCCCGGACAGAATGAAGTGGTTGTTTCTATGTACTAGGATGCCGACCATTCAATTTCAAGCCTCCAGGCGTGGGTCGGGAACCGGGTAGCCAATTGCGAAATGGTAGACGACTTGTCCTAGCTCAGGAGACAGGTTCAGATATCGGTTTACCTCCTCATCATAAAGCGCTCCGATGCCAGTTGCTCTGCGAAAGCCCCGCCTTCCCGTGGTCCGTGCTACTCCCGTGCTACTACCAGACGACAATTTGACCGATCCCCACCCACTCATAACCTGCGCATAATCAAAGTGTTCTCGCGTTCTATCTCAAATCATTTCAACACCTTGAGCGTAAGTCGCGCTGCAAACGTCAGCAAAAGGAAGCAAGTCGAAATCGCCGTGGAGTGGAACCCCCCTCTCCGCCAGATTTATCTATCCCCCACATTTCCATTTACTTCCACAACGCAATACTGACGGGCTATTGTCCGGGCTAATATTTTCGTTTGGGTGTGTTCGTAATGCCGTGGGGCAAACTTTTCCGATCAGACGTGAATTTCACTGGGGAACTGGGCAACTGAAGGGATAGCGCACTACTGGAAAAGGACATGCTCTGTTCGCATTTTCTGAAGAGCCGGTGTAGCGGCGGCCGCAGTTCAACGCGAGCGCCATCCGGAGTTCGGTTCATTCTCATTCCGGTATCTTATCCATCTCCAGTGCCGTTGGAATGTCTTTCGGTGCCAGGCGATCACAGTTTCGGGCTGAATGATCACCAGCGCGGATTGCCAACCGCTCCAGAGACGCGAGAGCCAAACCCACACAATTCGATCGGCGATACTGAGACGCGGCCGATGGGCACGGTTGGACCGTTGGAGGACTAGGAGTTGGTTGCGGAGGGCAAGGATTTCTGTTTGCAGCGCTGCCTGAGTTCGAAATGCTTGCCGAATCAAAGACGACAGCGAGGAAATGATCGTGAACATGGCATCGGCAACCTACAGTCGGCGCCGTTCAAATTCAACTTGTCCAACGAGAACGGAGTTTTTGGTAGTGACAGCCAAGCTGATTTGAGATTGACGCGAGAGGGCCGCGGGCGTAGGTTCTCGCACAGAGATTGAAGTTGGAACGGACATTCCGGCTCAGGGGTTCGAGCCCATGCTTCCTTCAAGAAGAGCGCAAATCACGGGGACCAAAATCACCATCCTATTCGGGCTCTCGTGCACGTTTTCGTTCGCCACGCATGCTCAGAAACCGGAGCTCGTCGTTCAGACTGGCCACTCTGAAGGCATTCAGTCGCTTGCATTCAGCAGGAACTCAAAACTACTAGCCACACAGGATCTCGCTGGAGTGGTTAAAGTCTGGGATGTCGATACGGGAGATGAACTTCGGACCTTTGCGACGGAATGCTCTGGGAGCTTGCCCCAGGAGCACCACATTCAATTCGGAGACAATCTGCTCGGAGTCAGTGAATCGTGCAATCATGACGGACGAGCGGCAGGGCGGAATGATGACCACATCGTCGTTTATGACGTTGCCGCAGAAAAGAAAGTCGGAAGATATCCAGGTAATAAGGTTTTCGCGTTCAGCCCAGATAACAAGCTCGTGGCGACTTGTTTTGATGATCGGCCGACTCGAAGCAGTTATCTCATTGAGCGCAAGCCCCGATTCCTGGCTGTTTCATACAGCGCGGGCATTCAACTTCCATCGTGTGACGTGATTGTTTGGAGTGTCGAGAGCGGCAAAAAGGTATTCGCGCCTCTCCACACCTATTCCGAGGGTGCCTCGTTCAGTGCGGACAGCAACCTCCTTGCAACTAGTAGTGCGAGTGCGACGGAGGTATGGAGAATCTCCGACGCCACGAAACTTGGAGAATTTGCAGGAGCATTCCAAGGGATTGGCCCGCGTGGAGATCGGCTGACGACACTAGTGGACCGCTGGTCGCACCTAAAAACGGCATCGGTCATTGAAGTAGATGGAAACACGATTACGTTGCGGGCCAAACTCGAAGCCAGCCTAACTCGTGGGGCTGAGCTGACAAAGTTGGTTTCAGGCAAAAACGAGTCAGAGGTGAAGATCCGGATTACCGAGGTACGTTCTGACGGCGGGGCCCTGGCACAAGTTACGAGTGGAAATCGAGAGACAATTCAGACAGCTAACCTCTTTTTTGTCGGTGATCCACTTGAGATCCGGGACTTTCAGAGAAGGCGTTGGGCTGTAGTGACATGGGACTTGCTCAACGGAAAGCAACTTCAGAGAGAGGTCATCGCGGAGTCCCAGGTGCCTCCGGAGTATCGGGATCTGCCGCTACCGGCAAGCGTGCCGTCATCCGGTTTGGTGAACACACCACGTAGAGCATTCAGTCCCGATGGATGGAAGGTTGCAGTCGGGTGGGGAGACGCTCAGCTCCGGATCTGGGATGCGGTCACGGGCAAGCTGCTCCACGACCTGACAGGTAAATCGCTGAACGTCTTTTCGCTATCGTTCACCGCCGATGGCAAGACTCTCGCTGCTGGTGAGTGGGATTCCCACGTCAAACTCTGGGACCTAGCTACTGGACAGCAAACGCGCGAGTTTCGCGTTCACGCAGATCGACCCATCGCCGCATTCAGTCCAGACGGTAAGACGCTCGCGGCCTGTGATTACGGCGTTTATCAGAATGGACATGCAATCTATCTGTGGGAGGTCGATTCCAATGCAAAGCGCGAAATTTCGAATGGGCCGGATCATTGTTGGCAACTCGGTTTCAGCTCGGATGGAAAGACTCTTGCTACGGGAGATAGTCCGAGTGGAATTGATTTCTGGGACGTAGCAACAGCCTCCAAGACCCGATCTTTACCAGGTGCGCCTTACTTCGCATTCAGCCCTGTGAGTGGGATTTATGCGGCGCAATATGAAACGGACTTCGTCTCACTCCGAGATCTGTCCTCCGGAGTTGAATTGCGCAAGTTGTCGGCTGCACGTCCCCTAGCTTTCAGCCCCGATGGCAAGTTCATTGCGTGCTACGGGTCCGGAAAGATCGAAATTTGGAACGTTGGGACGGCCGAGTTGCCTCGCAGTTTTGGCGAGCAGGTAGACGCACTGACTTCTTTCGCTTTCAGTCCCAACGGTAAGCTTCTCGCGTCTGTCGCGGGAGTGGGCTTTCGTGAAAGTGACGTCCGATTGTGGGATTTTGCTACTGGGCAAGAACTCCATCGACTTGTTGGCCACCGGGGAGGGGTTTGGTCCGTCGCATTCAGCCCGGACGGAAAGTTCCTCTTTACGGGTGGCGACGACACAACGATCAGAGTTTGGGATCCGGAGACCGGTAAGGAGTTGGTTTCTCTTGTCTCGTTCGGGGACAAAGACTGGGTCGTCATCACACCAGACGGTCTCTTCGATGGCACGGCTGGCGGAATGCAGATGTTGCACTGGGTCGTCGGACTCGAGCCTATCGCGCTAACGCAGCTCAAGGAGCGCTACTGGGTGCCCGGACTCCTCAGCAAGATTCTGAAACGTGAGCCCCTACCCGACGTGGCGGCATTTGAAACAGTCGCTCTGTATCCGGCAGTGCAAGTCGAACCACCCGCTCCCGGCAGCACGAAACTCCAGATCCACCTGAAAAATCGCGGGGGCGGCATCGGCCGGGTGCAGATTTTCGTGAATAGGAAGGAGCTGCGGGCCGATGCGCGCGGTCCCCAAGTGGATCCCAGCGCTGCGGAAGGCGTTGTCACCGTGGATTTGAGCGAAGCGCACGTGAAACCGGGAGAGGAGAATGATATTCGCGTTGTCAGCTGGAACCAGGAAGGCTATCTCTCCAGCCGAGGCTTCGAAACAACATGGGACTCCGCAGGCCAGCGCGACGAGACTCCGCCGGAGCTTTATGCGATCGTCGCCGGGATCTCCGAATATGCCTCGCCGGACTTCCGGCTCCACTTTGCTGCCAAGGACGCTGAAGACTTCGCCAAGGCGCTGCAGGTTGGCTGCGACCGCCTGTTCGGACCTGCGCGTGTGCACATCTCCCTGCTGACAACCTCCGGCCACGCGGGAGTACAGGAACCGACCAAGGCCAATCTCGAGAAGGCCTTTGATGCAGCACGGCAGTCCAAGCCGGGGGATGTGCTGGTGGTTTATCTCTCCGGGCACGGCGTCGCGATTCATGACACGTATGCCTATCCCACCCAGGAGGCTCGAACGCTCGATCTCACCGACCCGGCCGTCCGAACGCGGACCTCGATTACCAGCGAGGAGCTGGTGGCGTGGGTCAATGCGATTCCGGCCTTGAAACAGGTGATGATCCTGGATACCTGCGCCGCGGGCGCCGCGCAGAAAAAACTCATCGAAAAGCGCGAAGTTCCGGGGGACCAGATCCGCGCGATTGACCGCCTGAAGGACCGCACGGGTTTTTACGTTCTGATGGGTGCGGCGGCGGATGCTCCGAGCTACGAAGCCAGCCAGTACGGCCAGGGATTGCTCACTTACTCGCTGCTCGCGGGAATGCGCGGGGCCGCCCTGCGCGAGGAAAAGTTCGTGGATGTGAGCAAACTGTTTCAGTACGCCGCGGACGAAGTCCCGCAGCTTGCGCGGAATGTCGGAGGGGTGCAAGCGCCGCTGATTGTTGCCCCGCAAGGTGGGGCCAGCTTCGACGTGGGCGAGATCGTGAGCGCGGACAAAGCGGCAATTCCGCTCGCGATGCTCAAGTCAGTGATCTTGCGGCCCGTCCTGCTCAATTCGGATGAAGGCACTGATAATCTGGAGTTGATGGCGGCGCTGCGCTCACGACTGAGAGACGAGAGTTATGTTGAGAAGGGCAGCGGAACAGGATTGCGCGAGCCGAATGCAATCTTCGTCGATGAGGAAGAGTTTCCAGGAGGGATTCGACCCAGCGGCTTCTACACGGTCGCGGGACAACGGGTGAAGGTCAAACTTTTTTTGAGCCGCGACGGGAAGAAAATCTCCCGGTTGGAGATTGAAGGCTCGGCGCAGGACAAGAGCGCACTGATCGATAAAATTATTGCGGCGATGACTAAAGCCATCCCCACTCCTTAAGTTTGCCGCCCAAACTATCGGGGCGCGCCGACGCACTCCGATTAGGCGACCGTCCGGGAGTTTTCGTATGGCGGCCTGAATCGAAACGGGGAATGTGGCCGCTTTTGCGGGTAGGGCCTTTATCTGGATTTCGCTGGCCAGCAAGGTGAAAGTGACCGGGGTCACCGCCTAAGTGGCTATATACTAGGTATTGAATTACTGTTCGCCTCCCCGAAGAGCAGTTCCCACGGCGGGACGCAGCACCCCCAGAGGCGAAGGGCCCACTTCCTTCAGGTTGGGTTGTGAAGCCGATACTCACAAGACGGCGTCATACGTCTGCTAACAAGATAGGTTGGGCGTGAAGAGGAGGTCTAACACCCCAATGTTATGGCATTCACGCCACTCAGATTACGTTGGCCGCACAGGTACGTCTGCAGGGAGGTGCACCATGATGCGGAGATTCGTTTTTTTCGCAGTTGCGTCCTTGGCGCTGGCTGGACCCGTTCGCGCCCAAAGCCCTTCAGCCACTGGCGGCCAACCACAGAGCGAGACCACATTTCTGGAACTCCGTAAGCCGATCGAGCGCGAAATGCGCGGCGGCGAAAAACACTCCTACAAGGTTCACGCGGAGGCGGGGCAATTCGTGCGGGTGGTCACGTTGCAAGAAGGAATTCATGTCTCTGTGACGCTGCTTGATCCCAACAAAAAACAGATTCTTGCCGTTGACTACTTGAATGGCTCGTACGGCCCGGAACCCGTTTCGCTCGTTGTTGAAGATTCGGGCGATCTTCAGTTGGACATCTCGGCCTCTCCCGCTGAAGTTTCCGCGGGCCATTACCAGGTTCAGCTGACGGATTTGCGAACACCGACAGAAACAGACCGAACTCGGATCAAAGCCGAGCGTACCTATTCGGAGGGCTGCCAGCTCAACCTGCGCGGGAAAGTGGATTCCGCGAGAGCCGCAGCCGTGAAGTGGCAGGAAAGCTATGCGCTTTGGCAATCGCTTGATGACACCTATGGGCAAGCTCTATCGCTTTCTAGCGCCGGTAGCGCGCTCAAATCCGCTCGCGATACTCAACAAGCGTTGCAAAGCTACACCCAATCTCTTGCACTGTGGCGTGCCATCGAGGACCAAGCAGGCGAAGCCATGACGCTGAACTTTATCGGCGTGCTTTACTACGATCTCGGCGAGAAGGAGAAAGCCCTCGATTTCTACAACCAAGCCCTGCCCCTACTTCACGCCTTGGGGGATCGTGCTGGCAAGGCCACTACGCTGAACAGGATTGGTGTGGCGTACTCTGCCCTCGAAGATAAGCAGAAGGCGGTGGAATACTACAACCAGGCTTTGCTGCTCTGGCGCGCCGTGGGGGACCGCGCAGCCGAGGCCAATGCGCTCAACAACATGGGCTCGGCGAGCTCCGCCCTCGAAGATAAGCAGAAGGCGCTAGATTACTACAACCAGGCTCTGTCACTCCGCCACTCCTTGGGAGACTGCAAAGGCGAGGCAGACACGCTGAACAAAATCGGAGTGGTTTACGACAACCTCGGGGAGAAGCAGAAAGCGCTGGATTACTACAACCAATCCCTGCCGCTCGCACGCGCTGCCTGGGACCGCAAGGGCGAAGCAACGGCGCTGAATAACATCGGTGCGGTGAACGCGACCCTCGGGGAGCGGCAGAAGGCACTGGATTACTACAACCAGGCCCTGTCGCTCCGGCACTCCTTGGGGGACCGCAAAGGCGAGGCGGATACGCTGAACAGACTCGGAGTGGTATACGCCGACCTCGGTGAGAAACAGAAGGGACTGGATTACTACAACCAAGCCCTGCCGCTCTGGCAAGCGGTGGGCGACGGCAAGGACGAAGCGAACACGCTAGGCAACATCGGATTGATTTACGTCGACCTGGGCGAAAAGCAGAAGGCGCTGGATTACTACAACCAAGCCCTGCCGATCGCGAACGCTGCCGCGGACCGCAAGGGAGAAGCAAAACTGCTGAACGACATCAGTTCCGTTTATTCCAAGTTGGGTGAGAAACAGAAGGCGCTGGATTACTGTAACCAGGCCTTGCAGCTCCGGCATGCTGTCGGGGACCGCAAGGCCGAAGCAGACTCACTGAACAGAATCGGAGTCATTCACGACGAACTTGGGGAGAAGCAAAAAGCTCTGGATTACTACAAGCAGGCGTTGGAGCTCGCGCGGGCTGCCGGGGACCGCGAGGACGAAGCAACCTCGCTGAGCAACTTCGGAGTAGTCTACTCCGACCTCGGGGAGAAGCAGAAGGCGCTGGATTATTACAACCAGGCCCTCCTACTCAATCGCTCCATGGGGGACCGCGCGGGAGAAGCAGACACGCTGAGCTACATCGGAGTGGCTTACTCCGACCTCGGTGAGAAGCAGAAAGCGCTGGATTACCATAACCAGGCCTTGCCGCTCCGGCATGCTGTGGGGGACCGCAAGGGCGAAGCGACCTCGCTGAACAATATCGGTTCAGCGCATTCGGCCCTCGGCGAGAAACAGAAGGCGCTGGATGATTTCAACCAGGCCCTGCTGCTCGCCCGCGCCATCGGAGACCGCGGAGGCGAAGCAACCACGCTTGGCAACATTGGAGGGGTTTACGATGACCTCGGGGAGACGCAAAAGGCGCTGGATTATTATAACCAGGCACTGCTACTCAATCGCGCCGTGACGGACCGCGCAGGCGAGGCCGATTCCCTGAACTACATCGGTGCAGTGTACTCGGCCCTGGGCGAGAAGCAGAAGGCGCTGGATTTCTACCACCAGGCATTGCCGCTCCGGCACTCCTCGGGAGACCGGGGGGGCGAGGCCGATTCCCTGAACAACATCGGCGCCGTGTACTCGGCCCTGGGCGAAAAGCAGAAGGCGCTGGATTATCACAACCAAGCCCTGCTGCTCCAGCGCGCGGTGGGGGACCGCGCGGGCGAAGCGGACACGCTGAATATCATTGGTTTGGTCTACTCTGACCTCGGTGAGAAGCAGAAGGCGCTGGATTATTGCAACCAGGCCCTGCCCCTGCGGCGCGCGGTGGGGGACCGCGCGGGCGAAGCGAGCACGCTGAATAACATCGGTTCAGTGTATTCGGCCCTGGGCGAGAAGCAGAAGGCGCTGGATTACGACAACCAGGCCCTCGCGCTCGCGCGCGCTGTCGGAGACCATGGGCTCGAAGCGACCACGCTGGGCAACATGGGCGTGGTCTACTCCGACCTCGGGGAGAAGCCAAAGGCGTTGGACTATTACAACCAGGCCCTGGCGCTCAGGCGCGCCACAGGGAAGCGCGCGAGCGAAGCGAGCACGCTAAATAACATCGGTTTGCTTTACTCCGACCTCGGGGAGAAGCAGAAGGCGCTGGATTATTACAACCAGGCTCTGGCGCTCGCGCGCACTGTCGCTGACCGTGCGCTCGAGGCGACCACGCTGGGCAACATCGGAGGGGTTTATTCCGACCTCGGGGAGAAGCAAAAGGCTCTGGATTACCACAACCAGGCCCTGGTACTTAAGCACACGATGGGGAACCGCGGGGGCGAAGCAAGCACGCTGGACAATATCGGTTCCGTGTACTCCGACCTCGGAGAAAAGCAAAAAGCCCTGGGATTTTACAACCAGGCCCTGACACTCCGGCGCGCCGTGGGGGACCGCGCGGGCGAAGCGAGCACGCTGAATAACATAGGCGCTGTCTACTCCGACCTCGGGGAGAAACAGAAAGCCCTGGATTATTACAACCAGTCTTTGCCACTCGCGCGCGCTGTCGGGGACCGCGCCGGCGAAGAGAGTACGCTAAATAACACCGGCCTGGTTTACTCCTCCCTCGGAGAGAAGCAGAAAGCCCTGGATTATTACAACCAGTCCTTGCCACTCGCACGCGCTGTGGCGGACCGCTCAGGCGAAGAGACCACGTTGAATAACATCGGTGTTGTGTACGCGAACCTGGGGGAAGGACAGAAGGCGCTGGATTACTACAACCAGGCGCTGCCCATCACTCGCGCTGTCCGGGACCGTGCAGCTGAGGCGACGACGCTCGGCAACATCGGTGAAACTTACTCCAGACTCGGAGAGAAACAGAAAGCGCTGGATTACTTCAACCAGGCCCTGCTACTCAATCGCGCCGTGGGGGACCGCGGGGGCGAAGCGAGCACGCTGAATAACATCGCTTCCGTGTACTCGGGACTGGGAGAGAAGCAGAAGGCGCTGGATTATAACAAGCAGGCCCTTGTGCTGGCGCGCGCTATCGGGAAGCGTGGAGGCGAAGCTACCACCCTCGGCAACATCGGAGGAGTGTACGACGACCTCGGAGAGAAGCAAACGGCGCTGGATTATTACGACCAGGCCCTGGCGCTAGAGCGCACTGTGGGGGACCGCGCGGGCGAGTCGACGACACTCAACAACTTCGGTTCAATCTACTCCGAGCTGGGGGACAAGCAGAGGGCGTTGGATTATTACAACCAAGCCCTGCCGCTCGCACGCGCGGTGGGGGACCGCACAGGAGAAGCAACCACGCTGAACAACATTGGTATAGTCTACGGCGACCTCGGGGAGAAGCAGAAAGCCCTGGATTACTACAACCAGTCCCTGCCACTCGCACGCGCTGTGGGGGACCGCGCAGGAGAAGCCACCACGCTGAACAACATCGGTATAGTCTATGGCGACCTCGGGGAGAAGCAGAAAGCCCTGGATTACTACAACCAGTCCCTGCCGCTCGCGCGCGCTGTGGGGGACCGCGCAGGAGAAGCCACCACGCTGGGCAACATCGGAATGGTTTACTTCGACCTCAAGGAGGACCGGAAGACGCTCCTCAACGAAGTAGCGGCACTCTCGCTGGCAAAGGCGGTGGAAGATCCCGACCTGCAGGGCAACGTGGATGATTCGCTGATGATGTATTTCCGGGAGCAAAACAGTCCAGAAGTGGCCATCCTCTTTGGCATGGATGCGGTGAACTGCTTCCAGCAGATTCGCAAGAACATCTCCCGGTTGGATAAGAACCTGCGGGCCGGGTTTGCGAAATCGAAGTCTGGAACGTATCGCGACCTGGCGGAGTTGCTGGTGCAGAGCGACCGTCTCGTCGAGGCCGAACAAATTCTTGATCTTCTAAAAGAGGAAGAACTGAAGGAAGTGGTGCGCGGCGCACCCGTTAAAGCCGGGGCCACGGTCGAGCCGCTCAAACTGTCCGAAGCGCAACAAAACGCCCAGAGCCAGTTGGCCGTTCCAGAGAAGACCGCCGTGGCCCTGACGGAATTAAGTTTGGAGTATTCCTCGTTGCTGGCTAAGGCCACACGTACTCCTGAGGAAAGCGCTCGATTGAAAGCTCTGGACGCGAGCATTGAGCAAGGGAATGGAGCGGTTTCAGCCTTCTTCAAAAACACGCTTTATCCCGAACTGGCGCAGAAAGTCGGGACGCAGGATGCCAATGCGCTGTTTAGCAAGGAGAAGTCCGAGGTGAGCCGCCTGCAGAATACGCTGGCGGAACTGGGGCCGCGTGTGATGGGTATACGGCTGCTGCTGGGCGAGGAGCATGCCTATGCGATTGTGGTGACGGCCCGCACGCGAGAGAAGTTTGAACTGAAGGCCACGCCGGCGGAGTTGCGCAGCAAGGTGTTGCAGGTGCGGGATGATCTGCGCTCACCTGCATCCGACTTCAAACCACATTTGGCAGAGCTATATGCGATGGTAGTCGCTCCCTTCGAGAAGGAGTTGAAACCCCTGGAGCAAAGCTCCGCCGGCAATGACCGTGTTCCGACGCTGCTATGGTCGCTCGACGGCGTGCTGCGTTACCTGCCGATGGCGGCGCTCTATGATGGACAGCACTTCATGGCCGAGCGGTTCAACAACGTCCTTTTTACTCCCGAAAGCTATGGGCGCATGGCTGCTTCCACCGCGCCGAACTCTGCCACACTGCGCGTGCTGGCGATGGGCTTGTCCAAAAGCTATGGCGGTCTGCCGGCCTTGCCCGGAGTGATGCCGGAGCTGGACGCCGTGGTCCACGACCCCGCGGTGCCTGGATCCCATGGCCCGATGGAGGGAAAGCTGCTGCCCAATGAACAGTTCACGCTTTCGGCGTTGAAGACAGAACTTGGCGCCGGGAAGAGCTACCCTGTGGTGCACATTGCCAGCCACTTTGTAGCGGAGACGGGCAGCGGCGAGGAGCCATATCTTATGCTTGGCGGGGAAAGCGCCGGAGGAGCGGAAGGCTATGCGCTTACTCTATCCAAGATGGAGGATTCATCCATCAGTTTCCATGGAACACAACTTCTGACTCTGTCGGCCTGCAGCACAGCGAAGGGCGATGCCGCAAAGGATGGCCTGGAGATGGACAGCTTGGGCATGATTGCCCAGCAGAAGGATGCGGAAGCCGTACTGGCTACACTGTGGGACGTGAATGATGCCAGTACAAGCCGGCTCATGAGTGACTTCTATGCACGATGGGTGAAGCACCCCGCGGAGGGCAAGGCAGAGGCATTGCGCCAGGCACAGCTTGCATTCTTGCTCGGGGACGCAGCCGGGTCAGCAAACACACGAAAAGAGCGGGGCGTTGAAATCGAGCCGGAGTCGACAGCTAAGGTGCAGGAAGCTGGCTACTCTCATCCGTTTTATTGGGCCCCGTTTGTTTTGATTGGAAACTTTCAGTAGTCGCCGGCAAATACAATGGGGCGGGTTCGCACCCCCGAAGTGAGACTGAGAATGGGAAGCGTGCGCCTCGTCGTCATGATTGTAGTTTTCAAGGGCGCGGAGCAAGTTTCCAATTTTTTCGCCACGCCCCGCGCCAGCAGCCGCGGAATGTAGCAACGCACGGGCATTGGCCGCGCGCCCAAGATTGAAATCAGCAGTCGGAAACACTAAGCTTTGTCAAAAGACGACACGACGGGATCCTTTCCCCACGAATGTCGCTCCTCCATGAAGGAATGCCCTAGCTGTCGAGCCTGCTTGGAAGATACCTTCGAGACCTGTCCGATCGATGGGTCGTTCCTTGAGACAGCATTTCTCGGAACACTCGTCATTGATCGCAAGTACCGGGTGGAGTCGTGTCTGGGACGCGGCGGCATGGGAGTAGTATACCGGGTGCGTCATGTCGGTTTGTACCGGACATTTGCCCTCAAGCTGATCCAAACTTCGCACGGAGATTGGGAGTCATTCGTTGATCGGTTCCGGACGGAAGCGCGGGCGTTAGGACGATTGAAGCATCCGAATATTGTCGAAGTCACTGATTATGGCGTTGACTCGCGCGGTCCAGGGCTCCCCTATCTGGTGATGGAGTATCTGGAAGGGACAACGCTCTCCGAACTCTCTCGCGAGGAAGGCGCTCTGCCAGTGCGACGCGTATTACCAATGCTGGAAGCGATTGCCGTCGCGATTGATTACGTTCATGGAGAGGGCGTGCTTCATGGGGACCTGAAGACCAGCAACGTAATTGTCACCCATGACGTAAACGGCGCCGAGAACGCAAAGATTCTGGATTTTGGTTTGGCGAAGCTGGTGCCGAAAGGCGAAGCCGCCGGCCCCGGAAAAGAGGCAGAGGCAGCACTGCATTCTGATCCGCCCGGGTCAGGGGACAAATCGAAGCTGGACGAAGCCAGTACGGACGACACAGTGGACTCTCTGCCTCAGGCTGGCCTATCCCCGCACTCCGGCCCAAGCCTTGCTGGAGACGCGCTCGCCTCTCTTCCGATTAATGTTCAGGGCACTCTCGCCTACCTCGCCCCAGAAGTGCTTCGCGGCGAGGGCACGAGTGTTCTGGCGGACATCTATGCACTAGGTGTGATGACCTACGAGATTCTCGCTGGCAAGCTGCCCTTTCGCGGATCGCCATCCGAAATCGTGCAGGGCCATCTCCGTTCGGCACCCTCCGCGCCTTCACGAGCGAACCCTTTGCTATCGCCCGAGCTTGACTCGCCTATTCAGGCGGCGCTTGCCAAGGATCCCCAGGCACGGCCGAAGAGCGCGATGGATTTCGTAACGATACTGCGCGTGGCGGCCGCCAAGGCGGAAACCAGATTGTGGCAAGCTCGAGAAATTCCCCGGCGCCTGGCGCTCGCACTGGTGGCCACGGCAGCCTTGCTCGTACTGGCATGGCCGCTCGAACATTTGGGATTTGTCCAGGAACTCGATCGTCGGACGGTGGATCTACGTTTTGCCGTTACGCCCTTGCGGCAGCCGGATCCGCGCCTTTTGGTCGTTTCCGTGGACGAGGCTTCTTTGGCGGCCGACCCGACTCCCTTGACGGAAAGGGCAGACGAGTTTGGGGGGCGATTGGAAGGTGTGCTTGCCGCCGGGGCGCAGGGTGTGGCCATGGACTTTATACTTCCCGAGCAATGGTCGCACTCGGAGCAATTTTCGAAGCTACTTCTTGCTCGCGGCGACGCTCTTACGCTTGCTGCGCTTTCGACGCCTTCGGGAGAGACTCAAGGTGCGGCCTGCGTAAACCGCCTGACGGCTGCTGCTCTTGGCCCTGAACGATTTTCCCGGATTTTTGGGTTCGTCAATCTGGGGGAAGATGCAGATACCGTCGCTCGGCGTGCGAACCTCTCCTTCCAGGACGCGGGAGGGGAGTTCCGGGATTCATGGGCCGCTCACGCGGCGCGCTCCCTTGCCACGAAAATGCCTGGAGCAACGGTGGGGAGTGCACCAGCGGGCCAATTCTGGATTGACTTCCGCATGGACTGGCAGAATCTGCCCAAGATCTCCTGGAAGGATCTGCGATCCCAATTGGATCGTGACCCGCGGATTTTTCAAGGAAAGCTGGTCCTTGTTGGCGCGGAACTGGTGGGATCGGGCGATGATTACCATCGCATCCCAACTCGTCGCGGTCGGCCGGACGCCACCTCCGGAGTAGCGTTACAGGCGCTCATCGTGAATACGATTCTGGAAGGGTTACCATACAGGGACCCGCGCCCGGTGCCAAAATGGATTGTGCTCGGGCTGATTTGCAGCGTAATTCTGGCCGCGTCGCTTTGTATTTCGAGGCTCGGTGTGCCCATCGTCATTTTTGCCGGTTTCAGCCTGGCGTATGCCAGCATGGCGATTTTCTTGTTTCGCCAATTGCAATTTGTGGTTCCCGTTGCTGGCCCGTTACTCACGGCGATCATGGCTCTTGCAGTCGGGCTTGTGCTACGTTCTCTTCTGCCCGGATTCCCTCACTCAGAAACGGCAAGTGTCGCACCAAGCGTGAAACTGCGGCGATCTTTGTCCTTGGGAGTTTTGCTGCTCACCATCTCCGCAGCTACTGCGACGCGCACGCAAGCGGTTGACGCTCCGGAATACGTTGCCGTGGTCACAAATTTGTCTGGACATGCGTCGGTCCTGACACCTGCGGGGAAAAAGAATGCGATTAGTCTGTTTAGCTGGTTGCCGGCCGCCTCGATAATCGAGACCAGCGCGGCTTCCGCGTTGACGCTTGTGTTTGCCAACGGCAACCGCTACGAGGTCAGCGAGAGGACGCGGCTTTCCCTTACACGTAGTGGACCAAACATTTTGACCGGATCAGTGCGGGCTCTTGATCCGCTCCCGCCGATACCGCGGCTTGCGGCGATCGCGAATGCCGCGCAGGCTGGCGCTCGTGCTGGAGCAATTCGCCTTCGCGGGGAATCCACCGCTCGCATCCATAACATGTATCCCCGGTTCGATACCAAATCCTTGCCCGACTATACGATTCTCCGCTTCGATGCGGTGCCCGGCGCAACGCGCTACGTGGTCAAGCTCGAAGACGAGTCAGGGCATTCGGTATTCGATGCAGCCACGCAGTTAACGGCGATCGCCGTGCCCGCGAGTGTGTTGCGTCCCGGCTCTCGCTATCGCTGGGAATTTTGCACTGTTGATCGCACCGGCCCACCAGTGCAAGGTGAAGAGGAATTCTCTACGCTTTCGGAAGACGACATTCAGCAGCGCACCGCTCTCCAGGTTGCACTTCAGAAGCAGGATGACGCGGCATCGTTCGCGCTGATGGCGGACGTCGACCAGCGGCTCGGCCTGTGGATGGAAGCACTCGAGGAATTTCGCGCCGCCATCGCGAAAGCGCCCGCCGGCACGAAATTCAGGCAGGCAATAACAGAAATGGAGAAGCAATTAACGGCGTACAAAGAGCAGCGCTGAACTTACCTGGTTGTGGTTACAGCATGTGTCTGGGCCGAGCACTCGCTTCGCTTTCGTCGGGTCGCCTGATTTGAACTCCAAAGGGCTTGCCCAGTTGGCGTGGGAAAAAGGCATGTACATTCTGACAGTTTCGCAGGGCTATCAGTCGGCGTTGGAATCGCCGGGCTTGGGCGGAGGCCATGGATTCCTGACGTACGCGCTGGTGGAGAAAGGGCTGAAAACTCGCGACGCCGCTGTTGCTGGTCAAGTCGAACTTCGCCACTGGCTGGATTTTGCGACGCAACTCGTGCCGCAGCTCCAGTTGGCATCGATGCAAGAAGCGCAAAAGCAAGGCCGGGGATTTGCGGTTGTCGACGGCTAAGACAAGGAAATCGCCTCGCCGGAACAACGGTCCTTGCACCGTCCGCGTGTGTTCTACCGGCGCGATCCCGAAGCGCAACCCTTTATCGCCGCAGAACCTTAGAGGCTCGCGCACCCTGGCTACTGGCTCGGCAGCGCGCTGCGCACGAGCAGCAGTTCGTCCACCGTCTTTTGTGGTCCAACCAACACTGCGATGCCCATGCCGGGATAGAACCGGTACGGCACCCAAGTGTCGGTCAGTCCTTCGTAGCGATAGGGTTGGTCCGCAAGTATGCGGTCGAGTTGTTCGGCCGACATGCCGAAGCGTAGGGCGGATTTCTGCGAGCCGGCTCCCAATTGCCGTACCTGCACTTCAGGTGAATTCTTGTTGTTCATGATGATGGCTATGACCACATCCGTGGTCAGGAGGTCAATGAAGTACTTTGGATAGCGCAACCGCCGCATGGTGGTGCCCGGTACGCCGCCAATTTCCTGTCCGTTGCCAAGCACGGCTGCCGCGTCCATTGCGGATTCCCCGAGACGCACTACCTTGCCTCCACCCACATCAACGGCCATCACCTCTCTCAGCGGTGCGCGACCTCCACTCTTCAGTTGCGATTCGCCGACGCATCCCGCCGCTGCAATCGAGCAGACTTTGGCGTATTGCTTGTAAGCAAGCTTCCACCATGACGATTCCGGAGGCGCCATGCGCAGGTACCGATCCAGAACCTCGGCGGATTGCCGGCGGTCACCCGGGTCATCGGAGTTCGCCAGCATCGTGCCAATGTTGTAAAGCAGGGAAGTGCTTTGCAGGTACGTCTGTTCATCGGTGACTTGAGGCTGCCCTTTCGAAAGCAGCCGCAGCACGTTGTATGCACCGTTGATATCGCCGGTTGCCTGGAGCGCGACAGCGTAGTTGTTGACCACCGCCCCGACCGCAGTTTTTGCGTTGGGGTCATCCATGGCCCGGTCACCACGCACCATCTGCAGCGCAGTTTGAAGATAGGTGGCCGCAAGCTTCGGGTCCGCTCCCGACGGCTGGACCAAGTAGGCCAGGCCAAGATTAGCCTTTACCAGCGCCAGCCTGCTGTCCATCTGCTCCGCCTGCTGCAGGATCTGCACGGCCTCTGCCCACAGGACGGCATCTACGCCACGCACTTGAGACTTCAGATGATACGACTCACTATAAAACGACCCGGTGGCGAGTTGCCCGATGCCGAACTTCCGCAGATCTTCATCCTGTAGTTGATCGATGTACTGCATCAACAGGGCATAGCCAAGATCAGCCGTGGCATCCGCGGCTTGCGGGAACTCCCGCAGCACCGAGCGGAAGCAACTAGCGGCAAGTTCATAATTCTCCGTAGCGAGGAAGGTGGCGCCATCGTTGAACGCGCCCATGCTGCGCCAGAGGGGAGCTTGCTGTTTGTCCAAGCGAGCAATACGGTCCGCCCAGGAGGGATGGTCGACGGAGAGAGCCTCGAAGCTCGAATAGTGGTTGATCTCATCCATCCTCTGCAAACCTCGAAGGCCATTGCGGACGGAGAAACCGGCTTGCAGAGCCAGTTCATAGCCCTTCGCATCGGCAGCGTATTCTTGGTCGCGCGTCACCGCGAGTTCCAGTGTCGACGTTCGGTCTTTTTCTGAGGTGCACACGGGATGGCCTAAGACGACATGGCCGAGTTCATGGCCCAAAATGAGCGCCAACCGGTCCGGATCATTCTGTACCACTTGATCGAGCAGGTCTTGGGAGATGCGAACAATGGGATGACAATCCGGGGCAGCAGCAAACGCGGTCAATTGCAATGACTCCCGGACACCTTCTCTATCCTCCTTCCCTGCGCTTAGGATGGCGACCTGCGGTGGCCAAGAGGCGTATTTGCCCACAGGTTCGACTACGCCCGGCGCGCTGAGCAACCTCCCAAACACGCGCTGCACCATTGCAGCATTCGGGGTCTGCTGAGCCCACGTCGAGCAACTCAGCAGCAACGCGATCAAAACGGCAACAGCAATGCGTTTCATTTTTTTCCTCCCTAAGCTCGCGGAGATGTGTGCTTTACGTCATGGCCGTCGAGCGAATCGCAGGACCCTGCCTACGGCGCAGTGCCTTCTGCCCTGTTGGCAACACTCCTCGTTTGCAGAAATTGCACTGACCAGTTGGAAGGCATAGGCCGATCCATTCCGCGTGTCCCCGCACTGGCGCTCCCAAGCAGGTCTTGCAGCGGACTCGATGCCCCACGTGCACCTCGAGTGAGTACGCCTTGAAAGTTCAAAACGCTCGGATCGGGCAACTGCTCGCTAGTCGTCAGCAGGATGTACGTGTCCACTCCGAATGGAGGAATGATGCGAATCGGATTGCCTGGTCCGGTCAAAGAAATATCTTGCGCAAACTGGCCGCGATCCGGCTTTTGATTGCCTTCTGCTGCCGTAAGAAGCGGATAGAGCAGCTTGCCGGCGCCACTGCAATCAATCCCCAAAACGTACACCCATTGACGACTGACAGTCGGCGGGACGGGATTGTCGCTGTGTAATACAAGATCGTAAGTCTCTTTTCCGGCGACGATGCCGGAATCGACAGCCTTGAGTTCTTCCCCGCCACGACGCTTCAGAACCAGCCGGTAAGGAAAATCGGAGTCGCCGCCGCCCGGCGGCACCGGCAATTGCAGCCACGATCGAATCCTGACAAGGCGCAAAGCGTACTCGGTAAGCTGTCGCTGGGAAACAGGTAAAGACGCATCGATCCAATCGGTGCGAGAAGGGTATGGCGAGTCCCCCGAACAAACAGATTCGCCCTGGCCAAGCGGGGCTGCGCTCGTCTTCGCCTGCTCAATCACATCTTTTCGTACCCACGAGTACTCCAGGGACGAGCCGTTTAAGCGGCCAGTCAGCAGATACTGCGCCAATTCCGGCCGCCGCACCGTCTCGACGGCATGGTTGGTGTCTTCCGCAATTTTCAGTTGCTCCGTGAACTCCTTGCTTGGGGGTAGACCGACGAATAACTGACCTCCCCCACCCACTGCCGAAACGATCTGCTCGGCCTTAGGGTTGTCGCCGAGCAACTTTGTAGCACCCCCGGCAGCCACCAGTATCCAAGACTTCCCGTCCCAAGACAGCATGTGGGTCGGACGCGTCAAGACCGGATCCTCCACAAATCCAATCTTGCTTGATTCCCGCACGCTTACCAGTTCAGCAGCAAAATCTTCAAGTTGCGCGGCGGTGAGATTGGCCAGCGGCATCCACACCCTTAGGCGGCTATGTTCGACCGGAACCCACCTGTCCAATTCGAAGAGGTCTCCCGCTTCAATCTTTTCACCCGGTTGGCTAAGGACCTCCGCAATGGACTTGTTGGGACCTTCCACTTCCGAAATCCGGATACGAACCGGCTGGGCTCCCTTCGTGTCACTCCGCCGGACGAGTTCGCTGCCTTGGCCCAGTCCATTGATTAAGCCGCCGTCGAGTACGACTCGTCCATCGTTCAATACTCCTTCCGGCGCCACGGCAACGGTGAACCGGGTGGAGGACGAGCCTGTTCCAAGTAACGGCTGGGCCAGTCGATCTATCGTGCCGCCCAGCACCGGTTGCTGGTCTGCGAGTCCCATGCCTTGCATAACGACCTTCACCCGCTTATACACATCGCGTGCTGGCGTGCTTGCGGGAAGGGAATTCAGGGCCTCCATTAATGCAACGGTGAATGCCCCATGTTGCTCCCCTTGGAATTCCCACTCTCGCGCGAACTGGTCGTGCTGCGTGGCCGCGAACACAAGAGCGGGGTTGTCAGTACGATCTTCCGGCCGGACGACCGGTGTACCGCCAGCATTCGTGTCCGGAGGATCGTCCGCGTCGCGCGGATCGTAGCCGAGGAACCGGGCCGTGCCCAGGGATCCCATGGGTATGCCGCGGGCAATGGTCCCGCTGTGGCAGCTATCAAATATGGCGGTCAGCCGAACACCCTTGTCGAGCGCCTTGTTCAGGATCCGAGCGATTTCCTTGTCGCGGATGTCATATTCGCCGGTGCGTGCGTCCGCCGGAACAATGGTTTCATCGAGGTGATTGGGCTTGGTGGATTTGGAGTTGTAGCGCTGCGAACCATGGCCTGCATAATAGAAGACGACCGTATCGCCCTTCGCGGGTTCGTCCACCAGGTATCTCTGCATGGCTTCCAGGCTTGCCTTGCGAGTGGCTTGGCCGTTCGTAAGCATATGGATGTGAACAGCGTCGTTCGGAAAGCCGAACTTGGGGCTGGTGAGAAGGTTCCTTATGGCCCTTGCGTCCGCGACCGCTCCGCTCAAGTTCGGCCAGGTGGGAAGATCCCAGCGGCTTCCAGTCTTGTCATAGAACTTCTCACTTTTGGTCGCCGGCGCGGGGGCATGGATTGCTCTTCCTTCGGGTGCGTAAACGTCAATGCCAATCAGCAGCGCACGTTTCGTCTGCGCATGGCAGGCAAGTGAAGGTCCCAGACAGAGACATACTGCGAGAACCCGCACCAAATGCCAATGGAGTGCCTTCATGATTCCTCCAAACAGGAATTCGCCGGCAAGTGGCAAAAGATGCTGGAGAGTGCAGCCTGTTTCTATGAAGCGTTTGTCGTTTTAAGGCTTATTAAGCCGCCAGGTATAGACGCTTCCGGCAGGGCAATTGAACACCGTCGGCCCCCATTCCAGATCGCCGGAATCGGAGAAGCGAGCAATCCCATACAGGGTTGACGGCCCATTGCCCGTGATCCCAGCTACGTCCCCCCAACTGTTTACCGTGCCAGCGTAATTTCCGTCCACGTAGATCTCGATGTGCCAGGGAGTATGGTTGTCAACGTGAATTCCGCATTCGTACGGGCCAGGCCCTCGCGTTGCGCCACCCTTGTTCGGCGGAGGGGGAGTCTGCTGTTTCGAATTGTTCTTCGTGTCAGCGCTCTTTATGTTGGGATTTACTGCGCTTGCGCCGCGGGTCTTCGCTGTGTCATTCACTACCTGGGCTTTATCGCCCGGGCCTGGGGCAGTCTTCTTTTCGGTCGTGGCTTGGCCGAAAGCAAGACTGGCCATAGCCAAAAACGCTACGAGCACACCAATACCTCCAAACTTTTTCATCACAGGTACCCTCTCTTCAGGCTCTCTTCGTTCATTTCAAATCCGTGCACACCATGCTGGCTCCAGTCATCACTGGATGCGTGCTCGAAGGACTGGCGGCCAGTTCAGTGACGCGGACACAATTATCTATTTTCAAGTTATTTGAATGATTCGTCAGGGACCGTGACACTCGTCACACATAGGCGTGATGGCTTGTGCCCGCTTGCCCCGCACTCTGAAGCTTCTCACTGGCAAGTCTGAGGAATTCTTACGCTGCTACACGTACGCTTTCCAAATCCTGGCGAACGTCTGCGCTATGTTGTATGGCAATCATTCCGGGAGATACCCGATAGCGGCCTGCATCGCAACGGACAATGTGGTCACCTTTGCAGGCAGGACCTTTATCCGGATTTCGCTGACCAGCAAGGTGAAGGTGACCTGGGTCACTGGCCAAATCGCCATAATTAAGGTATCGAGTTACTGTTCGCCTCCCCGAAGAGCAATTCTCACGCCGGGACGCAGCACCCCCCGAGGCGAAGGGCCCACTGCCTGCAGGTTGGGTTGTGAAGCCGACACTCACACGTCAGCGTCATATCCCTGCTAACAGTATTGGTTGTGCGTGAATAGGAGGTTTAACACCACAATGTTATGCCACTCACGTCAGTCAGACCACGCTGGCCACACATGTACTTCGTACTGGTGGGCCGGTAGAACTACGCGAGGAAGAAGTATAGACAGAGCCTTGGCACGCAAGATTGGCTCCGTCGGTTGTCTTGTGCTGTTTGCGCTCGCGTTGGCAGTTCCCGTCGCCGCGCAGGAGCAGCGTGTGAACGACCTGAGCACACAGGTCGTTCAGCTCTGTCAGCAAGGCAAGTTCACCGAGGCCATCCCCGTCGCTGAAGAAGCAGTTCGCGTCGCCGAGGCCATCTTTGGGCCCGAGGATCCTAAAGTGGCCACATCATTGGGCATTCTCGCCATGATGTACAGGGTGCAGGACCGTTACGCCGATGCCGATCCACTCTACAAGCGCGCTCTGGCTATCCGTGAAAAGGCGCTCGGTCCCGACGATCCAGACGTGGCCGCGTCGTTGAAGGATCTCGCCGGTCTGTACTGCCACCAGGGGCGCTATGCCGACGCGGAACCGCTCTACAAGCGCGCATTGACCATCAACGAGAAGACGTACGGCCCCGAACATCTGATCGTTGCTACGTCGTTGGACGGTATCGCGGACCTGTACCGCATACAGGGACGGTATGCCGATGCAGAACCGCTGGACAAACGCTCCTTGGCGATCCGCGAGAAAACCCTCGGACCGGACCATCCAGACGTTGCCACGTCGTTAAACGCTCTCGCCCATCTGTACTTTGAGCAGGGTCAATACGCCGAAGCGGAGCCACTCCTCAAACGCGCCCTGGCCATTGTGGAAAAGATGTTCGGCCCTGACCATCCGAATGTCGCCTCTTCGTTGAACAATCTCGGCGCGCTTTACGACGAACAGGGACGCTACGCTGAGGCGGAACCACTCCTCAAACGCGCCCTGGCCATTGTGGAAAAGACGTTCGGCCCTGACCATCCGGCTGTGGCCGACTTGTTGAACAGTCTCGCCGGTTTATATGAAAAGCAGGGGCGGTACGCCGAGGCGGAGCCACTCCTCAAACGCTCGCTTGCCGTTCGCGAAAAGGCGCTCGGCCCCGACCATCCGGACGTCGCCCTGTCGTTGAACAACCTCGCCTCGCTGTACAACGATCAACGCCGCTACGCCGAGGCGGAACCACTCCTCAAACGCGCCCTGGCCATCAATGAGAAGGCGCTGGGCGCTGATCATCCAGACGTGGCCGACCCATTGAACAACCTAGCCGCGCTGTATTTTGACCAGGGGCGCTACGCCGATGCGGAGCCATTCCTCAAGCGCGCGCTTGCCATCCGTGAGAAGGCGCTCGGGCCCGACCGTCCGGCAGTGGCCGTGTCATTGAACAATCTTGCCGCCTTGTATAAGGAGCAGGGTCGATATGCCGAAGCGGAGCCACTCCTCCAACGCGCTCTCGCTATTTTCGAGAAGGCGCTGGGCCCTGACCATCCGGCCGTGGCCTCGTCGTTGATGGGTCTTGGCGCACTCTTTTATGGTTCGGCGCAACCCGCTCAGGCCTCGCTGTTCTTTGACCGGGGATTCGAGGTGCTTGCAAAGCAGTTCCAATACTATTTCACGTACATGAGCGAGAAGGAGCGCCTGACATTCCTCGCCACGGTGCAAGACCGTTTCCCCGGGTACTTCAGTTTCTGTTTCACCTATCGTCAGCAGTTACCCGAACTTCCAGGAAAGATGTACAACATGGTGTTGTGGCAGAAAGGGTTTATCGCACAGAGTGTGGCCGCGCTGCGCGCCAAGATACTCGCCAGCGGTGACGCGCACGCGCTGCGTTTGCTCGACGACCTGGCCGCAAGGAAAAGCGAGCTTGCCAAACTGGTGACCGCACCCGCCGAACTCGATTCGCAGAAGCAAGCCTTGCGACTCGCGCGAATTGACCAGCTCGAAAAGGAAGCCAACGATTTGGAGAAAGAGTTGGTCGCGCGCTCTAGCGCTCTGGCCGAAGAGAAGCGCCTGGCGCACGTCACTTGGCAGCAAGTACGCGACGCGCTCACACCAGATGAGGCTGCAATCGAGATTGTGCGCTTCGATTTCTACGACGGGAAGAAGTGGACCGGCGCGAGCGAATATATGGCGTTGATCGTCAAGCCAGATAGCACACAGCCGCAGTTCGTGGTGCTGGGCGATGCGAAAGATCTGGAGAATGATCCGCTACGCGACTACCGGTTGCGTGCGGGCCTCAGCGAAAACCGAACAATCCGAGGCTTCGAAGAGCTAGGAGTGGAAAGCGAGAAGAATGCCGCCGCGCCAACGACGTCCTTCTATCAGGCGTTCTGGAAACCGTTGGAGCCGGCGCTGGGCAGTGCCCGGCGAGTCTATGTGTCCACGGATGGCGTGTTGAACCAGGTGGCGCTAGGTGTAGTGCCCGACAGCACGGGACAGTTGTTAATGGAGAAGTATGATCTGCGCATCGTGTCCAGCACGAAGGATGTGCTACGCGAGCGCAGAACTCCAACGGGGAACACGGCAGTGGTAATGGGCAACCCGTTGTTTGACCTGGACGAAGCGCAGCAGCGCTTGGCGGTGCGGGCGTTGCAGAAGACGGAGCAGACAGAAAAGACGCAGAAGGCCAAGGATGCGGCCACGGCGGAGGCTGTCGCGGTGCTGAGCACGGGACAGCGGTCACGGGACCTGCGTGGCGGGAGGCTGAATCCCTTGCCGGGGACACAGAAAGAAGCCGAGACAGTTTCCAAGCTGCTCAAGGAACAGCACTGGGACGTGGGGCTGTATACGCAGGAGAAGGCGTTGGAAGAGCGGGTCAAGGGGGTGCAGAGCCCGCGGGTGTTGCACCTGGCCACGCACGGGTTTTTCGAATCGGATCAGGAGCGGAAGCAGAAGGATCCAGAAAGGCTGGGCAAGGAGCACACGTCAGGGCTGGAAGACCCCATGCTGCGGTCGGGGCTGTACCTTACGGGAGCGAACCGCACGCTCGAGGGCAGGACAACGCCAGCGGACATGGACGATGGCGTGTTGACGGCATTCGAAGCGACGCAGCTCAACCTGCAAGGGACGGAACTGGTAGTGCTGAGCGCGTGCGAGACGGGGCTGGGGGAATCGCAAAATGGCGAGGGGGTATTCGGGCTGCGACGCGCACTCCAGGAGGCTGGCGCCGAGTCCGTGCTGATGAGCATGTGGTCGGTGCCGGACCAGGAGACGCAGGAGTTGATGACGCTGTTTTACCGGAAGTGGCTCGGAGGGAAAAACAAGCACGAAGCGCTGCGGGAAGCGCAAAGCGAGCTGCGCGCCACGGTCAAGGCGCGTTACGGTCGCGACCTGGCCTACTATTGGGGCGCTTTCGTGCTCGTTGGTCGATAAAATTGCGCGAGGAGGAATAATAGAAGTCTTCCGCTCTGTTCCACGGCTGCGCACACTGCTTATTCCTGTCAAAGTTTTTCACCGGGCTCTCTTCGGCTCCGGCCACATCCGCGGTCACATAAACCTTTTCGCGTTGGTTTTTTCGGTAGATGTTCTTATCGATCGTTCCTTCCTGCACTTTCGCCAGTTCGCCGAGCGGCGCCATCGCTCCATCGGAAGCGCTCAGGGACAAGCCGCGCAACGCCTCCGCACTCGACCGGCTCTCCCGCGACAATTGAACTGAACGCGAATGGGCACATCTTCGCGTTCACTGGGCAGGTGCATCAGTCCGACCTGCGTTCCCCCGGTGCCATGCTACTTTCCAGCAGATTCTTTCACGTTTAACACGCGATCGCCCGCCACATCCTGTATTGTTTGCACCGCTCTTGAAGGCCAGCGGATTTCCACGAGTTTGGCCTTCGTGTCATTGCCAAGGCCAAAGTGCACCGGGCCGTGACTGGAGGATGCATAGCCGACGCTGGTAGTCATGTGGTTGTACTGAGCGCCTGCCGAGGTTACAACTTTCACCACCGCTCCAATTCCGTCACGATTGCTCTTGGTGCCCTCCAGAGCAACATCCAGCCAGTGCCCTGCGCCCTCCGTTCGGTTCAACCAAATCTCCGCGTCTTTGCCGAGCGCCGTGACGACCACATCCACGCGCCCGTCTCCGTCAAAATCTCCAAACGCCACACCTCGATGCCGGGCTGGGGGAGCCGCGTCCAGGCCAGCCTCGGCGGTCAGGGCCTGCCATTGGCCGCTTGCGCCAAGATTGCGAAATACCGTGTTGGGTTGCTCGATATCCATACCGGGCTTCGGAACGGACTCCACATGCCCGCGTGCGATGAACAGATCTTTCCAGCCATCGTTATCAAAGTCATAAAAACCTGGGCCATAGCCCGCCATGGAGCGGCTGAGCTGCCGCATCCCGCTGGCATAGGTAACTTCCTCGAATCCCTTGCCGGCCTTGTTCCGATAGATGGGAAATGTTTGGTTGTTCAGGGCGACGAACACAATGTCCGGGTAACCATCATTGTTGTAATCGCGAAAATCGAGACCCATGCCGGAAATGAATTCGCCGTCCTCCACTAAAGCGACGCCCTGCGAAAAAGCGACTTCTTCGAATTTTTCCCCCGTGTTGTGGAGCAGAAAGTTGTAGGAGGTATCGTTGGTAATGAACAAATCAGGCCGTCCATCCAGATCGTAATCCGCCATTCCCACTCCCATGCCCTTGCCCACCAATTCCCGAATCCCCCACTTTTCGGAGGCGTCTTCAAAGGTTCCGTCGCCGCGATTCAGGAACAACTGGTTGGGCTGGCCCTCATAAAATTTCGGGCTGCAATAATCGTGGGCTGTCGAAGGGCCGCACAGATGCTCTGTTTTCAGGTCCCACTGCAGGTAATTCACCACGAACAAATCCAGCAAGCCATCGCTGTTCACATCCACCCAGACGGCAGCATTGGACCAGAGGGGGCCGTACTTTGCATCGTTGCAGCGATCGAGTCCGGCTTTCGCGGTCACATTCGTGAAGGTGCCGTCACCATTGTTGTGATAGAGCGAATTGCCGCGCACCCCGGCAATGAAAATGTCCGGGAATCCATCGTTGTCGTAATCGCCGATGGCTACGCCCATGTCATAGCCAGCCCCGGTCAGGCCGGCTTCCCTGGTGACATCCGTGAAGACGCCGTTTCCATCATTTCGAAACAGGCGGTTGGAAAATTTCGTGGCGTCTTTTTTCAGCGTTTCGATATTGGCGCCATTGGCAAAAAAAATATCGGGGCGCCCATCTTTGTTGTAGTCAAAGACGGCAACGCCGCCGGCCATGGTCGCTGGCGCGTGGAGGAACACTGGAGTTTCGTCGGTTTCCACGCGGAAGGGCATGCTTTGCAGGGCAAATTTAATCTGGGCGGCCGCAGTATTCGTTGCACCAATGCCGCGCGTGGGCGAAAAACAATACGATGCGAAAGTGCCGCCAAGAAGCGAAAGCAACTTTCGGCGGCTCATTGCCCCAAGCGGCGAGTCACGGCGCCTTGCACGATTCAGCACGAAACCTGCCTCCTTTGACCACCACGGCTGCGGCGCAAATCGAATGATTATCTTCTCACAGTTGGGAAATGGTGTCCTTTGAGCCTGCGCAGCTCGCCCCTGCAATCCCCTGGAGTTCATTCGTTGCATGGTCACGCCTGATTTACGCCGGAGCTGCCCCAGCCAACTGGCTTGTAATCCCTTCTGGGAGTAAGAATGGGTCGCTAATTTAGCCCGTAGAGCTGCCCTTTGCCTTCTTTAATCCGGACCAAGCAGGTCTCAGCAAAACGATTTTGTATGGCACTTTCTTGCAGTTTCAGTAAAAATTTGCTTGACATGGATTCAACAACGTAATAAATAAGGGGACAACCGTTAGCCTTAACGGTTGAGACTTAGGGTGATGTTCAGAATGTCTTGCCACTCGGCAAGAGGGGTGAAAAATGAATCGAAGTACCAGTACGTGTATCTGTGGTCGTATCTTTTCGGTTAAACCATAAAATCTGAAGTACTTAGCGATCCTGATCCTGGCCATGGTTTGCCTGCCGTTCCTGGCCTATGGACAGAACGCTACTATCGTTGGCACAGTCACCGACCCCTCAGGTGCGGTGGTTCCCAACGT
>Ga0181518_10000517_pt1 | contig 42029 bp, 34 predicted proteins | sample PEATcosm2014_Bin_28_FD_119751 | JGI IMG/M metagenome (GOLD analysis project Ga0181518, IMG submission 119751) | Peatland microbial communities from MTU Mesocosm Facility, Houghton, MI, USA - PEATcosm2014_Bin01_60_metaG | ecosystem: Environmental > Terrestrial > Soil > Wetlands > Peat | place...
GGAGCTGCCGGAGCTGGAGAAGGTCTATAGGCGGTATCAAGGCAATTCGACGGTCGCGTTTTGGGCTGTCGACGTGCCGCAGAACGGTGACACGCCGGAACAAGGGAGAGACTTCATGAAAAAGGCCGGTTACACGCTGCCGGTTGCCTACGGCAGCGAGAAGTCCCTCGATGGCCTCGGCCTGGAGGGCTACCCGTCGCTGATCGTCATCGACAAGTCCGGAAGGGTGCGCCTCGTCCACACCGGCTACAACGCTTCGAAACAACTCCAGGCTGAGCTCTCGGGAGAGATTCAGACGCTTCTGGACGAGCGCCCTTGAAGAGCTCGGGTGACGACCCGGACCGCGCCTGTCACCGATTCTCCCGGATAAACCTCTCGCCTGCCTGATCGCCGCCTATCTCACGGATCGGTACGCCGTTTGGAGCGTAAAGCCAGAACGGATAGGTCCCTCCTCCTTGTCCCTCAGAGTCGATGGGAACGTCGACGCGCCTCACCACAACCATGTAGCCTCTGTAGGCGCCCTTGTCGAGCATCGTAAGCCCGATCGCCGGCGTCAGAATCCTCACCTGCGATGTTCTGAGATCGAGACTGACGAGCCCGCCACAAACAGCCGCTAACGGTATCATGAAGTAGACGTAGCGGTTGTCAAGGGACAGGCGTGGTGCCGAGAATTCCACGTATCGAAAGTTCCCGCCTCTCACCTCGCCTGAAAACAAGCGCCGGGGATCCTTTCCGTCGGCCCCGACCATCCAAAGTTCAGACCGACGCTGCGGTCCCCGTGGCTGAGGGGGTTCGTCGAAAGGTGGACCTGGAACTGCTCGCGCAAAAACGACGTACCTTCCGTCCAGAGATAGGCTAGGATCGTAGTCCCTGCCGCTGGAAGTAATCTCTCGGCGCTCCCCGCTCGCTAACGTGATGTACAGGTTGCCCTCAACAGCGGCTACGGATGCCTTGCGCCCCGTCGCTGCAAGAGCCCCCATCGACAACATGAGGGCGACGCCTGCCTTCCCGATGCGCGATGTTATTGATGCCGTCACTCCTCCCCAGCCCTCTTTAAAAATAGCGCAAGCCGATCCGTAGGTACAGGGACCTGTTATCGATGCTTCCCCGTCGAAGAGTATCTGGCCGCACAGCGGCAAGAAAGCCGAGGCCAATCTCGGCTCAGCAGGCTCGGACAGCCTGCGCCACGGCTATATCGCCTAACCGGCGGACGGGGGCAATCGCAGAGCCTCCGCCAGCATTTGGGCAATCCGTTCGCAGGCGTGCCCATCGCCGTACGGGTTGTGGATGCGGGTCATGCGTGTGTATTCGGCATCGTCGTCCAGCAAGCGCGTTGCTTCAGCGACGATCTGCCGCTCGTCGGTGCCCACCAGCTTCACCGTGCCGGCTGTCACCGCTTCCGGCCGCTCGGTTTTCTCCCGCAGCACCAGGACCGGCTTGCCGAGGGATGGCGCTTCCTCCTGAATGCCGCCCGAATCCGTGATGATCATCCGGCAGCGGCGCATCAGGTCCACAAAAGGCACGTAGCGCAACGGATCGAGAAGCACGATATTGGCATGTCCGTCGAGCTGGCTGTGGGCGGGGCCAAGCACGTTGGGATTGCGGTGCACCGGATAAACGACCTGCACGTCGGGCCGCTCAGCCAACAGCGCGAGCGCCCGCATGGCGCGATCGAAGCCGGGCCCGAAGTTTTCGCGGCGGTGGCAGGTAACCAGCACCAACCGCCGGGCGGGATCGAGCCAGGGCCAGGCCGGCGCAGCGAGTTCGCCCCGTTCCAGCGCATTGCGCACCCAAAGCACCGCGTCGATTCCGGTATTGCCCGTGACGAAGATCTTCTCGGGCGCCACGCCTTCGCGCAAAAGGGCGGCTTCGGCGGCGCGCGTGGGGGCGAAATGAAATGCCGCGATGCGCGACGTGAGTACGCGGTTCATTTCCTCCGGAAACGGCTGCCGCATGTCGCCCGTGCGCAGGCCGGCTTCGATGTGCGCGACCGGCACGTCGTGATAAAATGCGCCCAACGCGGCGGCGAAAGTTGTGTTCGTGTCACCCTGCACGATCACCAGCCGCGGCCGCTCGGAACTGAGAACCGTCTCGACGCCGGCGAGGATCCGCGCTGTGAGGCCGCACAGCGTCTGGTCCGGTCGCATCAGATCGAGATCGAAATCCGGGCGGACTCCGAAGGCCTCCAGAACCGGGTCCAACATGTCGCGGTGCTGGGCGGTCACGGAGACCCTTACCTCAAAGTCGTCCGGCTGCGAGCGCAACCGTTTGATCAGCGGGCAGAGCTTGATGGCCTCCGGCCTTGTCCCGAAAACAAAGAGAATCCGGCTCAAAGATCGAGTATAGCCGCGATTAGCGGCGCGCTTCGATGCGGGTCGGCCGCCACAGCGTTTCCGGCGGAACGAAAAACACCAGCATAGCCAGCAGCGCCGCGGCGTTCATCGCCACAAAGGTCCGCGCCGGCGAGGAGACTCGTTTCAAGAAAAAGGCGCGGGGCACGAATCGATCCAACACTGCCAGGGCCACCAGCATCAGCTCGTCGCTGAGCAGGAAGTTGCGCCACCGGGAATCGGTCAGCGCGAGTGTCGAGCCCAAGATCAGCAGGATCGCCCAGGGCAGAACGAGGCGTCCGAATTTGTAGGAAAGAAAATGAAAACGCATCCGGTTGGCGCGGGTGAACAACTGCGGCAGGCGAACGAAGAGTTGCCAGAGACCGGCTAGCGTGCGCAACCGGCGGCGAAACTCGCCGCCCTCGGCAGCCGGATAGTCGAAGGCGAGGGCCTCCGGATCGAAGATCACCCGGTAGCCGCGAAAGAAGGCTCGCAGCGAGAATGTGCCGTCGTCCGAAATCGTATCCGGCGGCAGCGGCGAGGCCAGGCTGCGGCGGAGCGCGTAGATGCAGCCGGTGGTGCTGAAGATGGAATCGATCCGCGAATGGTGGCTGCGGGCCCAGAGCTCAAAACGCCAGTACAACTCCAGATCGGCCTGCTCGCCGGCCTGTGCAGGATTGAGCAGGCGCAACTCGCCGGTAACCGCCCCTACCGAAGGATCCGCGAAATTCGCCGCCAGGTGGGAGAGCGCGTGCGAATCCAGCATCTGCCGGACGTCGGTGAAGAACAGAATGTCCCCCGACGCCTGCGCCAAGCCGGCGTTCAACGCCGCCGCTTTCCCCCCGCGCGGAACGCATAGTAACCGCACCCCTCGATCCGCGAACGAGCGGGCGATTGTCTCCGTGGCATCGGTGGAACCGTCGGAGATCACCAGAATCTCGCGGAGGTGCGCCGGGTAATCTAACGCGAGTAGAGACTCCAGTTTTCGTTGTAGGAATTCCTCGCCGTTATGGACCGCGACCAAAACCGAAAGCGTGGGCCGAAACGCCGGATCTTTGCGCACGGGTGGTGCCGCACGGCGCGAAATCGCCAACAAGATCGGGTAGCCGATGAGGAAATAGAAGACCACGGCGGTTGCAACCGCCAGCAGCACCACGGCCAGCATCACGACTCACTCGCCGCGCCCGGGACCGCTGTCTTCTTTCGCGCCGCCCCGGACCGCCGGAACAGCGTGCGAAGCAAAATATCCAAATCGAGCGACGGGCTTTCTTGCCTGATGTAATAAAAATCGTACTCCAGACTGAGTGCTTCTTCCGGCACGCCGCCGGTTTCGGCAAGGTGGGCCTGGGACCAACCGAAAATGCCCGGCTTCACCGTGAAGCGATACACGTATGCCGGCATGAGATCGAGCAACCGATCCGCGAAAACGCTGCGCACCGGTCGCGGGCCGAACACTGCCATTTCTCCGCGGAACACGTTGATCAACTGCGGCAGGTTGGTCAGATGCAGGTGCGCAATCAGATTCCCAATCCAGCAAGGCCCGCCGGTGGACCGGGTAGTTCGGAAGCGAAACATCTGAAAAGGAATGCGCTGCAGTCCGGAACATTCGATGTGCTCCATGGCCGATCCGCCAGTGAAAACTGCGATCAGCAACGAAGCCAGAATCAACACCGGAGCGAAGACGATCAGTAGTCCCAGACCAAACAAGTTCTTGTAGATCGCCTGGAAGGCCAGCATGGCACGGCTGGTGACGGGGGTCACCGAAAAGAGCAACTCGGACGGCGCGAGCTGCTGCCATGCCACGCGCCGTATGATGCCTTCGCATAGAAACGGAGCGCCCTCGACTTCGATCCCCGCGTAGTGCAACCGGAGCAGGTCAGCAAACGAGATTCCGGCTGGCCTGCCGCTCACCACAACCGCACATGGGTGCTTGGTTTCGCACACCTCGTCTAACCGATCCGGCGGGCCTAAGAAAGGCAGTTCCCCGGAGGCGGGCGCCGGCCCGCTATCGAGCAAGCCAACCACGTTTTCCTCAAACGCGGCTGCCAATGACGCATTGGAAGAATCGAGGCCAACCAGCAGTATCCCGCCGCTCCGGCCGCCGGGTGCAACCGGCATGGCCTCTCGCAACAGGCCGGCGGCGGCCAGGCTCAAGGCGCTGCCCAGGACGATGAGGAACCAGGGAGCGGCCGGAATTCCAAATAGATAGGTCAGTCCGTATTGCACCAGCAGATTCGACCCTGCGGCAGTAAGAAACCCGTCGACCCATCGTGGCAACCCGCCGTGGGACGAACTCTCCGAGAAGACGACGGCCAGCCAGGCGACGCTGGCCGAAAAAGCCCATTGAAACGCCCACGGCGCCGCCAATACCGCCTGACCTGACCAAGCCCAGGCCGCCCAGGTGGCGGCGCCAAAACCGGCAATGCAGGAGAATAAGTCCAAGAGCGCGGCGGAGTATTCGTTTCCACGGTGAAGCGATGGCTTCATGATTTGGCGGTCACCGTGATATCGGGTTGTGTCGCAGTGCGGCGGGCTTGAAATGTCCGGCGTGCGCTTTCCGCGAATCCCATCAGATCGAATGAAGACGAGGCATCGGCGACAGCGCCGCTGACCTCGATGGACTCGACGTCCGTAAGCGACACCCGGAAGGTCCACGCCGGCGCCGTTAGCGGCGCCAGGGTCTCCGTGCGCTCGCCGTCAAGCCCGATCCAGCGGATTTCCGACATACCCAAGCTCCGCGCGCCCTCGACGAGGATGGCCCACCAGTTCTTTTCGTCGCTGGCCAGATCCAGTTCCCAGGTCAGGCGCTCCAGACGCAACCGCCCGTCCAGAGCGCGTTTGACCCCGCCGCCAAACAGGAACTGGCCGGTTATATCGAATTCCCAATAGCGCAGTTGGTGTATGCCGATTCCGGCGGCCACACAGAACAGGACAATCACTACAATCTGCAATTTCCCGCCGAAATGGGAACTGGCCAGCAGAGCCAGGGCGGCGGCCAGCGCGGCTAACAGGTACAGGACCCACACCGCCTGCTGCGCCGAGAAACCGCGGTCCAACAAACGGTGGTGGATGTGCCGCCGATCCGCTGCGAAAATCGGCTGGTTGCGCAAGAATCGCCGCAAGACCGAAAGCGAAACGTCGAGCAGCGGGATCGATAAAGCCAGCAGCGGCACCAGCATGCTCAGCAACGTCGACGCCTTCTGGGTCCAGATCATGCCGTAGCAGCCCAGCAGAAAGCCGATCAGCAAGGCGCCCGAATCGCCAAGGAAAACGGTAGCCGGATTGATGCTGTAACACAGAAACCCCAGCAACGCGCCGACCAGCGGAAAGGTGGCGTGCGCCAACGGGAGGTTGTGCCGCAACATCGCGGCCGCGAACAGCGTGAGAGTGGCCACCAGGCCCATCCCCGCGCAAAGCCCATCCAGCCCGTCGATCAGGTTGAGAGCGTTGCTGGTCAGCAGCAGCCAAAAAACCGTGAGCGGATAGTCCAGCCACACCGCCACCGGCTGACCCGCAAGGTCGCCGATATGCAGGCCACTGAAGAAAACCAGGGACGCTGCCACCACCAAGCCTGCGATCTTAAAAATCGGCTTCAACGAAAAAAAGTCGTCCAGCAGCCCCGTCAGGAAAACCAGCGTGGCTCCTGGAAGCAGTTTCCAGGCCGAGGGAGCAGCCGCGGCTTCGGTCGCGGGTGCAGTCAGCAAGGCAACACCGTAGGCGACGGCGATTGCAATTCCTCCCACCCGCGGCATGGGATAGGCGTGCATCTTGCGCTTCCCCGGCCGATCCATCATGTTGTACGAACGAAAAATGTCGCGGACGATCGGCGTCAGGACGATCGCGATCAGGAAAGCTTTGCCGGCCATCCACAGCAGTTCACCCATGACGGAGCCTTCCCAAAAAGCTACCCCCAAGTACTCTGAATGGAAGCCAGCTTATCGCGGTCCAGCGAATGTTCCACTCTGGCCGTGACACCGGACTCGGAGCGCTGTTGCACCTCGCCCAGGTACAGCATGGAACCACACTCAATTTCGACCAGCACACCTGGGGAAAAGCCATCTTTTGGTCCCGGCAGATCCACGCAAAGCGAGGTGTTCTCCCAGCCGGCTTCCCACCCTTCCAGGAAGTCGCCATCCGGCAGATGCCGCACCTTCACGCTGTTCCGTTCGGGCATGGAAGTATCATACTCCATCCACCGGCGGACCGTGTACCTGCGGAACCTGTCCGATACCCGGATCTTCGCCTCGTCCTTGCGCCTCCAGCGCCTGCCCCAGAGCCAGCAGGCCGGGCATTGAGGTCGCTGCCGGCACCCGGTCTTGAGCGGCATCGTTCCTGTTAGCGACAGCTTTCGGGTTGTCATCCGGTTTCTTGCGTGGCTTGCGGACCAGGTACGCCATCACGGCCAGGGAAGCCAGGAAAAGCAGAAAAGTCACTGATTCACACTCCCTTCCCGTCTTCCATCGGCACGGACCCGGGCGGCCTTTAGCCAACGGGGCGCATTCGCAGGGGCTGCGACTGGCGATTAGGGGCGGAATCGGCCAACTTTTTGCAGGAAACAAAAGGCTTAAGACGGCTCAAGACCTCTTTTTTTTTGCGCGAAACGCCCCAAAGGGCCGCTTCCGGCGAAAAAACAAACTCCTCTTCCAATCGCATGGCAAGCGGCTCTGGAGTTTCCGGCGCACCCCACACGAGCCGGCTTCATGGGCGGGGCATCCCAGCTAGCGCTTCGCCGCTACATCACCGGCCCGATCCGCCAGGGGACGAATTCCCGGTGGCCCAGGCGCTCGGCGCAAGTCCGCTGGCCGGAAGCCACCGCCAGCATCGTTTCGAAAACCTCGCGGCCCACTTCGTCTATGGTGCGCTCGCCGTCGGCGATGCTGCCGGCGTTCACATCCATGTTGTCTCGCATGGCGCGGAAGGTGTGGCTGTTGCTCGCGATTTTGATCACGGGGATGGTTGGAAAGCCAATCGCGCTGCCGCGGCCGGTAGTGAACGCGATCAGGTTCGCCCCGCCAGCCGCAAGGCCGGTCAGCGAAACCGGATCGTAGCCGGGCGTGTTCATGAACGCGAAGCCGGAGTTGTGGATGCGTTCCGCGTAATCATAGACCTCAATCAGCGGGGACGAACCGCTTTTCGCTGTAGCGCCGAGCGACTTCTCGAGGATGTTGCTGAGGCCGCCGGCCTTGTTTCCGGGGCTGGGGTTGTCGTCGAAGCTGCCGCCAAAGCGCGCCAGGTATTGCTTGTATTGATCGATCTTGGCGAGCAGTTGCTCCGCCACCTGGCGATTGCGCGCGCGCTGGACTAGCAGGTGCTCCGCACCGAAAATTTCCGGGGTTTCGGCCAGCACCGGCGTGCCACCCAACTCGGCCAGCCAATCCGAGCAGCGGCCCAGGGCCGGATTGGCCGTGATGCCGGAGAACGAATCCGAGCCGCCGCAGTTCAACCCGAGCACAATGCGCGACGCGGGGAGGGGCCGGCGCGATTCGGCGGCGGCGCCTTCGATCAGGCGCGCAATCTCGCGGCGAGCGGCCTCGACGGTCGAGCGCGTGCCGCCGCTCGCCTGCACCGTCATGCCCACCAGGCGTGGGCTGCGCGGCCCGGAATCCCCCAGGTAATGATCGATCTGGTTGCCCTCGCAGCCCAACCCCAGAATCACGGAGGCGGAAACGTTGGGATGATCGAGCACGCCGCCGAGCGTGCGCCGAAGCTGCTCAATATCGGCGTCGCCCGAATGCCCGCAGCCTTCGCCATGCGGAAACGCCACCACCCCATCCACGTTCGGCGGCAGCGTTTCGCCCGCGTAGCTGCCGGCGATTAGCTCGGCCGTATGTGCCGCGCAGTTCGACGCCGCCACCACCGCAATGTAGTTCCGCGTGCCGGCGCGGCCGTCTTTGCGCAGGTAGCCAAGGAAGCTGGGACCGTCCTCGCGGCGCACCGGCTCATCGAGCGAGGCGGAAGGAAACTGATACGCCGCGCGGCGTTCGTCGAAAGCTAGGTTGTGGGTGTGTACGTGGCTGCCGGGCTCCAGCGGCACTACGGCGAGACCGATGGGTTGGCCGTAGCGAAACACGGTTGCGCCCGCCGCAATCACCCGCAGCGCCACTTTGTGGCCGGCCGGGATGGCCTCCCGGACCGCCAACGTTTCTCCGCCCACGTGCAATTCGGTACCCGCCGCCAGCGGCACCCGCGCCACCGCGACGTTATCGGCGGGGTCAAGCTGAATCGCCGAATTCTGGGGGTTGGGCAAACTGGCGATTTCGAGCAGCATTGAGCGATTCCCGGGGCGCCGGCGGCTGGCGCAAACATGCCGCCGCAAATCCGGACAGCAGCCCTCTCTCTCTTCAGCTTACATGTACATGCCGCCGTTGACAGCCAGCACGTGCCCGGTAATGTAAGACGCATCGTCGCTGACCAGGAACTTCACTGCGTTGGCGATATCTTCCGGCGTGCCCATGCGGCCCAGCGGAACCGTGGCCAGCATCTTCTGCTTGAGCTCCTCGGGCAGGCTCTTGGTCATGTCGGTGTCGATGTAGCCGGGAGCAATCGCGTTCACGGTGATTCCGCGGCTGCCCATCTCCTGCGCCAGCGCCTTGGTGAGTCCGATCAAGCCGGCCTTGGAAGCCGCGTAGTTGGCCTGCCCCACGCTTCCCGCCTGGCCCACCACGGAGGATATGTTGACGATGCGCCCCCAGCGGTTGCGCATCATGCCGGGCAGCGCCTGCTGGCTGCACAGGAATGCGCCCTCGAGATTCACCCTCTGCACCAGTTGCCAGTCCGACGGTTTCATGCGCACGGCTAGGCCGTCGCGCGCAATGCCAGCGTTGTTCACCAGCACATCAATGCGTGTCTTGTCCTTGAGCGTCTTGGCGAAACCCTCTTTGACCGATTCCGGCGACGTCACGTCCAGATCCAGCGTCATCGCCTCGCCATTGCAGGCGCGGATTTCGCCAGCCACCGCTTCGTTGTTTTCGAGTTCAGGCGAAGCCACTACGATTTCGAAGCCGGCGCGGCATAGCTTGAGCGCGATCGCGCGGCCGATGCCGCGGCTCGCGCCGGTGACGAAGGCTACTCGGTTGAACATGCTTTCTCCTCGGGATGTACTAGCCGTTCAGCCTCAATCATAAACCAGGGTGGGTGCGTTTCGTGCCGCGAGACCCTCCGCATCGCGGCGAGAGTCAACATCCGGCTCTCCATAACGAAACTTATTATCGCAAGGCTAGCGAAAACACTTGTAAGATCCTCCCGCGAACGGCGACTATCTGAAGTGTGGGATCGCCGAGCCAGGACGAACGGTATCACCAGGCGGCAGCCGAGTATGGCGCGGCCCTGGAACGGCTGGCGCGCGCGTATGAGTTCGACCCGGACCGCCGGCGCGATTTGCTGCAGGAGATCCATCTGGCCCTTTGGCGCAGCTTCGCGCTGTTTGACGGCCGCTGCTCGCCGCGCACCTGGGTCTACCGCGTGGCGCATAACACGGCGGTGAGTTATGGTATCGGCCGGCGGCGCTCCGGCGACCGCAACCTGGTGAGCCTGGAAGAAGTCGAACCGACGCTGGGTGATCGCGACGCCGACGAAACGGCCAGCCGCCGCCAGGCTCTGGAGCGACTGACGGAGCTGATTCAAAGTCTCAAATCGCTCGACCGCCAGGTGATTCTTTCTTACCTGGAAGGGATGGATGCCGCCCAAATCGGCGAAATCACCGGTCTCGCGGCGGGCAGCGTGGCTACCAAGATTCATCGCATTAAGACCGTGCTGGCCAAGCGGTTTACCGAAGGAGCCAACCATGCCGGATGAGTTTCCGCAGGACGACTATTGCAACGCCTGGCAAAACCAGCCAGTGGAGAATATCACCATGTCACTCGAAGAAATCCGGCGTAGAGCCGGCAAATTTCAACGCCGCATCTGGTGGCGCAATGCGCGCGAATACGCGGCCATCGTGGTCGTGGTCATCGTGTTCGGGCTGTACATGAAGTGGTTTCCGAATCCGATTATGCGCGCGGGTTCGGTCATCACCATCGCCGGCGCGCTGTATGTGGCATACCAGCTCCACCGGCGCGTTTCGTCCGAGACTGCGCCCGCCGCGGCAGAATTCGAACAATGCCTGGGCTTCCATCGCCACGCATTGGAACGCCAGCGCGATGCGCTCGAGGACATCTGGACCTGGTACCTGGGCCCGTTCATTCCCGGCCTGGTGGTCTTTTCCGCCGGAATGGCCATCGCCGCGCCCATCCCGTTCCGCCATCGCGTTCTCGCGACCGCCATCATGCTGGCCGCGATTGGGGTTGTCTTCTGGCTGGTGGCCCAAATGAACCGGCGCGCGGCGCGCAAGCTGCAAACGAAGATCGACCAATTGAAAGCACTGGAACAATGATCATGTTCAAACGAATCGCTGTGCCGATGTTACTCGTGGCCGCTGCTGCGCGAGCCCAATCTCCCGCTCCGCCGGATGCCGAGATCCGCCGCATCCTGGCACAGCGCGTGGATGAGCGTCACAACGCGGTGGGAATGGTGGTTGCGGTGATCGAGCCATCGGGCACCCGAATCGTCGCGTATGGCAAGCCAGCCAAGGACGATGCGCGGGCCCTCAACGGCGACACCGTTTTCGAGATCGGTTCCATCACCAAGGTGTTCACCGCGGTGCTGCTGGCCGATATGGCGCAGCACGGCGAGGTGAAGCTCGATGACCCAATTTCGAAGTACTTGCCCGAGGGCGTCAAAGCGCCGCAGCGCAACAGCAAGGATATCACGCTCGAGGAACTCGCCACCCACACTTCCGGCCTGCCGCGGCTGCCCAACAATTTGTCGCCGAAGGACGCGGCGAACCCGTACGCGGATTATTCCGCGGACAAACTCTACGCGTTTCTCAACAGTTACCAACTGCCGCGCGATCCCGGCGAAAAATGGGAATACTCGAACCTGGCAACTGGGCTGCTGGGTCAGCTTCTTTCGCTGCGCGCGGGCAAGGACTTCGAGACGCTTGTGGTCTCCCGCATCGCCACGCCGCTCGGCATGGCCAGCACGCGCATCACGCTGACGCCGGAAATGAAGGAGCGGATGGCGGCGGGCTACAACGCCGCGCTGCAGCCGGCGCGCCTCTGGGATTTCCAGGCGCTGGCGGGCGCCGGAGCGCTGCGCTCCACGGCCAACGACCTCATCACTTTCCTGGCCGCCAACCTGGGCTACAAGAAATCGCCCCTCCAGCCGGCCATGGCGGCTATGCTGGAAGTACGTCTTCCCACCGGCCAGCCCAATCTCCAGCAAGCGCTCGGCTGGCACATACTGCAGCGTAAAGACCGCGATCTGTTCTGGAAGGATGGCGGCACTTTCGGCTTCGCCAGTTTCATCGGCTTCGACGCCAAGGCCAAATTCGGCGTGGTGGTGCTCGCCAACTCGTTCTCCCTGACGAGTGGCGTCGCAGACGAAGTTGGACTGCACCTGCTCGACACCTCAATGCCCCTTGCCGGCGCGCCGGCAAAGGAGCGCACCGCAATCGCGGTCGATCCCAAGATCCTCGAAAACTACGTAGGCCGGTACCAGCTTGCTCCTACGTTCTCCATCACGATCACTCGCGACGATGACCGGCTCTACGAGCAAGCCACCGGCCAGCCGAAATTGCAGATCTTCGCCGAGAGCGAAAAGGAGTTTTTCCTGAAGGTGGTGGATGCGCAGATCAGCTTCAAGACCGACAGCCAAGGCCGCGCCACCGAACTCATCCTGCATCAAGGCGGCCTGGACCAGCGGGCGCCGCGGGCGGAATAGCCAAGCTGCGCGGCCGAGACGGCGGCGGCTCGATTTCGAAGGGCAAGCTAAAGCATGCCCCACCCGGCCGCCAATAGCTCAAAAGGGCTATCCCAAGCACCCTCCTTGGAGGCTTCCCAGCTTCGCGAAATCGTTTAAAATATTAGGTATATTGCCCAACTTTGGCGCTGTAATGCGCCGCGCGTTGGAAACCTGACTCTGCATGTGGATTGTAAGACTCGCTCTCAGACGTCCGTACACCTTCGTGGTGATGTCGATCCTCATCGCCATCCTCGGCGTCTCCGCCATCGTCACCATGCCGGTGGATATTTTTCCCTACATCGACATTCCGGTGGTCAGTATTGTGTGGAGCTATACCGGCCTTCCTCCGCAGGAAATGGAAAAGCGCATGGTGCTGATCTTCGAGCGCTCCATGACGACCACTGTGAATGACATCGAGCACATCGAATCGCAATCCTACTCCGGTGTTTCCGTCACGCGCGTGTATTTCCAGCCCAATGCCAAGGTGGAGGTGGCGCTCTCGCAGGTGACGGCCATTGCGCAGACGCTGCTGAAGATTTTTCCGCCCGGCACCACGCCGCCCAGCATCATCAAGTACGACGCTTCGAGCGTGCCGATCCTGCAATTGGGACTGGAGAGCAAGACCCTGAGCGAGCAGGATCTGTTCGACCTGGGCCAGAATTTCATTCGCACCCAGCTTGCCACCATCCAGGGAGCGGCCGTGCCACTGCCGTATGGCGGCAAGCTGCGCGAGGTGATGGTAGACCTGATCCCGGAGCAGATGTTCGCCAAGAACCTGGCGCCCGCCGAGGTGTCCAGCGCCTTGGGCAATCAGAACCTGATTCTGCCGGCGGGCGATATCAAGATCGGCGACAGGGATTACCAGGTCAAGCTCAATTCCAGCCCGCGCATCCTGAGCGAGATGAACGCCATGCCGCTGAAGGTGGTGAATGGGGCCACGATCCGGCTGGGCGATGTGGCCCAGGTGCGCGACGGCTACGCGGTGCAAACCAACATCGTGCGCACCAACGGCACGCGCGGGGCGCTGATTACGGTGATGCGCAATGGGAAGGCTTCCACGCTGGCGGTGGTGAACAACGTCAAAGCGGCGCTGCCGAAGATTCTGGCCGGGCTGACCCCGGAACTCCACGTGCGGCAGTTATTCGACCAGTCGGTGTTCGTGCGCGCGGCCATCAACGGCGTGGTGCGCGAGGCCGTCACCGCCGCGCTCCTCACCGGCTTGATGATCCTGGTGTTTCTGGGAAGCTGGCGCAGCACGGTGATCGTCTGCATTTCGATTCCGCTTTCGATCCTGGTTTCGCTGATCCTGCTCAGCGCGCTCGGCCACACCATCAACGTGATGACGCTGGGTGGTATGGCGCTGGCGGTGGGGATTCTGGTGGACGATGCCACGGTGGAAATCGAAAACACGCACCGCAACATGGCCATGAAGAAGCCGCTGGTGCGCGCGGTGCTCGATGGCGCGCAGCAGATCGCCGCTCCGGCCTTCGTTTCCACGCTTTCCATCTGCATCGTCTTCGTGCCCGTGCTGCTGCTCACCGGCGCGGCCAAGTACCTGTTCACCCCGCTTGCCATGGCCGTGGTTTTCGCCATGCTGGCCTCTTACCTGCTTTCCCGCACGCTGATTCCGAACATGGTGCATTACATGCTCCGGCCGGAGCTCAAGCTCTACGCGCAGGGATCTCACGGCGAAACCGCCGGCGGCACGGGCCCCATCTGGAAAACGCACTACGTGTTCAACCACCGTTTTGAGCGGATGCGCAGTTCCTATGCGGCGTTGCTCCATTGGTGTCTGGAGCATCGCGCCCCGGTGCTGGCGGGCTTCGCCATCTTCATAGTTGGTTCGTTGTTGCTGGCTCCGCTGATCGGCCGCGATTTCTTCCCGACCGTGGACTCGGGGCAACTGCGCCTGCACGCCCGCGCGCCCTCCGGAACGCGCATCGAGCAGACCGAAAGCATCTTCAAATCGATCGAACGCGAGATCCGCCAGGAGATTCCGGCGAGAGAGATCGACACCATCATCGATAACATCGGCCTTCCCAACAGCGGCTTCAACCTGGCCTTTAGCGACAATCCCACGCTTGGCGTGGCCGATGGCGACATCCTGGTTTCCCTCAAGCCCGAGGACCACGGCCCCACCGAGGAATACGTGGGCCGCTTGCGCACCCGCTTGCACGACAAGTTTCCCGATATGGTGTTCTTCTTCGAGGCCGCCAACATCACGAACCAGATTTTGAATTTTGGGCTGCCGGCTCCCATCGACGTGCAAGTGGTGGGACGCAACGCGGACGCCAATTACAAGATCGCGCAGGACCTGGAAACCGCCATCGCCCGCATACCCGGCGTGGCGGACCCGCACATTCACCAGGTGGTGGACTGGCCCGAAATCGATATCAATGTGGACCGCGATAAGGCTGGCCTGGTGGGCCTCACCCAGGCCGACGTCGGCAACAGCATGCTGATATCGCTGGCTTCCAGCAGCCAGATCGCGCCCACCCAGTGGCTCGACTGGCGCAACGGCGTGAGCTACTACGTGGCCATGCAGACGCCGCAATACCGCATGAACAGCATGTCCGCGCTGATGAATACTCCCATCTCGCCGCTGGCGTCGAACTTCAACTTCAACACGCCGAACTCCATGGCTGGCACCGCGAATGGGAACAACTCGGCCATCGGCGCCAGTCCCAGCCAGAACTCGACCGCCTACGGCAACCCGGGCGCCGCGGCCGGCGGCCCGCAATTGCTCTCCAATCTGGCCGGCGTGACGCGCGGCGTGGCGCCGGAAATCGTCAACCATTACAACGTGACGCCGGTCTTCGATATTTACGCCAACGTCTACCGCCAGGATTTGGGCTCGGTGGGATCGGCTGTGGACCGGATCGTGAACAAGGCGTCCGCCCACCTGCCGCGCGGCACCACCATCGACGTGCGCGGCCAGTACTCCATGATGCAAAGCTCGTTCTACCGCCTCGGGCTGGGCATGGCGTTCGCGGTGGTGCTGGTCTACCTGCTGATGGCGGTCAACTTCCAGTCGTGGCTCGACCCGTTCATCATTCTCATGGCGCTGCCCGGCGCGCTGGCGGGAATTGTATGGATCCTGTTTCTCACCCAGACGACTTTCAGCGTGCCCTCGCTGATGGGGTCGATCATGTGCATCGGCGTGGCCACGTCCAACAGCATCCTGATGGTGGTGTTCGCCAACGATCAGCGCGAGGAAGGCATGGACGCACGTTCCGCCGCGCTCTCCGCCGGCCACACGCGCATCCGCCCCGTCATCATGACCGCGGCCGCCATGATCATCGGCATGCTGCCGATGGCGCTGGGCATGGGCGAAGGCGGCGAGCAGAACGCACCCCTCGGCCGCGCCGTGATCGGCGGCCTCGTCCTGGCTACGATCACTACGCTCTTTGTGGTTCCATTAATGTACAGCCTGTTGCGGACCAAACCGCCGGTGGATCACGAGCGCCGCAACGTCGAGGAAGAACACGCATACTTGCGGGACGAAATGATGCTCGGGTGAGGGTGCCGAATGAACGAACTGAATACCAGCGAAGACCAGTTGCGCGCCGAGGTCGAAGATCTCAAGGGGCAGTTGGAGCGGCAGAAGCAAGAGCTGGCCGCGGGCCGCGGCGGGGCTGCCGGAGGGCCCTCCGGACGCACGCTGGCGATCATCGTGCTCCTGTTGGTGGCGCTGGCCGTGGCCGGATACTTCCTCGGGTACGCGCCGCGCCAGCACCGTGAGCAAGTGCTGGCGGCCGAATCGCGCACCTCATCCCAGAGCCTGCTTGAGGTGAACGTTGCGGAGGTCAGGCGGTCCGGCTCCCAGACCAACCTGGTGCTGCCCGGCAGCATCGAGGCCGTCACCGAGGCTCCCGTGCTGGCGCGCGCGTCCGGCTACATCGTGAAGCGTTTGGTCGATATCGGCGACCGTGTTGCCGCCGGCCAGGTGCTGGCGGAAATCGAGGCGCCGGAAATCGATCAACAGATCCTCCAGGCCAAGGCCCAGGACGACCAGGCCGCCTCCGCCATCCAGCAGGCACAGGCCAACCTGGTGCAAGGCCAGGCCAACCTGCAACTGGCCGAAGTCACCAAGGACCGCTGGCAAAAGCTGTTCGATAAGGGCGTGGTCTCGCGCCAGGAAAACGACACTTACCGGGCCCAATGGGCCGCCCAGCAAGCGAACGTGGACGCGCTCGAAAAAGCGATTGCCGCCGCGCGGAGCAATCTGGGTGCCGCTCAGGCCAACCTGGCGCGGCTGAACGATCTGCAGAGTTACCAGACCGTGCGCGCCCCCTTTGCCGGCGTCATCACATTGCGTAACGTGGATACCGGCGTGCTTGTCACCGAGGGCGCCACACTGCTCTTCCGCATCGCCCAGACCGGCCGGCTGCGCACTTATTTGAACGTGCCGCAAGCCGATGCCGATTCCATCCGGCCCGGCCAGAAGGCCACGCTGGTGATTCCGGATCTCGCCGGCCGGAAGTTCCCCGCCGTCGTCACCCGCACCGCCAATGCGCTCGATCCCTCCAGCCGCACGCTGCTGGTCGAGGTGCAGGCCCCCAACTCGGACGGCCTGCTGATGCCTGGAATGTACGCCCAGGTGGATCTCGCCGTCCCCCGCAAGGAGCCGCCGCTGGCGATTCCCGGCGATACCCTGGTGGTGCGCGACAACGTGACGCAGGTGGCCGTAGTTGCTGGCGACGGCACGGTTCACTTCCAGCGCGTCCAGTTGGGACGCGACTTCGGCGACCGCCTGGAAGTGCTCTCCGGCCTCGAACCAGGCCAGTTGCTGGCCGTCAATCCCAGCGATTCCGTTCACGAAGGCGTGAAGGTGAAACCGCTGCACGCCGAAAAACCCGCCGCTCCGTAGGGGCCGGACATGCCCGGACGCGCGCATGAAGCTCCCATGATGCCGAAAACACTTCTCAGCCTTTTGCTCTCCTTTTTGTTGTGCCCCGGCTTTGGCGCCGGCGCGCCGCAGCCCCCCGGCCAGCCGCCAGCCCCGCAACTGCCCGGTTCGGGCCGCCCGGTGAGCTTCGACGATTCCCAGCGCCTCCACGACCTGGTCCGCGCCGGCAGTTTGTACCTCGGTCTCCAGGATGCGCTGGCGCTGGCCATCGAAGACAATCTGGACGTGGAACTGGAACGCTTCTCCGTTCCGCAGGGCGATACCGAACTGCGCCGCGCTCAGGGCGGCGGCACTAACCGCAGCCTCACTTACACGTTGCAGGAAGCGCCGGTAGGTGTCGGCGGCCCGCTCAGCCCGCTGGTGGTTGCGCCCGCTTCCAGTAACGGCCCTAACGGTACCTCGGTTCCCACCAACGCGCTCGAGCTCGGCGTGCTCGGCGAGCCGGTGGACAACTACTCCATGCAGGGCGGCGTCGCGCAATCGTCCGGCACTCCGGTTCCCACTTACGATCCGTCCGTGTCGGGGCAGTTAAATTGGCTGCATCAATCCACGCTCGAAACCGATCCCGCCGCTTACGGCACCAACAACCTGGTGCAACACGGGTTCATCGCCAACACGGGCATCCAGCAGGGATTCTCCACGGGCACGCAGGCGGCGTTCAATTTCGATAATCTCCACCAATCGTCGAACGCGGTTAACAACGCCTACAATCCCATCTCAGGCGCCAGCCTCGGTTTCACCGTCACCCAGCCGTTGCTGCGCGGCTTCGGCCGCGGCCTCAACCGCCGCTTCATCCGCATCGCCGGCAATGAGCGCAAAATCTCCAGCCTGCTCTTCCAACAGCAGCTCATTCTCACGGTCTACGGCGTCATCCGGCTGTACACCGACTTTGTCGCGTTGTATGAGGACGTCAAGGTGAAGGAAGAAACCCTGCGCTCGGCCAGCAAGCTGCTGGCCGATACCCAGGTGCAGGTGGATGAAGGCACGCTGGCGCCGGTGGAATTGACCCGCGCCAAGGCGCAGGTGTTCTCCACCGAACAAGACCTGATCAACTCGCGCGGCCTGCTGGAGGAACAGGAGCTAATCCTGAAAAGCGTGCTGACGCGCAATGCCGGCGCCGGGTTGCGCGGCATCCGCATCGTCCCCACCGACACGCTCGCCATACCGGACAAAGACGAGGTGCGGCCATTGCAGGACCAGGTGGCCGAAGCCGTCGCCCGCCGCCCCGATCTGGGGCAGGCGCGGCTGCAAGTGGAAAACTCGCTCATCGGCCTCGAAGGCTCCCGCAACGCCACCAAGCCCGAAGTCGATATAGTCGGGACCATGCAAAATAACGGGCTCGCAGGGGCCGCCACAGGTTATCTCGCCGGTACGAGTCTGCCACTTACTGGCGGTTACGGCAGTGCGCTCGCCCAGGCGCTGGCTCGCGACTACCCGACTTATGGCATCGGACTGCAAGTTACTCTGCCCATTCATAACCGAATCGCCGAGGCCGATCTGGCTCGCGACGAGTTACAGGTCAAGCAATCACAGATTCGTGTGCAGCAGTTACAGAACCAGGCCAGCCTGGAAGTCGAGGACGCGCTGATTGCCATGCGCCGCGCGCGCGCTTCCTGGGAAGCCGCTGTTCAGGCGCGTAAGTTCCAGCAGGAGTCGCTCGAAGCCGAACAAACCCGCTTCGAAGTCGGCGCCTCCACCGCTTTCTTCGTCATCCAGTACGAAAGCCTGCTGGCGCAGGCGCGCTCCACCGAAGTCGCCGCCAAGAGCTCTTACGTCAAGGCCCGCGCCGCCCTCGACCGCGCCACTGGCTCTATCCTCGAAGCCCACAACATCTCCATCGATGCCGCCCTCAAAGGGCAGGCCAGATAAGATCGCATAGGCGTTAAGGTTTCAGATTAGGAGCGCCCAGCCGGTATGGCCGATCTCTGGGTAGAATATCTGCTAAGGATATGGTAGAATATCTACCGAGACCATGCTGATCGAACCTTCCGACCGCATCCAGTTGCTGCAGGGCACGCTCGATATGCTGATCCTGCGCACACTACTGTTTGGACCCGCTCACGGCCACCAAATCGCGAAGCACGTCCAGCACACCACGGAAGACCTTCTGCAAATCGAGCACGGTTCGCTGTATCCCGCACTCCATCGCCTGGAGCGCAAAGGCTGGATCGCGGGCCGTTGGCAGCCCGCCGCAAAGGGTCTCACGCGCGAGTTCAAGTATTACCGGCTCACCGCCGCCGGCAAGAAACAACTCGCGCGGGAAGAGTCGAACTGGAAGAGAATGGCGGAAGCCATTGCGCGCGTCATGAGGCCCGTCAAGGAGGGTTGATGTACTGGCGGCGAGAATCGCTCGACGCCGACCTGGAGCGCGAGTTGCGCTCCGATATTGAACTGGAAGCCGAGGAGCAGCGCGAGAACGGCCTCTCGCCCGAAGCCGCCCGCTACACTGCCGAGCGCGCATTCGGCAACACCGCCCTGGTCGCGGAACAAGTGCGGGAAGCCTGGGGCTATGCGTGGATCAGCCAGGCCTTCCAGGACCTTCGGGTCGCCGTCCGCCTGCTCGGCCGCAACAGGGGCGGAGCGCCCAGCCCGGCGCGAAGACGTCCGGGCTCCTTTTCAGTCTCAACCTCAACCTCCGCTTGGCCGACGGTCTGGCCGGGATTAGATCGACATTTGGGCAGCACGCAGTCATCGTGGGTTGATGGCTGCCCAGTGGAAGCGTCGGCTGGCCAGGATCTGCATCGCCTTCAGACCGTGTTGGGTACCCCGGGAACCCGCCAGCCTGACATAGGAACACAATCAATGCGCCGGCTCTGGCTGGGCGTAGTACCCGGATCGCGTGCGCGCGGTTAGTCCGGGCTTATCGATCTTAACCGCGAGCGCATGGTATTCGTTTGGACCATCCCCGGCAACGCCGTCGAACGAGAGAACGTAGAAGGCACTGGCATCCGCGATGCAGGTTGCGATCTCGCCCGCCACATCGTTGCTGGAATTGAGTACCCGGCCTCCGCTTTGAACCGCAAGAACCTGCAATGACAGGTCTGCCAACTCCACTTGTTTTGCCGTCCTCACTCCTTTTAAGAACGCCATATAATATGAAGTCCGCAACCCGCCCGCGTCCTCCATCCCCAATGGATCGATATGGTAGAGCGTAATGCGAGCCCGTCGCAGCCCGTCCGAAACAGCCACAATGTTCTTGAATAACCCTTGCTGATCCTTGGAGCTCAGCTCCACGCCTGGGCCGGTGAGGAGGGGCCAGCCCGGACTAATCCAGACCACAAGTTTTCGTCCTGGCCTTGCCGTTCCATATTCCACGAGTTGCCCGAGCCCGCGGATAGACAACTGTTGACGGTCACTCGCGCCATAAAACCCTTGTGCATTGCCAACCGTGCGCAGAGCGTTTTTGTTTTTGTCGATGCCTGCAATTAGTGCGTTTCCATCTCGCGAAGCCTCATCCATCGTCATGCCCGAATCCGAAAGGTAGGCCACCGATACTGGGAGGGGAAGTTCTCCGCCGTTTCGCAACAGAAACTTCTTTATTTCCTCTCGGGCGTACGTCACCTTTGAGAAGGAAATGTTGACTGCATCGACGAGCAGGATGACTTCCACGGGCGGATCGGCTGTGGCGGCCCCACCAGCGGCTTGAAACGACACGATCTTCTGCGGCAGCTTGTTGTCCAGAAGCGTGAAGTCCTCCTGTTGCAGGCCCGGGAGCGGCCTTCCGGACTTGTCGGTCACCACCACATCGAGCCCGATGCGGTGATTCGCACTATCAGGCTGGACAGATGCCGCAGATGCGGGCTGCCTCGTAGGTCCACTCTGCTGTGCAAATCCCAAGAAGAGCGAGAAGCCGAATAGACAGATCCAACCCCCGCGCCGAGTACTCATACAATTCACCTCATTTAATTGAACGATGCAGGCCGTTATCTGCACACCTTCAGTCTGACCGATATCCGCTCTCCGTGCCAGACCCTTTCGAGCCATCCCTCGTCGCCCGGCTGGCTTGTGGAAGCAGTCAGCCTGACATCGAAACCCGGAATCGCCAAGGACTCCACACGCGGTCGAAATCGGGCCCCGATTGCCGGATCCGGAGCCAGTGCATTTCCATCGTTTGCCTACGTCGATCCTCCCTGGTCGCGAAGGTTTTACCGGTTCCTGGGGAGAACAGCCCATGGCACCACCAATTCATCCCAGTCATCCTTTGTCTGCTCTTCCTATCTCCGGCTCGTGATCCAGGCGTCGATCTTGGCTTCCAGCAGGTCGAGCGGCAGCGGGCCCTGATCGAGCACTGCGTCGTGAAAGGCTCGCAGATCGAACTTCGCTCCCAGTTCCCGCTGCGCGCGCTCGCGAAGAGCGAGAATCTTCATCTGTCCCATCTTGTAGGAAAGCGCCTGCGCCGGCCACGCAATGTACCGGTCCACTTCGGTCTCGATGTTCTGGTCGTCCATCGCCGTGTGTTTGTGAAAGAAGTCGACCATTTGCTGGCGCGTCCAGTGTTTGGCGTGTACCCCCGTGTCCACCACCCAGCGCACGGAACGCCACATCTCGTTCTGCAGCCGGCCATAGTCGCTGTACGGATCCCGATAGAAGCCCACTTCCTTGCCCAGGCGCTCGGCGTAGAACGCCCACCCTTCCGTATACGCATTCAGATCCAGGGCATACCGGCGGAATGGCGGCAGGCCGGTAAGTTCCTGCGCGATCGAAAACTGCAGGTGATGTCCGGGAACTCCTTCGTGGTAGGCGATGGCTTCCACATTGAGCAATAATCGCTTCTCCGGCGCATACTCGTTGACGTTGATCCGGCCGGGGCGCGATCCATCACCGGCGCCCGGCGAATAATCGGCGGGAACGTTGTCGGCGCTGAGAAACGCTTCCATCGGAACCACCCCCAGCTTGGTCTTCGGCAGCCGCCCGAACAGTTCGGGCAGCTTCCCATACATCTGGTCGCGATATTGCGTGTACAGGTCCAGCAGTTGCTGGCCCGACCTGGCGTGCAGGTTCGGATCCTGCCGGATGTGATCGTTGAACGATTTCAAGTCGCTGAATCCCTGCGCTTTGGCGATGGTCAGCATCTCAGTTTCAATTTCCGCCACGCTTTGCAAGCCAAGCTGGTGAATCTGCTCGGCGGTGAAATCGCTGGTTGTCTCATGACGCACGGCGAAGCGATAGCGCGCTTCCCCATCGGGCAAGGCCCATACTCCGGGATCGAGCCGCCCGTGCGGTGCGTAGTCCTCGCGCACGAATTTGGCGAATTTCGCATATGCCGGCGCGACCGCGTGCTTGACCGCGCTTTCGATCCCTTCGCGCAGTGGTTTCCGCTCCGAATCGGAGATGGAATCGGGAAACTTGCGCAGCGGCGCGGTAAATGGACTCTTGTCGAGCGGGTAGCCGGCAATCTCCTGCGCCTGCCCGGACACTTTTTCGAGCAGATACCGCGGAGGCATGCGGTGGTCGCGCATCCCGTCGCGCATGTGTCCCATCGCCTGCTCGAGCACGCGCGGGATCTGGCGCAGGCGGGAGAGGTAATCCTGGTAGTCCTTAGCGTTGCGGAAGGGCGTATCGAGGGCCAGCGTAGCGTATTCCAGGTGAACGCCGTCAAATTGCGTCGCAGGCATCTCCCAGTCTTTGAATGGCACGCTAGCGAGCGCTTCCCGCAGGCTGCGCAGCATGAGCGCGCGGTTGAGCTTTTCCTGCTCCGGAAACCCCGTAACATCGACTGCCTCGAAGCGCGCGAGCGACCGGCGAGCGTGTTCGAGATCTGCGGCAATCGCCTGGTCGGAGAAATCGCTCAGCCGGTCGTTGTAGCGATCGTCCCCCACGTGGGTGGCAAGTTCCGGCTGAGTGCGCAGTGTGTATTCCCACTCATCCGTGAGCAAACGGTCCAGCTCCGCCCGCCGGTCTTCCAGCGTCTCTTCGCCAGCCTGAGCCGGCGGCTCGGCGATCATCCGCTCCACCAGTTCGCTGATTTCCCGTTTCACGCGCGTCAACTCCTCGCCGCTGCCGGCGCTGGGGAAGCCGGTGTGCACGGTGCGCACGCGGCCGTCTTTGCCGATGTAGATGGTGGTGGGGAACGCGGCGATGTTATCGATCTGGGAAAGCGCGGTCTTGAGGTCGGAAGGCTCGCCCGCCAGCAGCGCCGGATACGGGATCGCGAAGCGGCGCAGGAAGGCGCGCAACTGCTGGTGATCGGTATCGTCGGCCAACTCGAAGCAAAAAGCCGCCAGTTCGAGACCGGCTGCATGATAGCGCTGGTAAAGCTCCGCCAGAAACGGCGCTTCGTCACGGCAATTCGGACACCAGCTTCCGGTGATGCTGATGACCAGCGGTTTGCCGCGGAAATCGGCTTCGGTATAAATGCGGCCGCTGAGATCGGGCAGCCGGAAACGGAACGGTTGCGTGGGATCCTTGGCGCGGGCGAAGGTGGCCGGGTCGGCCGGCGGCGGCAGGCCGCGGGCACGCGCCGCGGCCGGGCGCAGGGCAAACAGCGCACCGCCTTGGAACTTCAGGTGCAAGCTGCCGTCATCGGCCAACGTGCCTTCCAGCATCACCGGACGGTCGCCCGAAAAATGGCTGATGAGGAAATGCTTCTCCGCCACCGTGCCCACCAGCGTGCCGTCATCGCCATCCACGCGCAGAATCGTGCCTTTCAATTCGTGTCCGGTCTGCCGCAACAGAAGCTGCCAGGCCAGCGCCGGCCGGTCCTTCGAATGGATCTCCCAAACGCCGGCGAGATCCACTGCCGGCTGCGCCGCCTTCGCAGGCGGCTGGTGGGTCTTCGCCTGAACCGCGAGATCGTGCCCGGTCCTCAAGCCACGGTAGACGCCTTGCAGGCCATCGCCGGCGACCTCCAGGCGTAGCTCGCGGTTGAGATAGTCCCACTGCGCGATCAGTTTGCCCGTTTCGATGCGGCCCGAGGTGGAACACACCGGCCAGGTATCTTCGAAGAAGCAGACGCGCGCGGGAGATTCGCTGATTTCCAGCCGAAACGGAACCAGTTCTCCACCGGCGAGTATGGTGGCGTCCCAGGTTCCATTGAAACCAGCCCCGGTGAAACCAGTTGCCAGGGCCGTGCCAGCCAAGGCGAAGAGGGCGATGAGGGATCTCATGTCTCACTCGAGTTTATCAACTTCGCCCCTGGCAGCCCCTGTCGAACCGTGCGGCATCAGCCGCGCCTGGGCCAGCTTACCCGTGGCCGAACGTGGCCTGTCGCGGTTTCGCCCTATACCGCTCCGGTGTTATCATTCTGGGAACCGCACATTGCAGGCGAACCGCGGCGTACTCCATGCCTTCCAACCCTCCCTCGCAGTCAGGTCCCACGCGCTATTTGCCGGCGCTATTGCTGTTGTTCGGCTTGAGCGGCTGCTCGGCGCTGATCTATGAAATCGTCTGGTACCAGTTGCTGCAACTGGTGATCGGATCGACGGCGGTTTCGCTCGGCGTGCTGCTGGCCACTTTCATGGGCGGGCTTTGCCTGGGCAGCCTGGCCTTGCCGCGGGTGGGCCTGGCGCGCCGCCTGCACCCTTTGCGCGTGTATGCGTACGTCGAATTGGGGATCGGCGCCGCGGGCGTGCTGGTGCTGCTGGTGATGCCGCTTGCGAACTACGTCTATGTGGCGGGAGTAGGTCATGGTATGCCGGCCATTCTGTTGCGCGCGGCTGTAGCTTCACTATGCCTGCTGCCACCGACGCTGCTGATGGGCGCTTCGCTGCCGGCGGCTTCGCGGTGGCTCGAATCGACTCCCGAAGGCATCTCGCGAATGGGGCTGCTGTATGGCGCGAACACCGTTGGCGCCGTGCTGGGCTGCCTGCTGGCCGGGTTCTGCCTGCTGCGGTTCTCGGATATGACGACCGCAACCCTGTGCGCGGTGGCGATCAATCTTGTGGTGGCGATTATGAGCATGGCGCTCGCCCGGCGCGCCGGGAGACCTTTCATCCCGCCGACTGCGCCGGTGGACGCGAAGGGCTACTGGCCGGCGCACGTAACCATCGCGATTTCGGGTGCCTGCGCGCTGGGCGCCGAAGTGGTGTGGACGCGGCTACTGGGTCTGCTGCTGGGCGCCACCGTCTACACGTTTTCCATCATTCTGGCGGTGTTCCTGGCGGGCCTGGGAATCGGCGGCGCGGCGGGCGCGCTGATTTCGCGCACGGCGCGGCCACGCCTGGCTCTCGCGGTCGCCCAGGCGCTGCTGGTGGGGGCCATCGCCTGGACGGCGTTTCAGATCTCCCAATCGCTGCCATGGTGGCCGGTGAACCCACTGCTGGCCACCGGCGTGTGGTACACGTTTCAAACCGACCTGGTGCGCGTCCTCTGGGCGATTCTGCCGGGTACATTGTTGTGGGGCGCGAGTTTTCCGCTGGCGCTGGCGGCGGCCGCCGCGCCGGGCGAAGATCCGGGGCGGCTGGTGGCGGGAGTGTACGCCGCCAACACGCTGGGCGCGATTGCGGGCGCGCTTGGCTTCAGTATCATTTTGATTCCGTGGATCGGCACCGCTGGCGCCGAGCGTGTGCTCATCCTGCTGGCTGCCGCTGGCGCCCTGTTCATGCTGGCGCCGGCGATTCGCGCCAAACCCGGCACGGCAACGGCGCTGGTGGCGGTCGCCGCCGTGGCGGGCGCGTTCTTTCTCGCCCGCCGCGTTCAACCGCCGCCGCCCATGCTGATCGCCTTCGGGCGGCGTATCATGACTTCCGCCAGCCGCGCGACAATCCTCTACTGGGGCGAAGGCCTCAACTCGTCGATCGCCATTTCGCAATGGGACGACGGCGCGGTGCAATTCCACGTCAGCGGGAAAGTGGAAGCCTCCACCGAAAGTTACGATATGCGGCTGCAGCGCATGCTCGGCCACTTGCCGGCGCTGCTCCATCGCAACCCGCAATCGGTGCTGGTCGTCGGTTTCGGTGCGGGCGTCACGGCGGGAACTTTCGTGGTGCACCCGGAGGTGCGGCGCATCGTCATCTGCGAAATGGAGCCGCTCGTCCCCCCCATCGCCGCCCGCTATTTCAGCCGCGAGAATTTCGACGTCGTGCAGGATCCACGCACCCGCATCGTCTATGACGACGCGCGCCATTTCGTGCTCACCACTCCGAGCAAGTTCGACATCATCACGTCGGATCCCATCCATCCCTGGGTGAAAGGCAGCGCCACGCTGTATTCTCGCGAGTATTTCGAGCTGGTCAAACAGCATTTGAATCCGGGCGGCATCGTCACCCAGTGGGTGCCGCTGTATGAGAGCGACGCGGATACGGTGAAGAGCGAGATCGCCACATTCTTCGAAGCATTCCCGCATGGAACGGTGTGGGCGAACGAGTTGAATGGCGGCGGCTACGACCTTTTCCTGCTGGGCCAGGTCGAACCCATGCGAATCAACCTGGACCAGCTTGAGGCCCGCCTGGCGCGGCCGGATCATGCGCGCGTGGTAGCCTCTTTGCGCCAGGTGGGCTTCCAGTCGCTGCCGGACCTGCTGTCGGTTTACGCGGGCCAGGCAGCCGAGTTGCGGCCGTGGCTCGAGGGCGCCCAAATCAATCGCGACGGCAACCTGCGGCTGCAATATCTGGCCGGATTGGCTCTGAACTACAGCCAGGAGAACTCGATCTACGGCGAGATCGGAAGTTACCGGCGCTTTCCCAGCAATTTGTTCGCCGGCTCGTCGGAGGCCGAACTGGCTGCTCTGTTCGCCGCCATGGAGACGGGCCAGCACCGCTGACAGGATGCGGCGGCGGGCGGAGAGAGAATCGCCAGCCGCGGTGTGACCCTCCAGGTGTGGCGGCTATTTCCGCTACGGGCGCGGCGGTGGTGGCAGCGTGTGTTGGCCGCCTGGGCTGCCGTATCCGCCCGGGCCGCCGTATCCGACCGTTGGACCGTGCTGCTCCCTTTCGAGCTTCTTCCACTGCTCCGGCGTGAGCACATGGCGCAATCCCAGCAGCAGCCGTGCGTTGGCCTTTTCCAGTTCGGCGCGTGCTTGCGCTACACGGTCGATCTGCGGCAGCACCTTGGCGTCCTCGGGGCTGGCCGCTTCGATCAGGGGATCGAGAATCGCTTCCTCTTTTTCGAGCGCGGCGTGAAGATCGATTAGCCGCAGCCGGTTCTGCTGGAACACCTCGTCCATTCTCTTCTGCTGATCGGCGGTGAGGCTGAGCCGTTGGACAAGCTCAGGATTATCCCACCACTTTCCAGCCGGACCCGGCATCATCATCCCGTGACCGGGAGCGTGGCCCATTTGCGGGCTTCGCGGTGGCGCGGGCGGTGCAGGTGGTGCGGGCGCGGCGGGAGGCACTGGAGCGCCCTGTGGCGCGGCGTCCGGCGACGGTTGCGCCAGTGCCCATCCGCACAGCGCCGACGCAAGTAGAGTTGTCTTCAGAATCGTCAGTTTCATTTTTTGCGTTCCTTGTTTTGAATTATTGGCTGGAACCGGATTGCCCGGACGGCGAGTTCCACGCCACCAGTTTCTCGAGTGGTTGCATCGGCTCCGGGGCCGAACGCGATACTTCGGTCTGCACCTGTTCCAGTAGGGCTTCGTCCTGGCGTGCCATTTCGAGGGCGCGCTGGTGCTGGCGGTACACCGGCGCGGCCACCATCAATGCCGCAGCGGCCGCCAACGCGATCCCCACACCCGTGAAACGCCGCCGGCGGCGTAACTCGGATTCGATCGGCTCCAGCCGCGGGGCCGGCGTTTCAGCCGCGCACCAGGCGCGCGCCGCGGCGCCGAATCGGGCTAAGGGCTCGCGCGCCCGCTCCAGTTCCGCCGCGCAGCCGGCGCACTCCGCCAGGTGCCGTTCCGCGCCGGACGCGCGAATTCCGGCCAGCCATTCCGATATTTCGACCGACGACAAGTGCCCGCTCATGGCTTCTCCCCAAGTTTCTTCCGCACCGCGTCCACCGCGCGAAACAAGTGCGCTTTCACCGTGCCTTCCTGCAAATCCATAGCCGCGGCGATTTCCCGTATCTCCATCTCTTCCACGAACCGCAACAGAAACACCGTGCGTTGCCGCTCCGGTAGCGCCGCTGCGGCCCGCCAAACCACCCTCACCTGCTCGCGCGCCGATGCCGCAGCTTCCGGAGAACTGTGCCGGTCGGCCAGCCAGTCGCCCGTGAACGGCACGTCCAGGCTGGTTTGCGCGGCCCGCCGCCAGAAGCGCAAGCGAGCGCTCTTGCGATGGTCGTTCACCAGGTTCACGGCGATGCGCATCAGCCAGGTGCGCACGCTGGCACGCCCTTGAAAACTGCGCCGTGCCCGATAGGCGCGCAGGAAGCACTCCTGCGTCAGGTTCTCCGCTGGCTCGCGTTCGCGTAAAGAGGCCAGCAGAAACCGGAATACCGCCGGCTGGTGATCCCGCACCACGGCATCGAAATCCGCGAGTTCCCCCGCGGAGATCCCCGTCACCGAAGCCGGTTCCGCCGCCAGCGTTGTCTCCATTCGTTTATATAGACCGGAATGCCGCTGTAAAGGTTTACGCGCCTGGCAAAAGAACGTGCATGGGACGCCTCGGCGCCATTTGCGGACAAAGGCATCCCAAGAATCAGAACCGCGGCCGGAACCCGGATGCCGGCTGGTGGAGTCGCCTTCCCTGCGCCGCAGCCGCGCCGCGCTGCTGCGACTGCGGGAAATTCAATAGCGGCGGTCAGGAGACGTTTGAAGCGCCCGCGCCCAAACGTCTCCCTGGTTTCCATGCCCGCAACCTAGCATTCATCGAAGCGGCAAATTGGCTGCCGCCCCTTCGGAGACCGCGCCGGCCGCTTCACGCGGGCCCGGCGCGAGCATGGTTGGCGGCCGCTCAAGCATCCAGCGATCGGCTGGCCAACCCATCCGATTCCGCAGCCAAACGCGTGAGCAGCCCGACAATTTGCTCTTCGGCAACAGCAGGCAGGCCTTGAGTTAACTCCATGTTATCGAGTTGTACTAGGTGTCCTACGACGGCTCGCATGGCGCCGCCTTGGGCGCCGACGGCAGCGCATAAAAGCGCTTGCTGCAGAAACGGCAGTGCCGGGGGACGCGGCCCACTCGGACCATCAGCGCGTCGACCAACCCGCGGGGCTTGGAAGGAACAACATCTTTCCCGAAACACCGCGGACAGCGTAATTCCCCAGGCTTTAAGTCGGGCTCGTCCAGGGTTTCCAAACCGTGATTCTAGCACTCCTTTCGGCGCATGCTTCCGGCCTGCGCACGGTGATAGCCTGTTGGTCGTGCGCCCTATCCTCCTGTTTCTGTCGCGGCTGGCCTGGCTACGGAGCTGGTTGGAGAATTCCGCCGCCGCGCGGCGCCTGGCCGCCCGCTTCGTGGCGGGAGAGACGCTCGAAGACGCGCTTGTCTGTGGCCGCCGGTTGCAGGCGGAGGGCATCGCTCTTACCCTCGATCGTCTGGGGGAAAGCGTCACCTCGCTCGACGACGCCGCGGCGGCGCGCGACGAGTACCTGCGCGCGCTCGAGGCCATGCAACAATCCGGCATCGAGCGAAACGTCTCGCTCAAGCTGACTCAGTTCGGGCTGGATCTTTCGGGCGACGTGTGCCGCGCCAACGTGGAACAACTGGTGCGGCGTGCCGCCTTGCTCGGCGGTTTCGTGCGCGTCGATATGGAATCGAGCGGCTATGTGGATCGCACCCTTAGCCTGGTGACGGACCTGTACGCCCGCTACCGGGCGGTGGGCACGGTGGTCCAATCCTACTTGTACCGCGCGCAGGAAGACGTGGAGAACCTCTGCGACCTCGGCATCCCCGTGCGTTTGTGCAAAGGCGCTTACCTGGAAAATGCCGGCGTGGCGTTCCCGAACAAAGCCGACGTCGACCTGAACTATGCGACGCTGATGAAGATCCTTCTCGAACGAGGTAACTACCCCGCCATCGCCACTCACGACGAGAAGATGATCGCCGAAACCAAGGCCTTCGCCGCAGCCACGAAAGTGCCGCGCGAGAATTTCGAATTCCAGATGCTCTACGGCATTCGCCGCGACCTGCAAAGGCAACTGGTGGCGGAAGGCTACCGGCTGCGTCTCTACGTGCCGTTCGGCAAGGCGTGGTACCCCTACTATATGCGCCGCCTGGCCGAGCGGCCAGCCAATGCGTTCTTCATTCTAAGGAATTTGTTGCGGCGGTAAGGGGGGACCTAGGACAGGAGACAGAAGTCATGAAGTCAGAACGCCGGCCCTGCGTTGGAAACCGGTGATGCATTCTGAGTCCTGACTTCCGACCTCCTAGCTTCTTGCCTCCTCCTTAGTCCCCCGGCACACGCTCGGGGGTGGGAGCGTACCACCAGCCCATCCCGGCCAGCGCAGCCCGAACTCTGGCCCAGTTAGTGCGCAGAGCGGAGATCGCCAGCATCAACAGAATCACGCCCACTGCGGTCACTGCCGTTTGCGCCACCGTCAGGTTGTTCTTCAGGAACCAAAACCAGCGGCCGTAAACCAGCTCGATATGCACCCAATAGACCAACAGCGAAGTGACGCCGAACTGCCGCACCCAGCTCCACGCGCCGTGCCGCGCGCCATAACGCGTCCACAGATACGCAGCCGACAGCATCACCAGCGTCGCGCCCAGCTTGGTCAACACCTGCGCCGGACTGCTGAGCCAGAAATCCGAGGCCGCATACATCGAGTGGGAAGACGCCGCGCACGCTTGTGCGACCACGATTGTCAACCCTCCGCCCGCCGCCATCCAGCGCATGGCGCCATCGGTCGCTTCCGGTGTGAGCGAGCGGATCAGGCTGCCGGCGCTGATGCCGAACGCCAGGTGCGTCGCCCAGGGAAAGAATCCGAACGCCACGCGGCTGGGCGCGATGTAATTCGCCACCGCCGGAGGCACGCGCGTCCAATTGGCCGCGCTTACCAGCGGCCCGGCCAGCGCGATGGCCAGCCCCACCGCCGCTGCGGCCGCCACGCGCTGGCGCGTGCGGAACACGGCCATCACCGAAAGCACGGCGATCGAAAAGCCCATGCAGTTGAGAATGTCCACCTTGAGCAGGTCGGTCCACGGGGCGGGAAAGCCGGAAAAGAACATCTGCGCGCGAAAGGCAAAGGCTAGAAAAAACAAGTACCCCGAGCGGCGAAACGCGGCGAAAACGCGCTCGCCGCGCGTCAGGCCCCGGCGCTCGCTCGAATCCATCAGGAACGCCAGCGTCACGCCGGTGAGAAACAGAAAGATGGCCGGCGGCATGCCGCCCGCGAATTGCGAAAGCACCCACGCACCGCCGGGACGCAGTTCCGGCTTGAGGAACGAATCGAACACGTGCCCCTGCAGCATGATGATAGCGCCCAGCCCGCGCAGCCAATCGAGATACTCAAGCCGGTATGTGCTGGTCCTGGTCTTCATCCCGCTCACTGCCAACCCTATTTGTTCAGAATCTCCTTATGCGCGTCCTTGGGAATATCCCACTTCAACTCCTGGGGGACCGGGTTGAGCTTGACGTTGGTGTAAGTGGCCAGCGTGTAATCGCCGCCCGGCTCCCAGAACTTTTGTTGCACGGCGATGCCCAATGTATCGGAGATCCACAACTCCACCTTGGTCAATTGCGCCAGCACGTCGGCGGATTTCGGGGTGAGCAACAGGTGCACGGTCTTCTGCCCGGACACGGTTTCCGGCCCCCCGAGCTCCATTTTGTACGAGTTTCGAAGCTCGGCCGAATTGCTGCCGAAGCCCAGCAAGAAATACTGGTCGATCAGGTGGCTGTCCTTGCGATCCAGGTCGATGATCTGCACCGTGTTGTTCTTCGGATAGTACATTTCTACTCGATGACGGGTCAGCAGAACTTTCTTGGCATCGGGCTTCCGGATATCCACCACGGCGCGCAGTTCATGCGGCTTAGGTCGCCGCACCGCCATGGTGCCGGTGAGTGCCTCGTCCGCATTCAGAAGGGCATTGTGCGAAACCTGGGTCAGGTCGGCCGAAAGGCCTTTGAAGCTGGCGGCCGCTTGATCCATGCGGGCAAAAGTGGCTTGCAGTTGATCCGTGCCGGACGCCGGTGCGGTGCCGCACATGGCGGCTATCCATAGAGCAAGCGCGGCTTGGCGCGGCGGAAATAGCTTGGATGAAAACATAGGGGACTTGGCGTCAGGGACGCACGAAAGCCATATAACCCTGCAGCTCCCCTTCCGAATCCAGAATCGGCTCGACGCGCGTTACGCTGATGTTCGCCGTGCTGGGCTGCGTCTTCAGAAAACCCCGCAGGCGTTCGAGACGCTGCGACTCGGGCACGCCGGCAAGCACCTCGGTATCCACGAACAGCACATTGCCGCCGTTTTCCGCCGGCCGTACGATGCTGGCGGCGCGCGGAATCCGCGGCTGGTCGCGGAACCAGTCGCGTGGAGTGAGGAAGATGAAAGCGAGGATAATCCCCACCATCACGTCATACTGCCAACTGGCACGCGCGTAGTCCCAGAGGATGAAGCGCTTGAACACCTTGCTCTATTTTAACAGGCCCGCGGGCGGCAAACCTGAGGCGGCTCGTCTAACACCGGCGTCATTATCAAGGGATCGTCGACGTCTGCCGGGGCCGTGGTCATACCGGACGTAATAGCGTACACAGTGCCGTAGTCGAGCCCGGTCGCGGAGAAGCTCTGTAAGGCCGTTTCACCTTCGACGCTCAGACTACCGGAGCCAGCCGGTAGCGCGTCCAGGATATCGCTGTTGCGTTCATTTGACCCAGGCTTGACGCTCGCAGTCGAAGTGAGCCCGTTATGACCTGATATCGGTAGCCTTTCACTGCCAGCCCAAGCACATCCTGGTTCTAATCCGACATGGTGGCAGGCAGGACGCGCGAAGGCGTAAGTGCGTGGTCCGAATCCGACAGCACTTCCCAGCCGTCCGGGAGATCGCCATTGTCCGGACGAAGGTGCTTCCAGTGTGGCCGTTTGATAGTGGCGAGCAGTTCCTTGCGACTCTTGATCGGCAGCGGCTGTCCACGGTAGATCTTTCCCAACTTGGCCATAAGTCCTTCGGGTAGCGCGCTGGCGAAAAGCAGCAGGGGCCAGGTGAAGTTTGGCCCATTCATCTTCCGCAGTTTCCAAAGCCAGAGCAGTAGCGACCAAGCCCCTGGAGCCGGTACCCGGATCGCCATGCAACATCGCCGCGCGACCGGCCTTAACGCAAGTCGTCAACGTGTGGACGGGCATCACGCGCATGAAGGGAGGGGCATCCAAGGGCGTTCGCCCGGGCGCAGGACGCATCGCCGGCCGACCCCGCGCGTGAGTGGAGGCGGGGACCACGAGGACGCCTTTGTGGCCTCTTCACGGACATCTGCTTTCGGGCATTCCTCGGGCCGCCCCGGGCGTATACTTGGGGGCGGAGCCACTTATAATGAGACGCAACCTGCTGTTGATGGGGGCGCTTGGTTTCACGGCCGGCTGCACGCTGCTGCAGGGCCAGGCGCCGCCTTCCGCGCAGAAGCAGAAAGTGGACGACGCCATTCCAGTCAAAGCGCCGGCCAAACCGAGGAGACCGCGCCGCATGCTGGTGAGTAACCTCATGATGCGCGACGGCCATCCGTGGCACGGCAGTTCCTACGACACGATTCCGGCAGCCAACTACGCGATCGCGCAAATGGGCAAACGTACCAGCGCCTACGAGGCGGTATTCAGCGACGATGTCGAGATGTTCCGCCCGGACCGGATCAAACAGTTCGACGCCATCTGCTTTCTGAATACCGTAGGCGTCTTATTCGAAGACCCGGAGCTGAGGAAATCGCTGCTGGCCTACATCGCGGGCGGCAAGGGGTTCGTGGGAATTCACGATGCCATCGCGACCTTCGTGCAGTATCCCAAGTACGACCAGTGGCCGCCGTTCGGCCAGATGTTGGGCGCGACCGAGAACGGCGGACATCCCTGGGACGGGGAAACCATGACGGTGAGGGTGGAGGACCCGAAGAGCCCGCTGAATGCCGTGTTTCACGGCGATGAATTCCAGATTGCGGACCAGGCGTTCCAGTTCCAGGAGCCGACCCTGCGCGACCATCTCCACGTGCTCCTCGCTATTGATGTGGAGAAGACCGGTTTTTCGCCAAACCGCCGCATCCTGCCGGTGCGCATGGCAGACAAGGATTTCCCGGTGACTTGGATCCGCGCGTATGAGAAGGGCCGCGTGTTCTATAGTTCACTAGGGCATGGCGCGCCCGTTTTCTGGAATGCGCCTCTGCTCGAACATTTCCTGGCCGGCATCCAATATGCTCTTGGCGATCTGAAGGCGGATAGCACTCCCAGCGCGAACCTGCCCGCCGCGAAGAAGTGACCTTTTTCGGCCCCCGCCATGCGGATCCATTTCCCGTCCCGGCAATCGCAGAACTGGCGGATCAACGCCGGTCCGCACTCGATGAGCTCATTATCGGGGCTTGGTCCCGATGCCGGTTACGCCCTCCTGCCTCAGCAGCTTGCCACGAGTTGCGCGCGTTGATGACCGTCGCCCCAATTCCCTTATGAAGCCAGATGGCTGGCGTGAGGTTGTCCGGCCCCGAGCCGTTAAACCCAGCGATGGTTACATCCCGAAATTCCCGTGACTTCGGCACCCGCACGGAAAAAATCGGGCACCGCGGAGTTCCAAACGCAGATGCAGATTGCGCATGGCGCCCGGCAGCCGTTACGGCATGTGCCTCCAGGAAGTAAGACTCTTGTAACCCGCGCCGTTCTTGGGCAGCGCGAGCGGTTGTTTTAACGCGGAAATGGAGAGACAATCAGCGGCGTACGCAGCACTTCATGACGCCCCGCCAACGCCTGCTTTGCGCCATCCGCCGCCAGACTCCGGATCGGCTGCCCGTGACCACGCATCACGTGATGCCAGCGTTCCTCAAATCGCATTTGGGGGACATCTCCGCTGGCGAGTTTTTCGACCGCTTCTGTTTAGACGCCATCCACTGGACCGTGCCACATATGGCGGACGCCGAGGCCGGCGAGTACCCCGACCCGCTGCAAGGGGAGATCGGTTTCCTGGAGAGCCGGCGTGTGTCGTCTCCGGAGTGGCATGTGGAGTTCGAGGACTGCTCCGAGGGCGCGCGCCGCCTCACGCGCTATCGTTTCGTGACGCCGCGGGGCGAGTTGAGAATGGTGATCGAGGATGCCGGGTACACGGCCTGGGTCCGCGAGCCGTTGATCAAGCAAAGGGCGGACATCGACGTAATCGGCGAGTTCGCCACGGCGCCGAAATGCGACGTCGCCGAGGTCAACCGGGCCGCCGAGAAGATGGCCGAGCGTGGCATCGTGCGCGGCCATGTATGCTGCTTCGACGTGTTCGGTCAACCGGGCTGCTGGCAGGACGCCTGCTGCCTGGCGGGCACCGAAGCGATGATCTTTGCAACGCAGGACGACCCGCCATGGGTCCATGAGTTCCTCGAGATTCTACAGCGCCGCAAGCGCGTGTTCGTGCGGTCGCTGCAAGGCGCGCGCTACGACATTCTCGAACTCGGCGGCGGCGACGCCTCGTCCACGGTGATCTCGCCGCGCATCTTCGACCGTTTCGTCGCACCGTACGATTGCGAACTGATCGAGGAGGCCCACCGCGCCGGGCAGCGGATCGTCTATCACACCTGCGGGGGCATGATGCCGCTGCTGGAGCGCATCGCCGATATGAACCCCGATGCCATGGAGACATTCACGCCCCGAGGCATGGGCGGCGATACAAACCTGGCCGAAGCCAAGCGCCGCATCGGCGATCGCGTCTGCATGATCGGCGGTTTCGACCAGTTTCACTTCCTGAAAGACTGCACGCCCGAGGAGACCCGCTGCGAAGTCCGTCGCTGCTTCGAAGCGGCTGCCGCGGGTGGCGGTTATGTTCTGAGCCCTTCGGATCACTTCTTTGAAGCCGATCTGCCTCTGCTGGAGGCGTTCGCCGACGAAGCGCGGAAGTGCGTGTACTGAGGATTAGACTTCCTCATTTGGCGTGCAGTGCGGTCTCCAGCGGCTTTTCGCTCGCCCAAGCCCTTTCGATCTCCTCCAGAGTCTTATTCTTGGTTTCGGGGACCCATCGCCAGGTTACGACGGCCTGCGCGATGGCCATCGCCGCCAGGAATCCGAATGTGACGGCCTTGCCGATCTGGTTGAACGCATACGGGAAGAAGAGCACGACAACGGCGTTGGCGATCCACTGCGTGAGTACGGGCACGGCCATGGCCGTGCCGCGGACGTTGTTCGGGAAAATCTCCGGGACCAGCGTCCAAAACACCGGGCCGATGCACGACGCGAAGAACGCCAGATAGCCCAGGATCAGGATGAGCACGACCGCGCCTTGGAAGTGGCCGGCCGTTACCGTCACGGCGAGGAGCGTCAGGGCGGTTGCCATGCCGAGTGAGCCGACGATGTAGAGCGGCTTTCGCCCACAGCGGTCGATGACCCAAAACGACACTAAAGTGAAGACGAGATTATTGACCCCGACAATGAAGGTGGAAAACAGCGCGGCATCGAGCTTCCAACCGGCGGAGCGCAGGATTGTGGGAGCGTAGTCGATGATGGTGTTAATCCCGGAGACGTGCACCAGGATGGCGAGGACAAAGCCGACCGCCACCGCACGCCGGATTCCAGGCCGCAGCAGGTCGAGCCAGGCGTGGCGCTTCTCCGCCAGGCTGGCGCGGATTTCGACGGCCTCCGATTCGGCGCTTGTGCGTCCCGCAATGCGCTCCAGAATCGCCAACCCCTCGCGTTCCCGGCCAGCCAGAAACAGGTAGCGCGGCGTCTCAGGCGCGCGCAGCAACAGCAGGAAGAAAATCACCGAGGGGACCACCCCGGTAAGGAACATCCAGCGCCAATTGGCCGCGCCAGCGTTGCGCAGCAGGTAGTTGATGCAATACGACATCAGGATGCCGACCACGATGGACAACTGATAGAGCGTCCCCATGCGCCCCCGCAGCGAAGGCGGCGAAACTTCCGCCACATACATGGGCGACAGAATGGACGCGCCTCCGACCGCCACCCCGCCGATGAAATGCGCCAGCACGAAAGTAGTGAAGCTCGGAGCCACGCCGGTGGCGATGGAAGTGGCGGAGAACAGCGCCGCCACCCATAACAGAATGCTCCGCCGGCCGTACCGGTTCGTGATCCGCCCGGCTACGGTCGAGCCGATCACGCAGCCGAACAGGAGCGAACTGAAAGCCCAGCCCAGGCTCAAGTCGTTTAATTGAAAGCGATGGATCAGGAACGGACCGGCGCCGGTGATAATGGCGATGTCGAAGCCGAAGAGCAGTCCTCCCAACGCCGCCGTGGCAGCCAGGAATATCAGGTAGCCGAGATTGATTTTTCCCGCCGGGGCTTCTTTCATGGATACTTCATTGTATTGGCATTGCAGGTACGCTTCGCATGTTCCCCATCACTCCATCGTCGTGGGAGTTGCTCATCCATACGCGGAATCGGCCGTAAACTCGTTTCAGAAGTAGGGTTTCACCGACGTTGGTATCGAGGATCAGTTTCGGTTTCAGCACAGCAGTGTATGCCACAGACTTGCCGAAAACAGCTTCAAAAGAAGCGTGGCTCGACTCGCTCCACATCACTGCCGGATCGTAAACGGAATGTCGAAAGCACGATCCGCAATAGACGCACGAAGAAAAACCTCACGAGCATACGTGTTCTCCTCAAACCAAACATTGCCCTCGACAGACATTCCAGGCAATACTGAACCGGAAAACATGCTTTTCGACACAATTGTTCGAGAGAACTAATTACGCCTGTCGTAACCGAGCCTTGCAGTCGGGCGTTCGGCAATCCATACCTGATGCTGCCATGATCGGGTTATACGTCCGATTTCACACAACCAGGATCGGAATAGGATACGCACGCCCCTGTGGGTCGTCTGGCGTTCTTCCATTCGTTTTTGCCCGTACTCTCCCAATCATTGGACTCCGCAGAGACCACAAAGAGAATTGCACCAGCAGTTGTGTTGAGTCAGCGGCACGACGAGCACAGGAACCATTCTGGGAAGGTCTGTAAACTATTGAAAACATGGTGGCCAGGGACGGAATCGAACCGCCGACGCCAGCCTTTTCAGGGCTGCGCTCTACCAACTGAGCTACCTGGCCGGGGGGAATTCCAGTGTAGCAACCAGGCGGCGCATCCCGCAACGCTCGCTGGAGGGAATCCACACCGGGGCGAGCTTGGCGAAGCCAGAGACGGCTTGGTAACGGCTCCGGCCGACGCCAATCGCGTGGCGACCGAGAAAGCCCCGGGCGTGTTTCGCACACTGAGTGATACAAGACGGTGTGTACCCTCTAGTGGGTCCCTGGCCGCCCAAAATGTTCGTTGCGTGTGGGGCGGGATGGCATCCTGCGTGCGTCCCGGAGCGTACCCCGGCCGAGCGCCGCCTGGGGATTCTCCACCGGCGCGCAGCTTGCCAAGTTGCCCCGCAAACGTACGCCTTCCCGCGGTCGCTGCGCTAAGGACGCGCTTGGTGGCGCGCGGCCTGGGCGGTGCGCGCGGCACGATGGCGCAATTCGCCCAGGTTGAGCCCGGCCAGCGCTGTCGCGATGGCGCCACCGACCAGCAGGGGCAGGGTGAGCGAAAAGAACATGATGAACGAAAATGTTTTGGCGTCGTTCTTTTCCACGTCGAACAGCCCCAGCGCCACCACGCACGCCACCTGGAACAGTCCCAGGTTTCCCGGTGCGTTGGGTATCACCGTTCCCAGGCGCATCACGGTAAGCACGCCGAAAGCCACCCAAAAGGAAAGGTCTAGGCCGTAGGCCTTCATCAGCGCCCACACCGTGGCGACTTGCAGAGTCAGGTACAGCAGGCTGACGAGCATCGTCTTGCCCAGTGTCGGCAGGCCTCCCATGAGGTGAAGCCCTTCTACTATGTGGCGCAAAGTGGAGGACCAGCGGCCCTGGCCGATTGCGGCATGGACATCCTGCTTGTGCCACACCACCCAGCAGAAAACGCTGGCACCGGCCAACAGCAGCGCCGCCAAGACCCGTACCAGCAGGGTGAGGTCGCCCGGTATTCTTTTGACGAAAGCGGCGGTCACTGCGAAGGCCGCGACCATCCAAAGCCCGTCGATAAGCCTTTCCACGGCGGCCGAGGAGAGGCTGAGCGAGATGCGGAAATTGTTCCAGTGGGCCAGCAGGTAGCAGCGAATCACTTCTCCCGTGCGGAACGGCAGCAACTCATTGGCGAACAGGCCGATGTAGACCGCCTGCACGGTGCGCCACAGGCGCAACCGCACCACCGGAGCCAGCAGCGTATTCCAGCGCCAGCCGTGGCAAACATACACGGAAAGATCGAAACCCACGGCCAGCAGGACCCAGCGAAAGTCCAGCGTGGCAATCGCGGTGACCAGGTCGTGCAGGGGATAGCCGTGCAACACCCAAACCAGGCAGGCGGCCGAAACACAGTAGAGCACCGCTTGCGGCAGCCAGGCGGGGATGAGGTGCCGTTGCGGAGGCGTTGCGGCTGAAGAGGCCATAGGGTCAGAGCGGCAAACCGGAGCTTGGCCGTAACGGAACTCGGCTTCCGGCAAGCGCCGGCGTTGGGGGCCTCACGCATCCATCATAACGTGGCAGAATGGAAGGCTGAGATGAAAACTCGCTTACAGATTCTGGCGATCGCGGCGGTTGCGTGCCTGGCGGCCCCGGCGCAGACGCCTGCCCCCGCCAAGCCGGACCAGGAGCATGCGCGCGCCGCGGCGCCGCCGGAGACGCCGGCGCTCTTGCGCGGCATCTTGATCGACGCTGCGTGCCGCGACTTTTCCCGCTACAATTTGCGACTTTCCCCGCAAGCTCTTCCGGCTCCGGCGAAGGAATCGGACACGAAGGCGGCCGGCGGCGGCACAACCGCCTCGGGGATTACGGTGGATGCGCGCACGCTGGATGCGGAACGGACGGACGTGATGCCGCACCAGATCGCCGACTTGGTTAGCCGCCAATCCGATCCCACCTGCGCCATCAAGGGAGACACGCACGCGTATGCACTGCTCCTGCCCGATGGCCGCGTGGCCGACCTGGACGAAGGCGGCAACACTTTCGCCGATGCGGCCGTGAAAGCCGACCCGCAGGGCCGCGCCATGCTCGCCGGACAGGGCCCCGGTCTCAAGCCCACCGTCGTCGTGACCGGCCACGTGCACGGCTCCCGGATCGTGGCCAGCGCAGTGAAGATCGTGCCGCGCTAGCGCGAGTTTCGTAACAGAGCCGCAACTGTGAGGGAGCGGCCGGTGGGGCATGCTTCAGCTTGCCAACGCCCGCTTGCGGGCGCGTTTTTTCACACTGCATGCGAGGATCGGTCCATGGATAAGCTGAAAGAGATCGCGAAGAAGCGCAAGCGGGCGCACGCCAGATTGGTTGCCTTGAAATCCGATGTGTATCGCGGTTTTCTGGAAATGGAGCGGGCGGCATATGCCGATGGCGCGCTGCCCAAGAAGCACAAAGAGCTGATCGCGGTCGGTATCTCGGTCGTCAAGGATTGCGAATCCTGCATGCAGTGGCACATCGAGCAAGCCGTCGCCGCCGGGGCGACGTTCGAGGAAGTACTCGAAGCCGTCGAGGTCGCCATGGAAATGGGCGGCGGCCGCGCCACCGTATCCGCCCGCTTCGCGCTCGAGGTGATGGATAGTCTGAAATTGTCGCCAACCGCGCGCTGATTGGTGGGGCATGCTTCAGCTTGCCAACGCCCGCTTGCGGGCGGGTTTACTTCACCGTTTTTCCATTGCGATTACGGATCGAATCGGCCGCGCAGTTCCGGTGGAACGCTCGGGCAGAGATCGTCGCGCCGCCCGAAAACACGGTAACGAATGTGCGCCAGAAGCGCGTAGAGCCCATCCCGCAGCGGGCGCGGAATTACAGCCACGAGAACCGCTATCACTCTCCATCTTCCGCCGAGTCGCCGAAGCACGTGAATGCAGGCGTCCGAGCGCACCAGCAGCGAGGCATCCTGGGTTTCGACGGCCATGCTATCGGGCAAGCCGCCGCGCCGGTCAACAGGAACTCTCGCCTGGAATGTTTTGCCCTGCAAAGGCGCGAATCGAAACGCCGCTCCCGAGCGGTCATGCTTCAAGACAAACTTCACCGCGCGATGACACAGGCCGCAATGCCCATCGTAGAAGATAGTCTCTGTTCGCTGCGGGGCAAAAGGCATGGAACAAAAATGCGCCCGCACGCGGGCGTTGGCAGGTTTAGACCTGCTCCACTCACTCGCCCTTTTTGCGGATCTTGATATCCAGGCGCTTGATTTTCTGGTTGAGCGTCGAGAGCGGCACGTGCAGACCTTCGGCGGCTTCGGTCTGGCTCCAGTTGGCCCTTTCCAGGCGCTCAATGATGATGCGCCGCTCGAAATCGTTGACGATCTGAAACAGCGTGGCGTCGGGCGGCAGCGGCGTGCCTTCGCTGCGCTGCAAGCGGATGCCGTTGGCTTCGAGCAGCGCTTCGGGCAACACGTCGATGGGTACGCTGGCGTCGGTGGCCAGCACCACGGCGCGCTCCACTACGTTCTCCAGCTCGCGCACGTTGCCCGGCCATGTGTGCTCCATCAGCACCTGCAGCGCCTCGGGCTGGAAATACAGCACGGACTGGCCGTTCGCATCCAGAAACTTGCCGTTTTCGCGGCAGTAATAGGTAAAAAAATACTCCGCCAGCAGAGGAATGTCTTCTTTGCGATCACGCAGCGGAGGCAGCGCGATGTTAATCACATTCAGCCGGTAATAGAGATCCTCGCGGAACTTGCCTTCCTTGACCAGTTGGTGCAGGTCGGCGTTGGTAGCGGCCAGAATGCGCACGTCGACCTTGATGGGGACGGTCGAGCCGAGCGGCGTAAACTCCTTTTCCTGGATAACGCGCAGCAGCTTGATCTGTGTCTCCGGGCCGATGGTGCCGATCTCGTCGAAAAAGATGGTGCCTTTGTCGGCGACTTCGAAGTAGCCCTTCTTGGATTGCATGGCGCTGGTGAAGGCGCCCTTGGTGTGGCCGAAGAGGGTGGATTCGAGCAGGTCCGGCGGCAGTTGTCCGCTGTTGACGGCGACGAAAAGCTGGTCGGCGCGCGGCGAGTTGGCGTGAATCGCCTTGGCGATGATCTCCTTGCCGGTGCCGGTCTCGCCGGTGATCAGAATGGTGGAACGGCTGGAGGCCACCTGCGCC
>Ga0181518_10000518_pt1 | contig 42021 bp, 29 predicted proteins | sample PEATcosm2014_Bin_28_FD_119751 | JGI IMG/M metagenome (GOLD analysis project Ga0181518, IMG submission 119751) | Peatland microbial communities from MTU Mesocosm Facility, Houghton, MI, USA - PEATcosm2014_Bin01_60_metaG | ecosystem: Environmental > Terrestrial > Soil > Wetlands > Peat | place...
ATGGACGAGCCGTTTTCGGCGCTCGACGTTCTGACCGCCGAGACGTTGCGCACCGATCTTCTCGACCTCTGGGTCGAGGGTCGCATGCCGATCAAGTCGATTTTGATGGTGACCCACAACATCGAGGAGGCGGTGTTGATGTCCGATCGCATCATCGTGCTCTCCTCGAACCCCGGCCGCATCGCCGCCGAAATCACCGTGACCCTGCAGCATCCGCGCAACCGGCTCGATCCCGAATTCCGCCAGCTCGTCGACAAGATCTATGCCCTGATGACCAAACGCCCGGAGCCCGCGGCGCCGGGCCGCGAGGGCACTTTCCCGGGCCTTGGCACGGCGATGGCGCTGCCGCAGGTCTCGACCAATACGCTCGCCGGCATGCTCGAGGAGGTCGCCGCCGACCCCTATCATGGCCGGGCCGATCTGCCGGCGCTCGCCGACAGCCTGCAAATGGAGATCGACGAACTCTTCCCCGTCGCCGAAACGCTGCAGCTTTTGCGTTTCGCCGAACTTGAGGAAGGCGACATCAAACTGACCCCGGCGGGGGCGCGCTTCGCCGATCTCGAAACCGACGCGCGCAAAAAACTGTTCGGCGATCATCTGCTCGCCTATCTGCCGCTCGCCGCGCGCATCAAGGCGGTGCTCGAGGAGCGCCCGAGCCACACCGCCCGCGCCACGCGCTTCCTTGAGGAGCTTGAGGATCATATGTCGGAGGAATACGCCGAGCGGACCTTGAAGAGCGTCATCACCTGGGGCCGCTATGGCGAGGTTTTCGCCTATGACGAGACGTCCGAGACGCTCAGTCTGGAGAACCCGCAATAGCGCGCGGCTTCAGGGCGCCGAGGCTTGCCGGCCTCGGACCGATCGAAGATGAGGCGCGAACGATGAACCTGACGGTTCTCAGAGCCGCCACGGCCCTGCTCGCTGTCGCCGCCGGTCTTTCCAGCGCGGCGGCGGCGCCCTGCCCGCCGGACGCCCTTGGCGTCAGCCGCACCCTGAAGCTCGACACACGCGGCGGCTTTTCGGTCGGCCTCAAGACCTATCCGCGGACTCTCGCGCTTGACGATCACGAAGTCGTCCTCACCTTCGACGACGGACCGAGCGGGCCGACGACGAAGGTGCTCGACGCTCTCGCCGCGGAGTGCGTCAAAGCGACTTTCTTTCTGATCGGCCGCAACGCGCAGGCTCTGCCCGAGGTGGTGAGGCGGGAAGTCGCGGAGGGCCACACCGTTGGCCACCACACATTTTCGCATCCGGTGGCGACCATGCGCCGTCTCAGCGAAGCGGCGGCGAAGGAAGATATCGACAAGGGCTTCGCGGCCGACGATCGGGCGGCCTACGGCGCCGCCGGATCGGAGCCGCGCATTCGCTTTTTCAGATTTCCGGGCTTCGCAGACACGCCGGCGCTCGACGCCTGGCTGTCGTCGCGCAACATCGCGATTTTCGGCGCCGATCTCTGGGCGTCAGACTGGCTGCCGCTTTCGCCCAAGCATGAACTCGAACTCGTCCTCTCGCGGCTCGAAGAGACCGAGGGCGGCATTCTCCTGCTGCACGACAGCAAGGCGCAGACCGCCGCCATGCTGCCAGACCTCCTGCGCGAGTTAAAACGGCGCGGCTTCCGCATCGTCCAGATCGAGCCGGGCGACGAACCGCCGCCGCTGCGCCCGGCGCCGGCGGGCTGGACCTCGGAAACGGAAAAGATCATCGCGCAAATATTCGCGCGCGAGGCCGGACAAAAAAGCGGGCAGACCCCGTCGCCTGCCCCTCCAGAAGGCGACCCGGGCAGCGGCGCGAAGCCGTAAAAAAAACGACGCCCATGGGCGCCGTTGGTCGCGCGAACGCGATAAGTTGGTGCGGCCAAGAGGACTCGAACCTCCACCCCTTTCAGGACTAGCACCTCAAGCTAGCGCGTCTACCAGTTCCGCCATGGCCGCTTCGCCCGTCATTGGAGCAGAGCGCTCCGCAGGCAGGCGCGTCGTCTAACAAATGCGCGCCCCCGTGGCAAGGCCGCGACGGGCCTTATGATCGGCCGGCGCCCGTTGCAAAATTGGACTTTCGCGATGGGATCGGAGCATTTAGCGGTTGAGAAAGTCGGCGCACCCGATCGCGCCGCGGCAAAAACAGCGCGAAGCGAGGCTCGCGAATCATGCTCTCCCGCGACGCTTTAGAGTCGGCCCTCTGGACGCGGGCGGACGAATCCCCCGTCGAATGGCGCGTGTCTCAGGGGCTGACGCCTTACGCGGACGCGCTCGCCTTCATGGACGAGAGGGCCGAGGCGATCGCCGCCGGCGCGGCGCCCGAGCAGGTCTGGCTGCTGCAGCATCCGCCTATTTACACGGCCGGAAGCTCGGCGAAGGACGCCGATCTCGTTGAGGCGCGGTTTCCCGTCCACAGGACGGGCCGTGGCGGCCAATTCACCTATCACGGGCCAGGACAGCGGATCGCCTATGTCATGCTCGACCTGAGGCGCCGCCGGCCCGACGTTCGCGCCTTCGTCGCGGCGCTCGAGGCCTGGATCATCGCCAGCCTCGAGGCTTTCAGCATCGCGAGTGGCCGGCGCGAGGATCGGGTCGGGGTCTGGGTCGCGCGGCCAGACAAGCCGCGCGGGATCGGCGGCGAGACTGCGGAGGACAAGATCGCCGCGATCGGCATCCGCGTTCGCCGCTGGGTTTCCTTCCACGGCGTTTCGCTGAATGTCACGCCGGACCTCACGCATTTTTCGGGCATCGCGCCCTGCGGAATCAGGACGGCGCATTACGGCGTGACGAGCCTTGATGATCTTGGCGTTCGCGCCTCGATGAGCGCGGTCGACGCCGCGCTGGAGCAGGCGTTTGAAGCGATTTTTGGCCCCATTTCGCGACTTTGAGACGAGCGTTCCGCCTCAGCACAGGAAGCGATTGGGGCGGCGCAATTCCTTGAACTCCCAAACGAGACGCCCCGCCGCCGAGGTGCGCGTCGCCTTGAATCGCGGCGTCAAGCGGCCGCCAAATCCGCCGAAAAACGCGACGCTTTCGTTGCTGCTTACGCCGTCGAAGTCGAAAATCAGGCCCAGTTGCGCAGCGTCCTGGATCGCTTGCCAGAGCAGCAGGCTGACGGCTCCATCGTGGGCGCTCGCCATGCGCGAACTCATGAAATAATAGCAGGAGCTGTGATCCCAAACGCACCAGATCGCCGCGACAAGAGCGCCGTCCTTGCTCTTCGCCGCGTAGATTCGTCCGCACCCCCGGGCAAAGGCCTGCTCGATGCAGCGGAGAACGTCGGCTTTGATATAATAATTGCGCAGGCCGCGCTGTTCCACGTTGCTCTCGTAAAAGCGCCAGAAAAGCTCCGGATCGTCTATCGTGGAAACCTTGACGACCTCCTGCGCCCTGCGAATTTGACTACGCTTTTTTTTGCGCATCTTGGCCCAAAGCACGTCCGCCGACTGCGGAAAAAGCTCATGCGTGAACTGGACCGAAGTGGCGAAGTTTTCCTGCTGGAATGCAGTAACGTCAGTGACCTCGCGCTGACATTTATAATGGTAAATGGCGGCCGGCGGAAGTTTGGCGATGAGCTCGCGCGTAACGCAGGCGCGACGATGGGCGCGCGAATCGGCGCTGCCCGCGCCGGCATCGATAGCCGGCCCCAGAACATGCGTCATTCGAGGCGGGATGCTGAACTTAAGCCCGAATCTGTTCTGCATAAAATACGGCAACCAGCCGACGCACTTGCCATTGCTGACAACCTCGACGCGGTCGTAACGGCCGCCGGTCGCAATATCGAGGCACCATTGCTCATGAAAAACGGTCGGCGCAAGCGGATCGATGCCGCTGTCAGGCATTGGATAAACATGTTTCATCGGTGCATTGGCCCAAGTGCTGGCTATCGTACATTGGACTGTACGATCTATCATCCATCGTTGCACAAGCGTATTTGGAAACAGTAATCGATTTTCATCGATTTATACTATTTTTATGCTTAGTCGAACTTCGACTGATATACATCTTATAGACAGCAATTAAGATTGTCGTGACTAATGACGATGTGTCACGGCGCACATCTTACTGCAGCTCAACCAGCAGCCCGTCGCGCAGGGTGACGCGCCGGTCCATTCGGCCCGCAAGGTCCATGTTGTGCGTCGCGATCAGGGTGGCGAGCCCCGTCGCCCGCACGATGGCGTCGAGGGCCTCGAAGACGTGATTGGCGGTCTTGGGATCGAGATTCCCCGTCGGTTCGTCCGCCAGCAAAAGCCCGGGGCCATTCGCCACCGCCCGCGCGATGGCGACGCGCTGCTGCTCGCCGCCGGAGAGCTCGGCGGGCCTGTGCTGCGCCCGCGCGGCAAGCCCGAGATAATCGAGGAGCTGGCCCGCCCGCTCCCGCGATTCTTTTCGTGAATGACCGGCGATCATCTGCGGCAGCATGACGTTTTCGAGCGCCGTGAATTCGGGCAGCAGATGATGAAACTGGTAGACGAATCCGATCTCGCCGCGCCGCAACGCCGTGCGCGCCTCGTCCGCCATGCCGACGGTCGGCACGCCGGCGACATAGACCTCGCCGCCATCCGGTCGCTCGAGCAGCCCGGCGATATGCAGCAGCGTCGACTTCCCCGCGCCGGAGGGCGCGATCAGCGCCGCCGACTGGCCGGCCCAGAGGCCGAAATCGGCGCCGCGCAGAATGTCGAGCGGCGCGCCCGCCTGTTCGTAGCGGCGTTCGACCTTCTCAAGATAAAGCGCCGGCGGCGTTGTCATGGCTATTCGTAACGCAGCGCTTCGACCGGATCGAGCTTCGCAGCGCGCCAGGAGGGATAGATCGTTGCGAGGACCGAGAGCGTCAGCGTCATGGCGACGACCAGCAGCACGTCGATCGGATCGACCGAGGACGGCACTTGCGACAGGAAGTAGATCTCGGCCGGAAACAGATTGGCGTTAAGGAGCCATTTCAGAAACTGGCGAATGCCCTCGACATTGCTGGCCAGCAGCAGGCCGAGAATTAGGCCGGCGAACGTCCCGACAACGCCGATCGAGGCGCCCGTGATGAGGAAGATGCGCATGACGCCGCCCCGTGTTGCGCCCATTGTGCGCAGCACGGCGATGTCGTGGCTCTTGTCCTTGACCAGCATGATGAGGCCCGAGATGATGTTCAGCGCGGCGACGAGAACGATCAAAGTCAGGATGATGAACATGACGTTGCGCTCGACGTTCAGCGCGTCGAAGACCGTTCTGTTGCGTTCGCGCCAGTCGGTCATGATCATCGGCCGCGTCACCGCCGAATCGATGGCGCTGCGCACCGAATCGAGGTTCTCGGGCCGGTCGAGGAACACTTCGATGACGCTCGCCTCATTGTCCTTGCTGAAGAAGCCCTGCGCCTCGGGCAGAGGCATATAGACGAAGAGATTGTCGAATTCGGCCATGCCCATCTGGAAAATCGCCGTGACCGGATAGACCTTGCTACGCGGCGCGACGCCAAAAGGGGTCTGCGGGCCGTTGGCGATGAGAACCTTGATCTTGTCGCCGAGACGCAGGCCCAGATTCTCGGCGATCCTTTGGCCGATCGCAACGCCGCCGGCCTTATCGAAACCGTCCAGCGTACCCTGCCGCACATTGCCCGCGATGCCAGGCAGCCGCTTGATGTCGGCCTCGCGGACTCCGCGCACGAGTGCGAAAGCCATGCTGGTCGTCGAGACCGCGGCCGGCCCTTCGATCATCGGAATGGCGAGGGCGACGCCGGGGACGCCCGAGACTTCGCGCGTGACGTCGTCGTAATCGGTCAGCGGCGTCTCAACCGCCTGCAGGAAAATGTGACCATTGACGCCGACGATCTTGGCGAGCAAATCCTTGTGAAAGCCGTTCATCACGGCCATGACGACGATGAGGGTCGCGACGCCGAGCACAATCCCGAGGAAGGAGAAACCGGCGATGACCGAGACGAACCCCGTCGAGCGGCGCGCGCGCAGATAGCGCAGCGCGATCATCCATTCGAACGCCGCGAAAGGCCGCGCGCCGCGCGACGAGGTTTGCGAGTCGGCTGGATTTTGCGTCATGCGGCCGTCAGGCGTTTCAGCGCCTCGTCGACGCTCAGCTGCTCGCGCGCGCCGGTCCCGCGCACCTTCACTTCGACCGTGCCCCCCGCCAGCCCTTTGGGGCCGACGATGACCTGATATGGCAGGCCGATCAGATCGAGCTTGGCGAATTTCGCTCCCGGCCGCTCATCCGTATCGTCGTAAAGCACGTCGACCCCCGCCTTTTCGAGTGCTTTGTACATTGTTTCGCAGGCGGCGTCCGTCGCCGCGTCGCCGACCTTGAGATTGGCGAGGCCGACCTTGAACGGCGCGACCGCTTCGGGCCAGATAATGCCCGCCTCATCGTGATTGGCCTCGATCAGCGCGCCGACCAGCCGCGAGACGCCGACGCCATAGGAGCCGCCCTGAAACGGTCGTTCGACTCCGTCTGGTCCGGTGACCATGGCATTCATTGGCTTTGAATATTTGTCGCCGAAGAAGAACACCTGCCCGACCTCGATGCCGCGCGTATGAATGCGCCTGTCTTCCGGCGTCTCGCGCGCGAAACGCGCCTCGTCATGGACGTCTTCGGTGGCGGCGTAAAGGCTCGTCCATCGCTTCACGATGGGCGCGAGATCGCCGTCATAATCGATGTTTTCATCCGGAATGGGCAAGTCGAGCACCCCGGCGTCGCAAAAAACCGCCGATTCGCCGGTCTCGGCGAGAATGATGAATTCATGGCTCTGGTCGCCGCCGATCGGTCCCGTCTCCGCGCGCATCGGCACGACGCGCAGCCCCATGCGCGCGAAAATGCGCAGGTAGGACGCAAACATGCGATTGTAGGTGAGCCGCGCCGCGGCCTCGTCGACATCGAAGGAATAGGCGTCCTTCATCAGGAACTCCCGCCCGCGCATGACACCGAAGCGCGGCCTTTGCTCATCGCGAAACTTCCATTGGATGTGATAGAGGATTTTGGGCAATTCGCGATAGGAGCGGATATAGGCGCGAAAGATCGCCGTAATCATGTCCTCATTGGTCGGCCCATAGAGCAGTTCGCGCTCGTGCCGGTCCTTGATGCGCAGCATCTCAGGGCCATAAGCCTCGTATCGGCCCGTTTCGCGCCAGAGGTCGGCCAATTGCAGCGTCGGCATCAAAAGTTCGATGGCGCCGGCGCGGTCCATTTCCTCGCGCACGATCTGACTGACTTTCTGCAGCACGCGCAGGCCAAGCGGCAGCCAGCTATAGATGCCGGCCGCCTCCTGCCGGATCATGCCGGCGCGCAGCATCAGGCGGTGCGAGACGATTTCGGCTTCTTTTGGCGTTTCGCGCAGGATCGGCATGAAATAACGGGACAGGCGCATAGGCGGGACGATCTATCTTGGGAGGGCGCAAACAGGAGTCGAGGTTTTTAGGACGCTGGCTGCTAAAAGGCAAAGGCGCAAACGCTTAAGCTTGAAGCAGAACGGCAGCTTTCAGGCGCATTCCTTGGTGCGGCGCGTCCTGAGCGCCTAGACTGAGCGACAGAACACCGCCCCCCAAGGAGGCCTCGCCGTGCGGACGCTGATCGTCGTCGCCCATCCGCTGGTGGAGAGCTTTACCCACGCCGCCGCCGCACGCGTGAAGGCGACGCTGGAGCGGCGCGGCCTTGAGGTGGATCTAATCGATCTTTACGCCGATGATTTCGACCCGCGCCTCAAAGCGGCCGAGCGCCAGGCCTATTTCGAGTCGCCGCATGATTCGAGCGCGGTCGCCGATTACGCGGGGCGGCTACGCGGGGCGCAGAAACTCGTCTTCGTCTTTCCGCAATGGTGGTTCGGGCCGCCGGCGATTCTGAAAGGATTCCTCGATCGCGTGTTGGCGCCCGGCGTCGCCTTCGAACATCGAGCCGGCGGCGGATTGACGCCGCTTCTCAGCGGCATAGACGCGCTTTGGGTCGTGAGCTCAACCGGCGCGCCCTGGTGGATCGCCCGCCTTTACATGGGTGATCCGGTTCGCCGCCTGATCGCGCGCGGCGTCAAGCCGTGGATCAGCCCAAAGGCGAAATTCCGCATGCTGACCCTGCACGACATGGATCATTTCACGCCGTCGAGGGGCGCGGCCTTTCTCGAACGGCTGGAGCGGGCGTTCAAATTGTTTTGAACTACTCCACCGTCACGCTCTTCGCCAGATTGCGCGGCTGGTCGGCGTCCTTCCCCATCACCACCGCCGTATGATAGGCGATGAGCTGGATCGGCAACGCATAGATGAGCGCCGCGAAATCCGGCGCGACCTTCGGCATCACGATGGCGGCTTCGGCCTCTGACGCAAAGTCATGCGCGAGAGATTCGTCGCCGATCAGGATCAGCCTCCCGCCGCGCGCCGCGACTTCCTGCATATTTGAGATGGTCTTTTCGATCACCGCGTCTCTCGGCGCGAGGACGATGACGGGCATGTCGCCGTCGATCAGCGCGATCGGCCCATGCTTGAGTTCGCCCGCCGCATAGCCTTCGGCGTGGATATAGGAGATTTCCTTGAGTTTCAGCGCGCCTTCGAGCGCGAGCGGATAGGACGTGCCGCGGCCGAGGTAGAGCACGTCGCGCACCTTGGCGAACTCGCGTGCGAGATGCTCGACTGCGCTTTCGCATTTCAGCGCCTGCGCCATCAATCCTGGAATGAGGATGAGCTCGGCGACGAGCCGCGCCTCGGTTTTATCGTCGAGGACGCCGCGCGCACGCCCGACTGCGAGCGCCAGCGCCGCGAATACGGCAAGCTGGCAGGTGAAGGCTTTCGTCGAGGCGACGCCGATTTCTGGACCGGCGAGCGTCGGGGCGACGCAATCGCTCTCGCGCGCCATGGTCGAGCTTGCGACATTGACGATGGAGACGACTTTCTGTCCTTTTTCCCTGGCGCAGCGCAACGCCGCGAGCGTGTCGGCCGTCTCGCCCGATTGCGACACGACGATCGTCAGTCCGCCCGCATCGAGCGGCGGATCGCGATAGCGAAACTCCGAGGCGATCTCGACATCGACCGGCAGGGCGGCGAACCGCTCGAACCAGTATTTGGCCATGAGCCCCGCGAAATAGGCGGTGCCGCAGCCGCAGATGGTGAGGCGCGCGAGCCTTCCCGCATCGACCGGCAGCTCAAACGGAAGCGCGACGCGCCCGGCCGACATGTCGAGATAATGCGCAAGCGTGCGTCCGACGACCTCTGGCTGCTCATGGATCTCCTTCGCCATGAAATGGCGATGATTGCCCTTGTCGATCAGGAAAGCAGCGGCGTTGGTCCTGATCCGGCGACGCTCGACGGGCAGACCCGCCGCATCTCGAAAGGTCGCTGATCCGCGCGTCAGGGCCACGAAATCGCCATCCTCGAGATAGGCGATGGCGTCGGTGAAGGGCGCCAGCGCCAGCGCGTCGGAGCCAAGGAACATTTCGCCGGAGCGATCGCCTTCCCCGAAGCCGACTGCGAGCGGCGCGCCCTGGCTCGCCCCGATCAGCAGATCCGGCTCGCCCTCGAAGATCATGGCGAAGGCGAAAGCCCCTTTGAGGCGCGGCAGGCTGGCGGCGACCGCGTCGATTGGCGCAAATCCCTCGTCGAGGCTTTGCGTCACGAGGTGGGCGATGACCTCGGAATCGGTGTCGGACGCGAATTCATGGCCCTTTGCGCGCAATTCGTCGCGCAGCTGACGGAAATTCTCGATGATGCCGTTATGGACGACGGCGAGCTTCGCACTGGCGTGCGGATGGGCGTTGTTTTCGGTCGGCTTGCCGTGCGTCGCCCAGCGGGTGTGGCCGATGCCGATCGACCCGCCCAGCGGCTCCTCGGCGAGGAGCTGCTCCAGATTCTTGAGCTTGCCGCTGGCCCGCCTGCGGGCCAGACGGCCGCCGTCGAGGGTCGCGATTCCGGCGGAATCATAGCCGCGATATTCGAGCCGCTTCAGCGCGTCGAGAAGAAGGCCCGCGACGGGACCCTGCCCCAGAATGCCGACGATGCCGCACATGATCTCTCCTGACAGATCTCTCTCGCCAAACCGACTGCGCCAACGCGCCGGCGCTCGGCTTAGCTGATTTCGCGGGCTTTCACGCCCCTATTTCCTGTTCTTGTCCCGAAAGCCGGTGGCCCAGCCGGGCTTCTCGATCTGATGCTGGCGCGCCAGCGCGAGCGAATCGGGCGCGACGTCCCGCGTGATGACCGACCCTGTGCCGATATAAGCGCCGTCGCCGATCGTGACCGGCGCCACGAGCGAGGTGTGCGAACCGATGAAGACGCCCGCGCCGATCTCGGTCTTAAATTTGCCGAAGCCGTTGTAATTGCAGGTGATCGTTCCCGCGCCGACGTTGGTTTTCGCGCCGATGCTGGCGTTGCCGATATAGCTCAGATGGTTGATCTTTGCGCCGTCGCCGACGGTCGAGGCCTTGACCTCGACGAAATTGCCGATGTGAACGTCCTGCATCAAGGTTGCGCCGGGCCTCAGCCGCGCGAAGGGGCCAACCGAGGCGTTTTCGCCGATGCGCGCGCCCTCGATGTGCGAGAATGAGCGGATCAGGCTGCCTCTGCCGACCGTGACGCCCGGACCGAAGACGACATTGGGCTCAATGGTGACATCCTCGGCGAGCACGGTGTCGAAGGCCAAAGTGACGCTCGACGGATCGATGAAGGTCGCGCCTGCGCGCATCGCCTCCTCGCGCAGCCGCGTCTGAAACAGCGCTTCGGCGGCGGCGAGCTGCACGCGGTCGTTGACGCCAAGGACCTCCTCCTCCGAAACCGTCAAGGCGCGCGCCGTCAATTTCTTCGCCCGCGCAAGGCCGACGATGTCGGTCAGATAATATTCGCGCTTGCTGTTGTCGCAGCCGACGGCGTCGAGGAGATCAAGCGCATGGCGCCCGGCGATCCCGATGACGCCGGCATTGCAAATCGTCAGCCTGCGCTCGTCCTCGCTGGCGTCGCGATGCTCCCGGATCGCCTCCAGGGCGCCGTCCTTCAGGATCAGCCGGCCATAGCCAGTCGGATCCTTCGCCTCAAATCCCACGACGACGATGGCGCTTTCGCCATCGGCCAGCGCCTTGCGGATCCGAATAAACGTCTCGCGCCGCAAGAGCGGCGTATCGGCGAAAGCGATCAGAACGTCGTCATAGCCCGCGGCGATCGCCTCGCGCGCGGCCAGCACGGCATGGGCCGTTCCGCGCCGCTCGGTCTGGATCGCCGCGTCGATCCCGGGCGCAATCTTCTTCGCCTCATCGCCAAGGCTGTCGTGATCCGGTCCGACGACCGCGACGATCCGGTCGGCGCCTGCCTTAAGGAGGGCGGACAGTACATGGCCGAGCATGGAGAGCCCCGCGATTTTGTGCAGAGGCTTGGGTCTTGCCGACCGCATGCGCGTGCCCTCGCCGGCGGCGAGGACGATGGCGAGACAGCTCCGGCCCGCAAAGGAAGGCGCCGGAGGGGTCGGTTCAGACGAAACAACGGGCATGAAGCAAATCTCTCCGCATTGACCTCAATCGCTGGCGCCGGCTGATCCGAAGCATCAATTGCGACTTGACTATTAGGGTGCGCCGCACAAAAAACCCAGCCAAAAGCGTGCGGATCATCTTATCGGCGCCCCATTATGCGCTATAAGGTTGCATTCTCCTTTCCTTCAATCGACGGCGCGTCAAGCGCCGGACAGACAGGTTCATGGTCCAACGCCGGGAGGTTTTGAAGCTTGCGTTCGGCGCCTTGGCGGGAGCGGTGGGCGTCGACGCGCGCGCCGATGGAGGCGCCTCGGCGCCGACGAGCTTTCCCCTCGGACCCCCGGCTGCTTTCGATCCGGCGATGGTGACCGATATGGCGAGAGGTCTCGCCAAGCAACCCTATAAGGCGCTGCCCGCCGATCTCCCCGAAGCGTTCAAGAGCCTCACCTACGATCAATACGTCGCCATCCACCTGCGCCCGGGCGCAACCCTCTGGGCGAACGACAATATCGGATTCGCGCTCGAACCCCTGCATCGCGGCTTTATCTTCTCGACGCCGATGCAAATCAATCTCGTCGCCGACGGCGAGGCGCGGCGCCTTGTCTATGACGCCGCCCTCTTCGATTTCGGCAAGCTCGCGCGGCCGGCGAGCCTGGGCGATATCGGCTTTTCCGGCTTTCGCGTCCTCGCGCCCGTCGAACAAGGCGGCTTCTTCGAACTGGCGGCGTTTCAGGGCGCGAGTTTTTTTCGCGCCGTGGGACAAGGCCAGGAGCCCGGCACGATGGCGCGGGCGCTCGCGATCAGGACGGCCGATCCGCGCGGCGAGGAATTTCCCGCGATTCGAAGCGTCTGGATCGAGCGCCCGACTCTCGCCGCCGACACGCTGGTCATTTACGCCATCATCGATTCGGAGAGCGTTACCGGCGCCTATCGCTTCACCCTGCGCCCGGGAGAGGCGACGCTCATCGATACGGAGTGCACGCTGTTCGCGCGGGCGACGCTCGATAATTACGGCATCGCTGCGATGAGCGCGACGCATCTGTCAGGCGCGATCGACAGGACCAGGATCGACGATCTCCGTCCGAACGTCAGCGAAATCGACGGGCTGCAGATGCTCACCGGCAAAGGCGAATGGCTCTGGCGGCCGGTTTCGAACCCCACCACGCTTCAGACATCGACCTTCATCGACGAAAACCCGCGCGGCTTCGGCTTCCTGGAGCGCGACCGCAATTTCGATGATTACCAAGATGACGACCAACATTGGGAAAACCGCCCATCCTTATGGATCGAGCCGATCGGCGACTGGTCTTTTGGCGGCGTGCAGCTCGTTGAAATTCCGACGGAATCCGACGTAAACGATAATATCGTCGCCTATTGGCGACCGAAGCAGCCGCTGACCGCCGGCGCCGAAATCTCCTTCGCCTACCGGCAGTTCTGGTGCAAACTGCCGCCGGCGCACCCGCCCTTTGCAACGGTCGTCTTGTCGCGCTCCGGACGAGGCTGGAGCGCGAAGCACCGCCGCTTTCTCGTCGAATTTGCGGGCGAGATTTTCAGCCAGGCTAAAGCCGACGAATTAAAGCCGAACTTGAGCGTTTCGCCGGGATCCATCGTGTTCGTTCGAACGTTCCTCTCGGCGGACCAGGCGACCTATAGGGTATTGTTCGAAATCGATCCGGGCGGAGAAAGCTTTTCCGAACTTCGCCTCGTCATCGAGGTGCAGGGCAAGCCGGTCAGCGAAACGTGGATTTATAGATGGACGCCGTGAGGAAACCAGAACCGGTGGTTCGGCATTTGCGCGCGCCCGACGCCGCGGACGTCGGCGCGCCTTTTGCGTGCACGCCGCCTGAAGCGCCGCTCGCGATGCCGGCGCAAAGCCTGTCGAGGTTCGATCCTCGCAGCCGACGCAAGGACGCCCTGCGCCATCCCCGGCTTGGTACCCTGTTCGCGCGGCTGTTCGTTTTCGGCGGCGGTCTTGCGCTGACGGCCTACGGCGCAAACGAGATGTACCGGGTCGTCGCGGTCGGCGGAGTGACGCTGCTCGAATGGGCGCTGCTCATCCTGTTCATCGCCAATTTCTCATGGATCGCGCTTGCCTTCACCAACGCCGTCGCCGGGCTTTTCTGGCTCTTGTTTTTCGCCCCAAGGGCGCCGGGGGTCCCCGCCGCGCTGCGCGAGCGCACCGCGATCGTGATGCCAATCTACAATGAGTCCCCCGCGCGGACCTTCGGCGCCTTGCAGGCGATGTTCGAAGACGTCGAGGCCTCTGGACTTGGCGGCTCGTTCGAGTGGTTCTTCCTCTCGGACACCACCGACCCCGACGTCTTCATCGCCGAGGAACAGGCTTTCCTCTCCATGCGGCGAAGGCTCGGGACCGAGGCCAAGATCTATTACCGGCACCGGAGCAAAAACACCAACCGCAAGTCGGGCAACATTCAGGATTTCGTGACCCGTTGGGGCGGGCGCTTCGCGCATATGGTCGTGCTCGACGCCGACAGCCTGATGACGGGCGCGGCGATCGTCAGCCTCGCCGCGGCGATGGAGAACGACCCCGACGCCGGCATCATTCAGTCGCTTCCGCTGATCATCAATCGCAACACGCTTTTTGCGCGGGTGCAGCAGTTCGCCGCCCGGATTTATGGCCCCGTCATAGCAGCCGGCGTATCGCTCTGGTCAGGGCGCGAAGGCAACTACTGGGGCCACAACGCGATCATCCGCGTCGAGGCGTTCGCCGCGCATTGCGGCTTGCCGCCGTTGCGCGGACGCCCTCCCTTCGGCGGCCATATTCTCAGCCATGATTTCGTCGAGGCGGCCCTGATGCTGCGAGCCGGCTACGCAGTCTATATGCTGCCGACGCTCGGCGGCAGTTTCGAGGAGAGTCCGCCCTCCCTCATCGATCTTTCCGCGCGCGATCGCCGTTGGTGCCAGGGCAATTTGCAGCATCTGCGGGTCCTGCCTGCGAAAGGGCTGCGCCTCATTTCGCGCCAGCATTTCATCACCGGCATCATGGCTTATGTCTCATCGCCGCTATGGATGCTGCAGCTCTTCGTCGGCATCATGCTCGTCCTTCAGGCGAGTTACATACGGCCGGAATATTTCACCAGCGAATTCACCCTGTTTCCGGCCTGGCCGCGGTTTGATGCGGCGCGATCACTGAGCCTTTTCGCCTTGACCATGACGATCTTGCTTCTGCCCAAGGCGTTCGGACTGCTTCTCGCTCTCTGTCAGGGCCGCACGCGGCGCGGCGGCGGCGGCGCGATCAGGCTTACGCTATCGAGCCTGTTCGAGGTCATCATGTCGGCGCTGCTGGCGCCGAGCATGATGCTGATCCAGGCGGGGCACGTCATGCATTTCGTCTTCGGCTTCGACACCGGCTGGGATCCGCAGCGCCGCGACGACGGATCCATTCCCTTCAAGGCGATCGTCAGGCGCCACCGCTCCCACGTCGCGATGGGCGTCGTCACCCTGATCGCCGGCCTCCTGATCTCCCCCTCCCTAGTCGCCTGGATGTCGCCGACGATTCTCGGTCTCGTGCTGGCCATCTTCCTGTCCTGGTCGACCGGGCTTTTGAACGTCGGCCTCGCCTTCCGGCGCGCGGGACTCCTCGTCACGCCAGAGGAGCAAACGAGGCCGCCGCTCGTCGCGCGGGCCAACGAACTTGCGGAGGGGTTCGACCGCGAAGCCGCGCAGGAGGCGGAGGGGCTCGCGGCCCTCTACGCGGATCGCAAACTGGCGGCGCTCCATATCGCCTGGCTGCCGGATGGCGATCGCCGCAGAACCGGCGAAATGACGTCCGATTGGGCGCTCGCCGAAGCCAAGCTGAATGAAGCCGAAACGATCGAAGAGGCGCTCGCCTGGCTCAAGCCAAAAGAGCGCATGGCGCTGCTTAAGGATCGCGCATTGATCGCGGATCTATTGGCCCTGCCGCCCGCAAAGAGCGCCGCGGAGCCTTTGTCGTCGGTCGGCTGAGCCTGATCGCCGGCGAATCCGGACTCGCGCGCCGCCGCGGATCCTTGGCGATCAAAAGGGCGATCAATCGGTGTTCGAGGCTTTTCGCCGGAGCGTCGCCTGCGCCGCGGCGAGCCTTGCGATCGGCACGCGGAACGGCGAGCAGGAGACATAGTCGAGGCCGAGTTTTTCGCAAAATGCGATGGTGGCGGGATCGCCGCCGTGTTCGCCGCAAATCCCCAGCTTGATGCCGGGGCGCGCGGCGCGACTGCGTTCGGCGCCAATTGCGACGAGTTCGCCGACGCCGTCCTGGTCGATCGTGACGAAGGGATCGGCGGGCAGAATTCCCAAAGCGACGTAACGGCCGAGAAACGAGCTGGCGTCATCGCGCGACAGCGCCATGCACGTCTGGGTCAGGTCATTGGTGCCAAACGAAAGAAACGCGGCGCTTTCGGCGATCTCGCCGGCGCGCAGGCTCGCGCGGGGCGTCTCGATCATAGTCCCGACCGTGTAGGGAACCGCTTGCCCGGTTTCCTCCGCGACAGTGCGCGCGATCGCATCGACTTTCGCCTTGATCAGGTCGAATTCGGGCTTAGCGATAATCAGCGGCGTCATGATCTCCGGCCGCACCAATTCGCCCGTCCGCTGCTTGACCTCGACGGCGGCCTCGAAAATCGCGCGCGCCTGCATCTCGGCGATCTCCGGAAAGGCAATAGCCAGCCGCGAGCCGCGAAAACCCAGCATCGGATTGACTTCGCGCAGATCGCCGAGCCGGCTGCGAATTTTTTCGGCCGGCACGCCGAGGGCCTCGGCGACCTCGTCGATCTCCGCCGCGGTTTGCGGCAGAAATTCATGCAAGGGCGGATCGAGCAGGCGGATCGTCACCGGCAACCCGGCCATGATCTCGAACAGCTCGATAAAATCGCCGCGCTGCATCGGCAACAGCTTTGCGAGGGCGGCGCGCCGGCCGGCGAGATCGTCGGCGAGGATCATCTGGCGCACCGCGGTCAGCCGATCGCTCTCGAAGAACATATGCTCGGTGCGGCAAAGGCCGATGCCGTCCGCGCCGAATTTCCGCGCCGCGCGCGCGTCCGGCGGCGTCTCCGCGTTGGCGCGCACCTGCATGCGCCGCACCTCGTCGGCCCATTTCATCAATATGACGAACTCGCCCGAAAGTTCGGGCTGGCTCATCTCGATCGCGCCTTGAATCACCTCTCCGGTGCCTCCGTCCAAGGTCAGCATGTCGCCGCGCTTGAGGGTGACGCCGGCGGCCGACATCGTCGCGTTCGCATAATCGACCCGGATCGCGGCGGCGCCGGTGACGCATGGCTTGCCCATGCCGCGCGCGACGACCGCCGCATGCGACGTCATGCCGCCGCGCGTCGTCAGTACGCCTTCCGCCGCATGCATGCCATGGATGTCGTCAGGGCTCGTCTCGACGCGCACGAGGATGACCTTGCGGCCCATATTCTTCATCTGCTCGGCTTCGTCCGCCGTGAAGGCGATTTCGCCGCTCGCCGCTCCAGGCGACGCCGGCAGACCGGTCGCGATGACCTTGCGCGTTGCGGCGGGATCGATCGCCGGATGCAGCAGCTGGTCGAGCGAGGCGGGATCAACCCGCGCGATCGCCTCGTCGCGGGCGATCAGTCCCTCATGCGTCATGTCGACCGCAACGCGCAGCGATGCGAGGCTGGTGCGTTTGCCGGTGCGGGTCTGCAACATCCATAGCTTGCCGTTTTCGACGGTGAACTCTACGTCCTGCATGTCCCGGTAGTGGCGTTCGAGCAGCTCCGTCGCGCGCACGAACTCGGCGAAGACGGCCGGCAGCGCGGTCTCCATCGAAGGCTGGTCGGACCCCGCCGCGCGACGGCTCGCCTCGGTAATCGCGTTCGGTGTCCGAATGCCGGCGACGACATCCTCGCCCTGGGCATTGAGGAGGAATTCACCATAAAGCTCCTTCGCCCCCGTCGATGGATTGCGGGTGAAGGCGACCCCGGTGGCGGACGTCGGGCCCATGTTGCCGAAGACCATGGCCTGCACATTGACGGCCGTGCCCCAGTTCGCCGGAATGCCGTGGATGCGCCGATAGGTGATCGCGCGCGGCGTCAGCCATGAACCGAATACGGCGGCGATGGCGCCCCACAATTGCTCCTTCGGCGCCTGCGGAAATGGCTTGCCGCTGGCCTCGACGACCTTGGCCTTGAAGGCGACGATCAGCTTTTCCCAATCTTCGGCGCCGAGTTCCGTATCGAGCGTGACGCCGCGCGCTTCCTTGTGATACTCGACCGCGTCTTCAAAATGGTGATGACCGATGCCAAGCACGACGCTGGAGTACATCTGGATGAAGCGGCGATAGGAATCATACGCGAAGCGCTCATCGCCCGAATTTCGCGCCAGCGCCTTGACGGTGACGTCGTTGAGGCCAAGGTTCAGCACCGTGTCCATCATGCCGGGCATCGACGCCCGCGCGCCCGATCGGACCGACAGCAGAAGCGGAGCCACGTTGTCGCCGAAAGCCTTGCCGGTCAGTCTTCCGATAAAGCTGAGCGCGGTTTCGACGTCGGCTGCGAGCTTGGCCGGAAACCGCCTCTCGTTCTCGTAAAAATAGGTGCAGACCTCGGTGGTGATCGTGAAGCCGGGCGGAACAGGGAGACCGAGATTGGCCATTTCCGCAAGGCCCGCGCCCTTTCCGCCCAGAAGATCGCGCATGTCGCTCGATCCCTCGGCCTTGCCTGCGCCGAACGTATAGACCCATTTGACCATTTTGGTCCTTTGCCCGGTCCTTTTGGCTGATCCTCTGCGAACGCCTCGCCATGGTCGCAGGCGACGTCTGGCGGGAAGCGCTCCGAGGGTCGCCGAATGTCCCAAACCGGCCAGATCGACGCCGGGGCGTGTTGCGAAGCGGATGACGTTACGATCGGGATAATTATCAGGATAGATCAAAACGGAACGCCGGCGAACGCCTCGCCCGGCGCGCGCCGACCGGGACAACCTGTGACCCGAAGGTCGCGGCCATTGACGAAATGCCCGGCGCACCGCCGTTTTCGTTGCGGCGCCAAAAGTAGTTGGTTATTCCTCTTTTGAAAGGGTTGGCAAGATCAAAATGGGCGCGATCGACGGTTGGCGGCGGCTCTTGTATGGATTTCGCATTTTCTTTAAGGCTGCGTGCCCGGGCTTCTCGTTTGCCGGGCGGCGCGGTTCAGATGCATCGAGACTGCGCGTGAAGATCATGAGGCGTTTGTGACGACTTACTCGACGACCCCCCTGCTCGACACGATCCTGTCGCCCGCGGATTTGCGGCGGTTGCCTGAGTCCGACCTCGCGCAGGTGGCGAGCGAACTGCGTTCCGAGACGATCAGCGCCGTTTCGGTGACGGGCGGACACCTCGGCGCGGGCCTTGGCGTCGTCGAACTGACAGTGGCGCTGCACTATGTCTTCGATACGCCGAGCGACCGGATCATCTGGGACGTCGGCCATCAGGCCTATCCGCACAAGATCCTCACCGGCCGGCGCGACCGCATCAGGACGCTGCGCCGCGGCGGCGGCCTGTCGGGCTTCACCAAACGCTCTGAAAGCGAATATGATCCGTTCGGCGCCGCGCATTCCTCGACGTCGATCTCGGCCGGCCTCGGCATGGCCGTCGCCAATACGCTGTCCGGGAAACAGGGCAATGTCGTCGCGGTGATCGGCGACGGCGCGATGTCGGCCGGCATGGCCTATGAGGCGATGAACAACGCCGGCGCGATGCATTCGCGCCTCATTATCATCTTGAACGATAATGAGATGTCAATTGCTCCTCCGGCCGGAGCGCTTTCGTCCTATCTCGCGCGTCTCGTGTCCGGCGGCGCCTACCGCTCCGTCCGCGAGGTCGCAAAGCAGCTCGGCCGCCTGCTGCCGCGCTTTGTTTACGACAGGGCGCGCAAAACGGAGGAGTTCGCGCGCAATTTCTGGGCGGGCGGAACGCTGTTCGAGGAGCTCGGCATCTATTATGTCGGTCCCATCGACGGACACAATCTCGACCAGATGCTGCCTGTCCTCAAGAACGTCCGCGATTTCAAGGAGACTGGGCCCATCCTCGTCCATGTCGTGACGCAGAAGGGCAAGGGCTACGCTCCGGCCGAAGCGACGAAGGATAAATATCACGCCGTCAATATGTTCGACGTCGTCACCGGCAAGCAGGTGAAGCCGAAGCCCAACGCGCCGGTCTATACGACGGTGTTCGCGGAAGCGCTGGTCAAGGAAGCGCAGAAGGACGACAAGATTCTCGCGATCACCGCCGCCATGCCGAGCGGCACGGGGCTCGATATCTTCCAGAAGTCGTTCCCCGAGCGCACCTTCGATGTCGGCATCGCCGAGCAGCATGCGGTGACCTTCGCCGCCGGCCTCGCCACCGAAGGCTTCAAGCCGTTCTGCGCCCTCTATTCGACCTTCCTTCAGCGCGGTTACGATCAGGTCGTGCATGACGTCGCGATCCAGAATCTTCCCGTGCGCTTCGCCATCGACCGGGCTGGCCTCGTCGGCGCCGATGGGGCGACTCATGCGGGATCGTTCGACGTCTGCTTCCTCGGCATCCTGCCGAACATGGTGGTGATGGCGGCGGCAGACGAAGCCGAACTCGTCCATATGGTCGCAACCGCCGCGGCCTATGACGCGGGTCCGATCGCCGTGCGCTATCCGCGCGGCGAAGGAATCGGCGTCGAGATGCCACTCGAAGGGAAGCCGCTGGAGATCGGCCGCGGCCGCATCCTGCGCGAAGGGTCCAAGGTCGCTATTCTCTCGTTTGGCGCCCGCCTCGCCGAAGTCCTGAAGGCGGCGGAAGACCTCGCCGGCTACGGAGTCTCAACGACGGTCGCGGACGCGCGCTTCGCCAAGCCGCTCGACGTCGATCTCCTGATGCGCCTCGTCGCCAATCATGAAGTGCTGATCACCATCGAGGAAGGCTCGGTCGGCGGCTTCGGCTCTTTCGTGGCGCAGAAGCTTCTCGAGGAAGGCGCGCTCGACGGCGCGGGCGGGCTCAAATTTCGCTCGATGGTGCTGCCCGATGTCTTTCTCGATCACGACAAGCCAGAAGCGCTCTATGCGCAGGCGGGCCTCGACGCCAAGGCGGTGGTCGCCAAGGTGCTTTCGACGCTCGGGCGCGAGAGCGACGCGCTGAAAAGCCGGATCGCCTAGGGCGCGCGTGCAAGCGGGACTGCGTGAATTGACAGCAGTCCTGGTCACAGATGAGCCGACCCGAATGGCCCGCCAGCGCGCCGACGTCGCCCTCGTCGAACGAAAACTGTTCGAAAGCCGCGCCAAGGCGCAGGAGGCGATCGCGGCGGGCGGCGTGCGCGCCGACGGCAGGCTCGTGCGCAAGGCGTCCGAACTGATCGACGCCAGCGCGAGCATCGAAGCCGCGCCGCCCTACCCCTGGGTGTCGCGCGGCGGCGTCAAGCTCGCCGCGGCGCTCGACGCTTTCGGCTTCGATCCGGCGGGGCTTGTCTGTCTCGATATCGGCGCCTCGACCGGCGGCTTCGCCCATGTTCTCCTCGCCCGCCGCGCCGCGGCGGTCGTCGCCGTCGATGTCGGACGCGGGCAATTGCACTCTGACATCGCCAGCGATCCGCGCGTCACGTCCCGTGAGGCGACCGACGCGCGCGGTCTCGAGCCGGGCGATCTGCCGCAGCCGCCGCAGCTCCTCACATGCGACGTGAGCTTCATTTCGCTTATCCTCGTCCTGCCGGCCGTGCTCCCACTGGCGGCGCCGGACGCCAAGCTCATCGCGCTGATCAAGCCGCAATTCGAGGCGGGGCCGGGCCATGTCGTCAAGGGCATCGTCAAGAACCCTCTCGTGCATGACGAAGTCTGCAGGCGGATCGAGACCTTGATCCATTCGCTAGGCTGGCGGATCGATGGCCTGATCCCCTCGCCGATCGAAGGCGGCGACGGCAACCGCGAATTTCTCATCGGCGCCAGCCGGCAATGATCCATTTGAACGCGCGGCTTCAGATCGAAAGGCTCGGCGCCCGGGGCGAGGGCGTCGCGATCGGCCCCGACGGCGCAGTGTTCGTCCCCTATGCCTTGCCCGGCGAGGCCATCCTCGCGGAAGTCGATGGCGCGCGTGGAAAACTCGTCGAGGTCCGGACGCCGAGCCCCGACCGCATCCAGCCGTTTTGCCGCTATTTTGCACGCTGCGGCGGCTGCGCGGTGCAAACGCTGGCGTTTGCGCCTTACGCGCAATGGAAGAAGGGCCTGCTGACGGAGGCCCTGCGACTGGCGGGTCTTCCGGCCAGCGTCGAAGGGCTGGTCGACGCCCATGGCGAGGGCCGACGGCGCGCGACGTTTCATGCGCGAACGGATGGCGCCGGCGGGGCCGTCTGCGGCTTCATGGAGGCGCGCTCCCACGCAATCGTCGAGATCGACGAATGTCCTGTGCTGGCGCCGGCTCTGCGGGAGGCGCCCGCGGTCGCCCGCGCGCTGGCGAAAACTCTCGCCGCCTCCGGCAAGCCGCTCGACATTCTGGTGACGGCGACGGAGTCAGGCCTTGATGTCGACCTCAAAGGCCACGGAGCGCTGAACGACGACGAAAAGCAGCGCCTCGTGCGCTTCGCCCTGCGCCATGATCTCGCGCGCCTCACCAATCATGGCGCGATCGTCGCGCAGCAACGCCCGCCTCTCGTCGCCATGGGCAAGGCGATGGAGGCCATTCCGCCCGGGGCCTTCCTGCAGGCGACCGTCGCCGGCGAGGCGGTGCTCGCAGCCGAGGTCTCATCAACCCTCCAGGGCGCGAGCCGCATCGCCGATCTTTTCGCGGGGGTCGGCACGTTTTCTTTGCGCCTCGCGGAATTGGCTTCGGTGCACGCCGTCGATTCCGACGCGGCGGCGCTTGCGGCACTCGCCAGGGCCGCGGGCGGCGCGGGGCTGCGGCCTGTCGGCATCGAGACGCGGGATCTCTTCCGCCGCCCTCTCAGCGCAGCGGAGCTGGCGCGTTTCGACGGCCTCGTCTTCGATCCCCCCCGCGCGGGGGCCGAGCTTCAGGCGCGGGCCATCGCCAAATCCAGCATTCCCCTGGTCGTCGCGGTCTCTTGCAATGCGCAGACTTTTGCGCGGGACGCTGCGACCCTCTGCGCCGGCGGCTATGCGCTCGAACGCGTCCTGCCGTTCGACCAGTTTCGCCATTCGCCGCACATCGAGATCGTCGCCGCGTTCCGCAAAAGCGCCAAACCGCGCGCGCGGCGCCTGCTCGGCTAAGCCGACCCGGCCCTGTCACAGTGCATTGACCGGCTCCGACCAATCGAAATGCCAGACCCAGCGAAGATCGGTCCAGTAATGCTGCGGGCGTCCGCCACCTCCGCCCGATTGCAGGTCCGCCACGGCTCCATAATCGCCGGCGAGCCTTAGCCAGCGGTCCTGTGAGACAAATTCGAGTTCGTAATCGACGCCGGTCGGAAGCGGATCGCTCAAAGCCTGATGAAACTGAAGCGTTATCGTGTTGAGCGGAAGCGGTTTGTCGCGCCCCGAAAAGAAGGCGCGCAGGGGATGCTCGTGAACATAGAGGATCAGGAGATAGAACGCGTGGAGCGGATACAAGGTATGTAATTTGAAGACCTCGTTCAGCTCGTCGAAATTGGTCGGCAAATCGATGATCAGGGCGCTTTTCAGCTTGCGAATGAGCTGCGATTCGGAGATCGCCTGTTCAAGGGATTCGTAAAATCGCCGGCCAAATTCGGTGTTGGCTTCCTCGTGGCCGCAGGCAAGTCTGTGGATGGAGCCCAACTGCCTGAAACTTTCGAGCAGCTTCCGTCTGAACTGGTCGTCAAACTCTTTCCACGAGGATTCAAACGAATCGTTGAATATCTGATGTTGATGCATCGTATCCCCCTATTCGCATGTTTTATCGATTTGGTTGTCGCACCATCTTTCCAACGGCAGGTAACCGCGCGCTATTTCCTTCTTTTACATTCTGCCTCGAAGTCAATCGCCAAGGCCTCGCTCAGTAGTCTTGGCGTCAAGGCGATTTGGTCTTCATTAATCCGAAACGCCGGCGCCTGTCCAACAGGCCGATTGAACGGGTCCCGCGGTCGCAGTCATAGGGACGAGCGCGCGCCCACGCGCGCCTTCTCGGCTAGCCCGGTCAGAGCCAGCGGTTGATATTCCGCCGCCTGGCTTCACCCGACGAGAGGACTTCGCCGGATCGCTTCGCCTTGGCGCGAAGGCCCTTGCCGGCCATCAGCATTTCAATGACGAACGCAACCAGCGCACCGAGCGTGAACAGAACCGCGAGCCCGAACAGAATGAACAAGACCCGGTCAATCGTGGTCTCGAATAGAAAGCCGATGAAAAGGGCGAGGACCGCCGCGCATGTGGCGCCGCCGCCGAGCGCGCCGAGCACGACGGCGACATCGAGCGCGACCGATCTTTTGCGCAGATAATCGAACTGCTCGCGAAGCAGCTCGGCGGCGTCCTCCTCCGCCGCTTCGATGGCCTCCGACAACGTATCGACCTTATCGGCGACGCGGCCGAGGCGCGTCGAAAACACGCTGAGCAGGCCGGCGAGGCCAGAGAGCAGAAAAACGGGCGTCAGCGCCACCTGGATAATATGCGCGACGCCCTCGAGCGAACCGCCTGCCTCGTTGAGCGCGAACATGGGCTAAACCGGACCGGCGCCAGGCGGCTTTTCGAGAGCGCCCGCGAGCGGCGGCGGATCGAACCATTGGAAGCCGAGAAAGCCAACGAGAAAGCCGCCGATATGAGCCTCCCAGGCGATGGTCGCATCGGCCATGCCGATCGTGGCCGGAAAGACGCCGAACAGGAAATTGGCGGCGAACCAGAGGCCAAGAAACGTCAGGGCGTTGCGGTTGGATGCGACTTCCCGCAGCGGCAGCGCCGGCAGGCGGTAGACGTGGTCCGCGCGGCGATCCGAGAAGCCGAGGGCCGCGCCGAGCGGCGCTCCCGGCTGGAACGCGAAACGCACCACGGCCGCCATGGTCCCCGAGACCACGGCGGACGCGCCGACGACCGGCTGCAGATCCGCGATATGGGTGAGATAGTGCGTTAAAGCCCCCGCGACGGCGCAGACGGCGCAAAAGATCAGAAAACGCATTGTCCCGAAGCGCCGCGCGACCGCCGAGCCAAAGGCGACAAGCCACAGGCTGTTCATGCCGACATGGGCCCAGCCGCCATGCAGGAAGGCGTAGGTCAGCGGCGTCCACCAGAGAGGGCGTCCATCGCCGAGAAAAAACGTCGCCAATTGCGCGTCGGTTTCACTGGCGCTCGCAGTGGCGTCGAAAGCGGCGTTGACGAGGCCAGGGTTGAAGGCGAAGGTGAAGCGCCCTGGCACAAAAGCGAAATGCGCAAGAATTTTCAATTGCGTCAGAGGCGAGACCGCGCCCATCAGCGCCTGGATGAGGACGAGAACGGCGACGAGGCCGAGGACCACGGCCGGCACATTGAAGATGCGTTCTCTGGCGGGGGTCATTCTGATGGCCTCAATCGACGAATCGCAAGAGTTGCAATTTAATCCACATCCTCCACCACCGGCGCAACGAGGCCCGACACTTTCTGCGCCAGCGCCGCCTCCATGAAGCCGTCGAGGTCGCCGTCGAGCACATCGTCCGGCGTTCCAGATGTCGCGCCGGTGCGAAGGTCCTTCACGAGCTGGTAGGGCTGCAGCACATAGGAGCGGATCTGATGCCCCCAGCCGATCTCGGTCTTCGAGGCCTCGGTGGCGCTGGCGGCGGCCTCGCGGCGCTCCATCTCCTGCTCATAAAGGCGCGCGCGCAGCATGTTCCAGGCGGTCGCCTTGTTCTTATGCTGCGAGCGCTCGCCCTGGCAGGCGACGACGATGCCTGACGGAATATGCGTAATGCGCACCGCAGAATCGGTGGTGTTGATGTGCTGGCCGCCGGCGCCCGACGAACGATAGGTGTCGATGCGGCAGTCCGATTCCTTGACGTCGATGTCGATCCTGTCGTCGATCACGGGATAGACCCAGACCGAGGCGAAGCTGGTGTGGCGGCGCGCGTTCGAATCGAACGGAGAAATGCGCACCAGCCGGTGCACGCCGGATTCGGTCTTGGCCCAGCCATGCGCGTTATGGCCCTTGACGAGCAGCACGCCCGATTTGAGGCCCGCTTCGTCGCCGGCCGTCTCCTCGATGATCTCGACCTTGAATTTATGGCGCTCCGCCCAGCGCGCGTACATGCGAAACAGCATGCGCGCCCAGTCGCAGCTCTCGGTGCCGCCCGCTCCGGAATGAACCTCGATATAGGTGTCGTTGCCGTCGACCTCGCCGGACAGAAGCGCCTCGATCTGGCGCCGCTCGGCCTCGAGCTTGAGGCTCTTCAGCTGGTCGATCGCCTCTTTCTCGGTAGCGGCGTCTTCTTCCGCCTCGGCGAGTTCGACGAGGGTCGCGGCGTCGTCGAGTTCGTTCTCGAAACGCGCGATGGAGCCGAGCCGGTCTTCAAGTTCGGTGCGCTCGCGCATGATTTTCTGCGCGGCCTCGGCGTCGTTCCAAAGATTTGGGTCTTCGACCTTGGCGTTCAGCTCCTTGAGGCGGCGATCAGCGGTCTCGACGTCAAAGATGCCTCCTCAGCAATCCCATGGACTGCTTGATGGCTTGAACCAACGCTTCGGCTTCGGCGCGCATCTGTTTTTTGCTTTCGGGATGAAGCGACGGGTCGTCGCGGGCTGGCGCGAACATAGGGTTGAGGGTCGGCGATGTAAATGGGAGGCGACGCTTGGCAATGCGCTCGTTACCGCCGCACGCGCGGAGAACTTCCAGTTGATCGGGGTTTAGGCGTCAGCGCGTCTAATACAGGCCGCCTGTGCCCGTCCCGACAACACGGTCCGCGTCCGGATTGACCGCCTGTGCGCGCGGTGAGGAATCGCTCGCGGCGTAGGAGTCGGGCGGCGCGGTGCCGGGCTTGAAGGCTTCGAGGATCGAGCCGGCGCCGCTGGAGCGCATGCCGCTCTTGACGTCGACGGAGATCAGCTTGATCCCCGGCGGGACGCGGAACGGCACGTCGGGCTTGTCCTTCAGCGCCATCTTCATGAAATCGCGGAATATCGGCGCGGTGTAATGCGCGGCCTGCGCGGAATCGCCCAATGAGCGCGGCTGGTCGTAGCCCATGAAGACGCCGACGGTGAGATCGGGGGAATAGCCGACGAACCAGAGGTCCTTTGCGTCATTGGTCGTGCCGGTCTTGCCGGCGAGATGTTTGCCGACCTCCTTGATCGCCTGCCCGGTCCCACGCTGGATCACGCCTTCCATAATGGAGGTGATCTGATAGGCGGTGAGCGGGTCCAGCACCTGCTCGCGCTTGTCGATGAGGCGCGGCTCCGGCTGGTTGTCCCATTTCGCCGCGTCGCAGCCCTCGCAGACGCGCTCGTCGTGGCGGTAGAGCGTGTGGCCCCAGCGATCCTGGATGCGGTCGATGAGGGTCGCCTTGATCCGCTTGCCGCCATTGGCCAGCATCGAATAGGCGGTGGTCATTCGCAACAGGGTCGTCTCGCCGGAGCCAAGCGACATCGACAGATAGGGCGGCAGATCGTCATAGATGCCGAAGCGCTTCGCGTATTCCGCGATCAGCGGCATGCCGACGTCGCGGGCGAGGCGCACGGTCATCTGGTTGATCGAATGTTCGACGCCATAGCGCAGCGTATGCGGGCCGCTCGACTTGCCTTCAAAATTCTCCGGACGCCAGACTCCAAGGCCCGGCCCCTGGTCGATTTCGATCGGCGCGTCGAGGACGATCGACGACGGCGTATAGCCATTGTCGAGCGCGGTCGCGTAGACGAACGGCTTGAACGAAGAGCCAGGCTGGCGCAGCGCCTGCGTCGCGCGATTGAACTCGGACTGATCGAAGGAAAAGCCGCCGACCATGGCGAAGACGCGGCCCGTATAGGGATCCATCGCGATAATCGCGCCGCTGACCTCGGGGATCTGGCGCAGGCGAAATTCGCCGGGCTTGCCATCGATCGCATCGACATAGATCACGTCGCCCGGCGTGAGCGAAGATCGTGCGCCGACGCCATGGGTCCAGTGCATGCCGACATTGGTCAGCGTGCCCGTTTCGCGCTCGCGCACGATCTCGCCAGACTTCTCGCGCCCCGGTTGCAGGCCGATGCGGGCGGTGGCGTCGCTCGTGTCGATAACCACCGCAAGCCGCCACGATCCGATATCGCCCAGAGTCGGGATGTCGGCGAGCGGAACGCCCCAGTCCTGGCTGATGTCGATATGGCGCATCGGTCCGCGGAACCCATGCTCTTCATCGTAACGCACGAGTCCGTCGACGAGGGCGCGCCGCGCCATCAGCTGCATCTTCGGATCGAGCGTCGTGCGAACCGAAAGACCTCCTTCATAGAGCTTCTTTTCGCCGTAGCGGTCGTTCAGCTCGCGGCGCACTTCCTCGGCGAAAAAGCCGGCCTGCAAAGCGTTCGGCGAGAGGACGCGCGGATTTACGCCAAGCGGCTCCTGCTTGGCCTTCTCGCCGTCCACGCGCGAGACATAGCCGTTTTCGACCATGCGATCGATCACCCAGTTGCGCCGCTCGATCGCCCGTTCGCGCTTCAGGAACGGATGATAATTGTTCGGCGCCTTCGGCAGGGCGGCGAGATAGGCGGCCTGCGCGACGGTCAGTTCATTGACCGATTTGTCAAAATAATTGAGGGCGGCGGCGGCGACGCCGTAATTGCCGAGGCCAAGATAGATCTCGTTCAGGTAAAGCTCGAGGATCTTGTCCTTCGAATAGGCGCCCTCGATGCGAAAGGCGAGCAGCGCCTCTTTGATCTTGCGTTCGAACGAGCGTTCGTTGGTCAGGAGAAAGTTCTTGGCGACCTGCTGCGTGATCGTCGAGGCGCCCTGGACATGCTTGTCGCCCTGCACGAGCACAAAGGTCGCGCGCAGGATACCCTCCGGATCGACGCCGGCGTGGTGGTAGAAATTCTTGTCTTCAGCCGAAATGAACGCGTTCTTCACCAGCGGCGGAATGGCCGCGCTCGGCAAATAGAGCCGCCGCTCCCGCGCGTATTCGGCGAGCAGCGAGCCATCGCCGGCGTGAACCCGCGTCATGACCTTCGGTTCGTAATTTTGAAGCTGCGTATAATCGGGAAGATCTTTTTCGAAATTCCAGACGACCAGTCCCACAGCGCAAGCCGCGACGACAAAAAGAATCGCGGCGGTCGTGAATATAAAACCGAGGAGACGGGCGATAAGCCGCATGCGGACAGGCCTTTTCATCAATTTTGCGCGCGATCGCCGGAACGCCGCGGACGTTCTCGCTCTATCACGCGTTTAAAAACAAACGAACGACGGCGTCCCTGAAGCCGCCGAGTTCCTATATGGCGCGCATTCGCCGCTGGGCACAGCGTGATCGCCCATCCCTGCGGCGCTTTTGTGTTATTAGTTTGTCAACCAATAGCGCCCGGATCGAATCCGCACGCGCCTCTGAGGCCGCGGCTTGTCTTGTTGCGCGCGACCCGTCTTGTCGTCGAACGCCGCCGCGCGCGCCCACCGACTCAAGCTAGAACCAGACAATCCTCTTTGCATTTTGTTTTGCACATTGTGCGGTCGCGCACGTGGTCGGCCGCTTGAAAAGGACTTTGGCGCTCATTGCGAAGAGCCGGCGACGGCGGCCGGCGCGGCTTGCTGATTCGCTTGCGAATTCCCCTGCACGACGCTTCGTCCCGCTGACCGATCGCCGCCCGCCGGGGGCGCCGCCCCTGCATCTGGCGCGGCCGCGGCCGGCGCCTGATCCTTGACCGCCAGATCTGCGGCGTCGCCGCGCTCGGCGAAAAAGGCCGCGATCGCATCGGTCATGCGACTGACCGCCTTTTCGCGCCAGACCGGCGACGTCAGGGCGAGATCATCCTTCTCGTTCGACAAATAGCCAAGCTCCAGCAGCACGGAAGGGACGTCGGGCGCCTTCAGCACCCGGAAACCGGCCGAACGCTGCGGATTTTTATTCAGCCTGCCGGCCACTTTCCAATAATTCACCAAGGTGTGGGCGAAGACGTGGCTATAGGCCCGCGTCTCCCGCCGCGTCAGATCGAACAGGATGTCGGACACCTCCGAGGCGTCCTCGGCGCGGTCGAGGCCCGCCGCGGAATCGGCCTGATTCTCCTTTTCGGCGACGCGCGCGGCCTCGGCGTCGGAAGCGCGATCGGAAACGGTGTAGACGGTCGCGCCGGAGACGTCCGTCGCCTCGGCCAGCGTATCCGCATGAATCGAGACAAAAAGCGCGACCTTCTGATCGCGCGCCATCTGGACGCGCTCGCCGAGGGGGATGAAGCTGTCGTCATCCCGGGTCAGGACCGGCTTGAAGCGCCCGTCGGCGTCGAGCCGCGCCGCCAGAGCCTTGGCGAAATCGAGCACAAGATCCTTTTCTATCAGTCCATTGACCGTCGCGCCGCGATCGATCCCGCCGTGGCCGGGATCGATCATGACGATCGGCTTGCCGCCGGCGGCCTGAATTTCATTCGCGATTCGCGTCTGGCGCGGCTGCGCCAGGGCGGCGCGGGCGTTTTGCGCGGCCGCCGTGAAATGCGCGCGGTCGGTCTTCACAAGCTCGATGACGAGGCGCGCCCTGCCCGCCTCGGCGCCCGGCTCGCACGTCGCCCGGACGATGCGGGCCGGCTCCGCGAGGTCGACGACGATGCGCGAGCGGCCCTTTTCAAGCTGGCCAAAGCGGAATGATCCGACGAGGCCCTTCGCCGCGATCAGCGATTTCGCCGCCGCCGCGTCGGCGCGCCCGGGATGGTGCAGCGGCGCAGCAGCCTTGCCGATCTCCGGGTCGATCAGGAACTCGACTTGCGGCGCGTCGACGATGACGCGATCCGGATCGGCGAGGACGAAGGCGGCGACGTCGACAGGGGCCGACAGTTCAAACGTGAGCTTTGCAGTATCGCCGCGGTCCTCGAGGTTGGCCGAGGCGGCGGCGACCGGTTCGGCTGGGCGCGAATCCGCAGCGGGTACAACCGGCGGAGGCGCGGCCTCCTCGGCTCGCACGCCGGCGCAGGGCGCGAGCGCCGCAGCAAGCGCAAGAGTTGCGATCTTGGCTGCGATTTTCAAAGCCATCCGATCCCCTACGCCGTTTGCGGCCCCAGCAAAGGCTCCCGCGACGATCGAGCGTCCAACCTGTCCGCCGCCGCTCGGGCGGCCAATTGGACGGCCGTCCAGTGTCATAGAACGAATGAGGTTAACACCCTATAATCATCCTCCCAACGCCTTCGCCGCGCTATTGCAGCTCAGTCACAGGCGACTAAAAACTTGCCAAACCTCCAATGAACCCGATATGAAGGCGTATTCTCTCCCTGGTTCGGAGATTCGCAGGTTCTACTGTGGATCGCCTGCAGTCTTTAGGGGATCGTGGTTTCGGCGCTCCATAACGCCTCGGCGTTTTATGAACGGGCGGCGCCACAATCGCCGGTTTGGATTTCGCCAGCGCCGCCGTCGGCATCTTTAACTTGCAAAAGATGCGGTGACGCAAGAATTGGCTGGACTGCGCCGCCGCCCAACCAGCAGGGAAAATGTTTTCGAACGGTTTTTCAAGCAAGCCGTTTCGCACAGGTAACGAGGACTATGAATTTCGCCGCGACGCGTCGATCAGAGACCGTCAGTCAAATTGCAGTATTGCGCGACTCGGGCGTTCGAATTCGTAGTCGCGCCGGCGTTGTCAATATCGCCGGAACAAGATGTTTCCCGGGAATAAGCTTCACGGCCCCGGGATACGGGCGTCGGCGCCGCGACCGCTTCAGCGGATCCCGCGGCTATCGATCAAGCCTTCGCAGCTCTCCTTTCGTAGCGGGCCTTGACCCGCCGCCTTCAGCTTCACCCTATCCCCTCCATCCAATGCCTGACGCGCCATCGTGTCGGCTGCCTCCCGCCCCGCGGTCTCTCGTGGAGACTTCGACCGGCGACAGCGGCCCCGCGCGCGTTACGCCCGAACGAGTCTATCATGGCCAACAAAATGCTTATCGATGCGTCCCACCCGGAAGAAACCCGGGTGGTGGTCCTCCGCGGCAATCGCGTCGAGGAATTTGATTTCGAAGCCGCCAGCAAGAAACAGCTGCGCGGCAACATCTACCTCGCCAAAGTCACGCGGGTCGAACCTTCGCTGCAGGCCGCCTTTGTCGATTATGGCGGCAATCGCCACGGCTTTCTGGCGTTTTCCGAAATTCATCCGGATTATTACCAGATCCCCGTCGTCGACCGGCAGGCGCTGATCGAGGAAGAGGCGCGGGCTCAGCGCGACGAGGATGACGACGAGGCCGGGCAAAGGCGCAGCCGCCGCTTCCGCCGCGGCGACAGGGATGGGCGTCGCGCCGAAAAGAGAAGCGCCGGCGGCGAGACGGTGTCGGAATCCGATAGCGGCCCGCAAGATCTTGAAGGCGCGCAAGTTTTTGAAAGCGCGCATGAGCTTGAAGGCGCGCAAGAGCCCGAAGCCGCGCGTGAGTTCGCGCAAGCGTTCGAAGAGCGCTCCGAGCCTGCGGAGACTTTCACGCCTGCGGACCTTGAAGCGGGCGGCGTGGCGGAAAGCCCCCACGGAGCCGACGAAACCCCGGCGGAACGCGCCGCCTTCGCTGCCGGCTGCGAAGTCGGCGCGTTCGGCGACGACGCATTTTCTGGCGAGGCCGAATCTCGGCGCGAAGGCGCCGCCTCCGACGAGGCTGGTTTTGACCGCGGCGCCGTCGAAGGCGAAGCCGGCGGCGAGGCGCACGCCTTCGCTCCGGACGAGCCGGAAAGCGGCGAGCGCGAAGAGGCCAGCGCGGCGCAAGACTCCGCGGGCAGCGCCGCAGACGACGCCGAAGCGCGCTCGCCCGACCGCCGCCCCGCCGACGAGGATGGCGACGACGAGGACGAGCATGTCGAGCAGCTCGGCGGCGACGCGATGGAGGACATTCCGGCTCGCCCGCAGCGTTATCGCAAGCAGTACAAGATTCAGGAAGTCATCAAGCGCCGCCAGGTGCTTCTCGTCCAGGTCGTCAAGGAAGAGCGCGGCAACAAGGGCGCGGCGCTGACCACCTATCTGTCGCTCGCTGGCCGCTATTCCGTGCTGATGCCAAACACCGCGCGCGGCGGCGGCATCTCGCGCAAGATCACGGACTCGACGGACCGGCAGCGGCTGAAATCCATCGCCCAGGAGCTTGAGGTTCCCGAAGGTATGGGCGTCATCCTACGCACCGCCGGCGCGAGCCGCACCAAGCCGGAGGTCAAGCGCGACTTCGAATATCTGCTGCGCATGTGGGAAACCGTGCGCGAGACGACGCTCCAATCGACCGCGCCGACGCTTGTCTACGAAGAAGGCTCGCTGATCAAGCGCGCCATTCGCGATCTCTACAACAAGGACATCGACGATATCGTGGTCGCGGGCGAACAAGGCTTCCGCGAAGCGCGCGACTTCATGCGCCTGCTGATGCCGAGCCATGTGCGCAGCGTGCAGGCCTATCGCGATCCGCAGCCGATTTTCGCGAAATCCGGCGTCGAGGCCCAGCTCGACGCGATGTTCGTCAATCAGGTCACGCTCAAATCGGGCGGCTATATCGTCATCAACCAGACCGAGGCGCTCGTCGCGATCGACGTCAACTCGGGCCGCTCGACGCGCGAGCACAATATCGAGGACACGGCGCTCCGAACCAATCTCGAGGCCGCCGACGAAATCACGCGGCAATTGCGCCTGCGCGATCTCGCCGGGCTGATCGTGATCGATTTCATCGACATGGAGGAAGGCCGCAACAATCGCGCGGTGGAGCGGCGGCTGAAAGACGCGCTGAAAAACGACAGGGCGCGCATTCAGGTCGGGCGGATTTCGCATTTCGGCCTGCTCGAAATGTCGCGGCAACGCATTCGCACCGGCGTTCTTGAAGGCTCGACCGAGATCTGCCCGCATTGCTCGGGCTCCGGGATGCTGCGCTCCACCGCCTCCATCGCGCTGCATGTGCTGCGCGTCGCAGAAGACGCGCTGATCAAGAGCGCGAGCCACGATCTCGTCATCAGGACGAGAACGCCCGTCGCGCTCTACATTCTGAATGAAAAGCGGGCGCATCTGCGCGACCTCGAACGGCGTTTTGGCGTCGCCGTCACGATCGCCGCCGACGACAGCCTGATCGGCAACGTCTATCATGCGCTGGAGCGGGGCGAACCGGCCTCGGGCGGTCATGAACCGCTGGCTCTCGCGCCAAGCGAGCCTGCGCGCATCGCGGCGGATGATTTCATCGAGAACGCCGCCGCCGAATCCGGAGACATTCAGGACATCGACGCGCAGATCCCGCTTGAGGCTGGTCGGGACGAAGATATCCAGGATGATGGCGGTGAAAGGCGCGAGGGCGAAACCGAGAGCGAGGCGGATAGCCGACGCCGGCGCAGGCGCAGGCGCAGGCGCGGCCGCGGCGGCGATCGCGAAGGTTCGGGGATCGCGGCGAATGCGCCGCAGCCGCCTGACGACGCCCTTGAGGTGATGGCCCGGATCGGCCAGTTGCAGCCGGTCCTCGCAACTCACCAGCCGTCGGCTAATGCGCCGTTCGACGCGGACATCGCATTCAGCGCCGATGTCGCCAATTTTGAAGAGCGTACTGTCGACGAGTCCGTCGAGACGGAGCAGGCTGCGATCGAGGATTCGCCCCTCGCCGCCGAGGCGGAGGCGGCACCAGCCAAATCCGGCGAACGCCGGCGTCCGCGCCGAAGCGCCAAGGCGCGCGAGGCGCTGACAGCATCAGAGGTTGCGCCAGAAATTCTGCGTGAGTCCGGCGAACAGGCCCCCGAGCTTGCTCTGGATACAAGCGCAGGCGGCGAGGCGACCGATGCGGATGGCGAAGCCGTCGCCGCGCCGCGCCGTAGTCGTCGGGCGCCGCGCGCCCGCGCGCCGCGCCGCTCCATTGCTTCCGGCGTCGAGGCGGCGGCGCTCGAGGCGGAAGCCTCGCCGCCCGAAGCCCAGGACGCCGCCGCCGAAAGCGCAGGCGCCCCACTGTTCGAACGCGCGCCGGATGGCGACGCCTTACACGAACAACGCCGGGCCTCGCCGATCGAGACCGCCGAACCGGTTCGCAATCTGGAGCCGGCCCGGAACGGTCCGCTGCCGGAAAGCGAATCGCCGCCGCAACATCAAGATCCGGCGCGGCCGAAACGGTCGGGCTGGTGGCAGCGCGCGAAAGCCAGTCTCGGCAGATAGCGCCTTTCGCGCGAAGCGGACCCGGCTTGCGTGAGGAAAAGGCTATAAAACAGTAGCTAGAGACGTTTTCCGTTCAAAGATGACCGGAAAACGCTCTAGCGCCGCGGTTTCACTTGCGTTTTCAATGGCGCGGGGATCGAAAGAGACTTTCGAGGAGTTCGGATCAATGTTGAAGCGAAGCCTTGCGCTTTTCACGCGCCGCGCCGCCCTGATGCTGGCGGCGTTCGCCCTTATCGCCGTCGCGCCGGCGCGCGCGGACGAGTTCTCGGCGGCTCAGAAGGCCGAGATCGAATCCATCCTCAAATCCTATCTCCTCAAAAATCCCGAGATTCTCCGCGACACCGCGGCGGCGCTCGAGGAGCGCGAGAAACAGGCCGAGACGGCGGAGCGCCAGCAGATCATCGCCGATCCGGCGAGTCCCCTTTTCGACGTCTCCAATCAGGCCGTCATCGGCAATCCGAACGGCGCGATCACGCTCGTCGAGTTCTTCGATTACAACTGCGGCTATTGCAAACGCGCGCTGGGCGATCTCGCGCGTCTGATGAAGGATAATCCCGACCTCCGGGTGGTCTTGCGCGACCTTCCGATTCTTGCGCCGGGATCGAGGGACGCAGCCGAGATCGCCAACGCCGCGACCATCCAGTTCAAAGGCCAGAAATTCTGGGAATTCCACCAGAAGCTGCTCGGCTCGCACGGTCCCGTCGGCAAGGTCGAGGCCATCGCCGCCGCCAAGGATTTAGGAGCCGATGTCGACAAGCTGACCAAGGATTCCGAGCAGCCGACGGTCAAGGCCGCCGTCGATCAATCGACGGAACTTGCGAAAAACCTCGCGATCACGGGAACGCCGAGCTATGTGATCGGCGATGAAGTCGTCGTCGGGGCCGTCGGCTACGCCGATCTTCAGACCAAGATCCTCAATGTCCGCAAATGCGGCAAGGTGATCTGCTCATAAGCGGGCAGCGGATCGGGGAGAGGCTTTGACGCCTCTGTGCGCCCTTGGCAGGAGAGGAGGGACTCGAACCCCCAACCCCCGGTTTTGGAGACCGGTGCTCTAACCAAATTGAGCTACACTCCTACGCAGGCCGCATCTGTAGCTTGAAGCCCTGAAGAAAATCAAGCTTTGAACGCGCAAAGCGTCAGGTTCGCCCTTGAAGGAATGAAGTTGGCAAACTCGAACGTGCGAACGGCGGAAGGGCGAGGCCTCATCGCCGCGTTCGAGGCGATCGTGGGCCCGGCGCATGTGCTGACGCTCCCCGCCGACATGGCCGCCTATCTCAGCGAGCCACGCGATCTTTTCAAGGGCAGCGCACTCTGCATCGTTCGCCCCGGCGCGACGGCGGAAGTCGCCGCCATCGTCAGGCTTTGCAGCGAGACGGGAACGCCGATCGTGCCGCAAGGCGGCAATACCGGCCTCGTTGGCGGCCAGATCCCCGGAAACGGCGACAGGGCGATCGTGCTTTCGTTGCAGCGCATGCGCGCGTTGCGCGAAATCGACCTCGCCTCCAACACAATGACGGTCGAGGCCGGCATGATTCTCGCCAACGCCCAGGCTGAGGCCGATCGCGCCGGCCGCCTGTTTCCGCTCTCGCTCGCCTCCGAAGGCTCCTGCACCATCGGCGGCAATCTCGCCACCAACGCGGGTGGCACCGGCGTCATCGCTTACGGCTGCGCGCGCGATCTCGTGCTCGGGATCGAGGCGGTGCTTGCGGACGGCCGGATTTACGCCGGTCTTTCCAAGCTGAAGAAAGACAATACCGGCTATGATCTCAAAGCTCTTTTCATCGGCTCGGAAGGGACGCTCGGCGTCATCACAGCGGCGGTGTTGAAGCTTTATCCAAAGCTCCGCGCGATCGAGACCGCTTTCATCGGCCTCGCGTCGCCGAAGGACGCCGTGGCCCTGCTCGCTCTCGCGCAGGACGCAGCCGGCGGCGAGATCACGGCCTTCGAGCTGATCCCGCGCCTTGGGCTGGACTTCGTGCTGGCCCACGCGCCAGGCGCGCGCGATCCGCTCGCCGGCCGGCATCAATGGTACGCGCTGCTGGAGCTGGGCTCGCAGGAGGCGGACGATCTAGCGGGCCGAATGCTGGGCTTGCTCGCGGAGGCCGCAAAGCGCGGGCTGGTGGAGGACGCGGCGGTCGCTGCCTCGCAGCGCCAGCGCCGCGATTTCTGGCGCCTGCGGGATGAATTGTCGGAGGCGCAGCGTTTCGAGGGCGGCTCGATCAAGCATGACGTCAGCGTCGCGATCGCCGATATTCCGGCCTTCCTCGAAGACGTCGGGCGCATCGTCGCGACAGCGGCGCCGGGCGCCCGGCCGGTCCCGTTCGGACATCTTGGCGACGGCAACATTCACTACAATGTGTCGCAACCAATCGGCTCCGACAGGGACGCCTTTCTGGCGCGCTGGGCCGAGATCAATTTTCTTGTGCACGGCGTCGTCGCGCGCTATGGCGGCTCCATCTCGGCCGAACATGGCATCGGCCAGCTGAAGCGCGAACTTCTGGGTAAGGTCAAGGATCCGGTCGCGATCGATCTGATGCGCGCCCTGAAGCGCACGCTCGATCCGAAGGGGATTCTCAATCCGGGCAAGGTGATCTGACCCGCCTGCCCGCCATTTGCGATGAAGCGCGGCCCATGAACATTCGGAACGCTCGTCTTTTGCTTGCAGCGCTCGCTCTTGCGTTCCCGTCGATCGCCGCGGCGGCGATCGTCATAAAGCCGAATGTCGCCTGCAAAGCCGAGGCCGACTCGAAGAAGCTGCTTGATCTCGGCGCCAAGAACGACAAGACCGGAGTCGACAAGTTCAGCGCCCCCAAACTCGCCGCTGGCGATTGTTTCTCGCTCCTCAAAGCGATGAATGTCGATGTCGACAAAAAGGACGGCAAACTGCTGTGCGTGCGCCCGACCGGCGGCTTCGATTGCTACTGGGCCGCAGATGACTCCATCAACCAGAACCCCACATCCGAACACGAAACCCGCGCGCAGTCCGGCGGGCGCAGAAGGGGCGGAGGAATGGGGCCGCCAATGAACTAAGCGAGACGCCTATAATGGTCCTTATGGTCGGCAGCGCGTCGCCGGCGTCTGACATGGTAGGAAAAGCCAATGGCGCGAATTGTTTTTCTTGCGTTGTCATTCCTCATTTCAAGCGCGGCGCTCGCCGACAGGCTGACGAAATGCCCGGTCGAGAGCCTAAATCAGGCGGACGTCGCGGCCGCGGTCGTAGCGGCGCCGAGCTGCGCGCAAGCCTATGAAGTGATGAACGTCTGCCGCACCAATGCGGGTGGCGACGTCGCGCTCGCCGATATCGTCATCCAGCAATGCGAGAAGGTTTTTCTGGCGACGCTCGAACCCGCGGCCTCGAAATCTTATCACGCCGCGCGCGACGCCTGCGTGCGCCGCTTCGCCCACCAGGACGGATCCATGGCGGCCTCGTTCCAGGCGACCTGCGAGGCGGGCGTCGCGGTCGTCTTCGCGCACCGGGCCGACCTCGCGGCGATGCGCCCGCGCGGCTCACCCTATGGAACCCTTGCGCCGACGAAATAAATCGTTGGCGAACGGCGGCTCCCGCCACCGCCGATCAGAACTGAAGCAGCTCTTGAACGCGCCGTAAGACCTCCTCGTTCGAGGCCGCGGCGGCGGCTTCCTCACATATTCTCGCCATGGTGAAGGCGTCGACGCCCCCCCGCCGCGACGCAGGAATCGCCGGTGTCGGCCCTCCACTTCGAATCCGAACCGGCGATAAAGTTGGATTGCGACGTCATTGTCGCTGAAGACCGTCAGTTGAATCCGTTGCAGTCCGGCCAGAATATCGGCCGTCGCGAGAAGACACTGCAACAGCGCCGAGCCAATCCCGCGACGCTGGAACGCCTCGCAAACGCCGAGAAAGATCCAGCCCGAATGGCTTTGACGGTCGCCGAACGGCTGCAGCCGGCCGTATCCCACGGCCCTGCCATCGACATCGCCGACGATCTCGAATTTCGCCTCGCCAAGGCTATCGAGCCAGACCTGCAAATCCTCCACCGAGGCGAAGCGCTCCATGGCGGTGCCGAAATGCTGAAATCGCTCTTCGTTGAACAATTCGAGCAGCGCGCCGCCGTCATGTTCGGCCCGCCGCCGGATCGTAAGGCCACTGGACGGGACATATCCCGGCGTCGCGGTAGGCTGAGGCGGGTTGATCGTCATGGGTTGCGGCGCTTCTGACTGGCTGGGAAAGGCGTCAGTCGGCAGAGACGATCCGGGCGAGCAAATCATCAAGCGAAAGCTCGTTCTCCGGGGCGTCCATCAGGAGGTTCCCTACATCTTTGTGCGAATCGGCGTGCGGCTCAGCGTTCGTCGCGCCAATCGTCGTAAAGTCGAACGTGGCGATCGAGGCCGGCGACCACGTTGCTGTGTCGGGGGAATTCTTCGCGGCGGCGCGGGCCCCGCTTTCATTCCGGGTCTGGCGCAAGCGCCCCCGTCCCGGTTCGCGTTTGAAGCGTCCCCACTTGCCGCCCCCGCCGAGATCCTCGGCGATGCGGGCGATTTCGACGAATTCGGCGGTGTCGGGCGGCGTCTTCGCGGCTGGCGCCGGGGGCGTCCAGACAGGTAGAAAAGGTCTGTGGGATATGTGCATCGAGATGTTCCCTAAACTGATCAGGAACTCTAATCGCCAATGCTTGCCTCGGGCTTGCGCGGCCTCCAATGCGATCGTCTCGCACCGCACGTCAGCCATTTTAACAGCACGCGCGCAAGGCTCGAAGCAGGTCCCCTACCCCGCCTGCACAAAACTCTCCAGCACCATCTTGCGGCCGGCCTTGTCGAAATCGACCGTCAGCTTGTTGCCGTCCACCGCCGCCACCGCGCCATAACCGAACTTTTGATGGAACACCCGCGCGCCCTTCGCAAAGACGGACTCCGCGCTGGAGCTGGCCACAAGCTCGCCCTCGATCTGCAGCGGCCCGCGCCGCGCAGCGCCAAAGCCGGCTGACTTCGCCGCGCCCCTCGTTTCTTCGCTGCGCTGCTGCGCACGGCGCCACCCCGGCGTCGAATAGGACGAGCCGAAGCTGTCCATATTGGCGAAGCGCGATTGCGCGTAGCCGCCATAGGCCGCGCCCGTCGCCGCCTCGACGACCTCGACGTGATCGGCCGGCAATTCGTCGAGAAAGCGCGAGGGGATCGTCGTCTGCCACAACCCGTGAATGCGCCGGTTGGTGGCGAAATAGATTTTCGCGCGGCGGCGCGCGCGCGTGACGCCGACATAGGCGAGGCGGCGCTCTTCCTCGAGCCCGGCGCGCCCGGACTCATCGAGCGAGCGCTGATGCGGAAACAGCCCCTCCTCCCAGCCGGGCAGAAAAACCGTTTCGAATTCGAGACCCTTCGCCCCATGCAGGGTCATGATCGACACGCGGGGGCCAGCGTCCTTCGCTTCCGCCTCCATCACCAGCGAAATATGTTCCAGAAACGCGCCGAGGTCTGGAAACTCCTCCATTGCTCGGACAAGTTCTTTCAAGTTTTCGAGCCGCCCCGCCGCCTCCGCCGTGCGGTCCTTGCGCCACATATCCGTGTAGCCGGATTCCTCCAAGATCATCTCGGTCAGTTCGCCCTGCGGCTTCTGATCGATGAGGCCCGCCCAGCGGTTGAAACTCACCAGAAGATCGCGCAACACCTGCCGCTGCTTCGGCTTCAATTCATCCGTCTCGACCATGAATTGCGCCGCCTGCATCAACGGAATGCGCTGGCGCCGCGAATGGTCGTGCAGCAGCTGCATGGTGGCTTCGCCAAGGCCGCGCCGCGGCGTGTTGAAGATGCGCTCGAAAGCGAGATCGTCGGCGGGCTGGGCGACGCAGCGCAGATATGCGAGCGCGTCGCGGATCTCGGCGCGCTCATAAAAACGCGGACCGCCGATGACGCGGTAAGGCAGGCCAAGGGTAATGAAGCGCTCCTCGAACTCGCGCATCTGGAACGAGGCGCGGACAAGGATCGCGAAGTCATCATACGAGTGGCCGCCGCGCGACAGCTGCTCGATCTCCTCGCCGACGCTGCGCGCCTCCTCCTCGCTATCCCAGACGCCTGTAACGGTCGGCTTCTGGCCCGCTTCGTCGTCGGTGAAGAGGGTCTTGCCGAGGCGCCCTTCATTATGCGCGATGAGGCCCGCGGCGACGGCGAGAATATGGCCAGTCGAGCGATAATTGCGCTCGAGGCGGATCACCTTTGCGCCGGGAAAATCCTTCTCGAAGTGCAGGATGTTGTCGACCTCGGCGCCGCGCCAGCCATAGATCGATTGGTCGTCGTCGCCGACGCAGCAGACGTTCTGACGCCCCTGCGCGAGCAGCCGCAGCCACAGATACTGGATCGCATTGGTGTCCTGATACTCGTCGACCAGCATATATTTGAAACGGTCCTGGTACTGCTTCAGGACTTCGGGGTTGTCGCGCAGGAGACGCAGACATTCCAGCAGGAGGTCGCCGAAATCGGCGGCGTTGAGGATTTTCAGCCGCTCCTGATAGAGCGCATAGAGCGCCGCGCCCTTGCCGTTGGCGAAGGCCGCCGCCTCGCCGGGCGGGACATGCTTGGGATCGAGGCCGCGATTTTTCCAGGCGTCGATCTGGAAGGCCAGCGCGCGCGCCGGCCAGCGCTTGTCATCGACGTTCTCCGCCTGAAGCACCTGCTTCATGAGGCGGATCTGATCGTCCGTATCGAGAATCGTGAAGCTGGATTTGAGGCCGACCAGCTCGGCGTGGCGACGCAGGATCTTGGTCGAAATCGCGTGAAAGGTGCCAAGCCAGGGCATCCCTTCGGCGACCGGGCCGGCCAGCATGGCGACGCGGTCCTTCATCTCCCGCGCGGCCTTGTTGGTGAAGGTGACGGCGAGAATTTCATAGGGCTTCGCGCGTCCCTCGGCGATGATATGCGCGATTCTTGTGGTCAGAACCCGCGTTTTGCCTGTCCCCGCCCCCGCCAGCACGAGCACCGGACCGTCGAGCGCCTCGACCGCCATGCGCTGCTCGGCGTTGAGCCCCTCGAGGTAGCGGCGCCCGCCAGCGGCCGCCCGAGCCCGCGCGGCGATGCCGCCCGGCTGCGGCGCCGGGGCTTCGAGACCTGCGAGCGAGAAAGGATCGGTCAAATCGATGCGGCTCCTGTTGCGGCTTAGCGGGACATCCGCCGAATCACGCGCGGCGACCTATTATGCGCCCATTCGGCGGGCTCTCCAGAATTGGCCCGCGCCCTGGCTTCAATGTGGGGCCTCGGCGTCATTCTGTCGAACCTCGGCAGGAGTCGAATGCCCATTCCATTGTGTGCTTTTAGATGCGGATCGAGGTATCCCGGTGCGATGCCAGACAATTTTTCCGCGCCGCGAAGGGCCAAAGCCAAGTCCAAGCCGGGGCTCGGCGCAACCCGGAGTCGGCGCTGGGAACCAAAATGAACTATAAGTTCGCGATCAGCCACAACACAGATAGACGAAATTGCGCGACAGTCTGACCATTTTCGCCATCGCCCTGATCATCGTTTTGACCGCGGCGCTGGTTGGCCCCTATCTCGTCGATTGGAGCGC